>Ga0302319_10010697_pt1 | contig 17471 bp, 14 predicted proteins | sample Bog_T0_2_FD_203319 | JGI IMG/M metagenome (GOLD analysis project Ga0302319, IMG submission 203319) | Peat permafrost microbial communities from Stordalen Mire near Abisko, Sweden - Bog_T0_2 | ecosystem: Environmental > Terrestrial > Soil > Wetlands > Peat | place: Sweden: Abisko, Stordalen Mire...
GCACGGGGAAATCGTTCTGCTGAATGTTCAGGCGGAGAAACAATTCGGATACAGCCGCGATGAACTGGTGGGACAGCAGGTCCGGAACATCATCCCGGAGGGCTTTGCGGAACGGCTGATCGCCGATGGCACCCGGAGTGCAGCCGAGGCGTTGGCGCAGCAAATCGGCATGGGGATTGAGCTCTCCGGGCGGCGGAAGGATGGCAGTCAGTTTCCGATCGAGATCATGCTGAGCCCGCTCGAAAGCGCCGAAGGAATTCTGGTAACGGCAGCGATCCGCGACATCAGCGTGCGTAAGGCCGCGGAAGAACAGCTTCGTCAGAGCGAGGAACTGCTGCGATTATTGGTATCCGGCGTTAAGGATTACGCGATCTTCATGCTGGACCCGCAAGGCCGGATCGCTACCTGGAACGACGGCGCGGAAACGATGAAGGGATACCGCGCGGATGAAATCCTGGGCCGCCACTTCTCCTGCTTCTATCCGGCGGAGGATGTAACGAGCGGAAAGCCGAACTTCGAACTGCAGGAAGCCGCCCGGAACGGGCATATCGAAGACTCGGGCATTCGTTTACGCAAGGACGGATCGAGATATCTTGCCGATGTCGTGATTACCGCGTTGCATGACGGAGAGGGGCGGCTGCGGGGATTCGGGAAAATCATTCACGACGTCACCGAACGTAAGGAAGCGGAGAATAATCTGGCGCGGATGACGCGGGAACTGACCCTCAAGCATCAGTTGCTCGATTCCGTGGTGGAGGGGACCACCGACCCCATCTACGTGAGGGATCTGGAAGGCCGCTTCTACCTTGCCAACAGCGCCTGCGCCAGGGTCTTCAGTCTCAGTGTGGATCAGGTGCTGGGAAGGACCTTGCGCGAACTGCTGCCCAACGACAGCTACGATGCCGTCGCGCAGAGCGATCGCGAGGTTGTGCTTGCCGGCAACACGCGCACCGTCGAAGAAGTGGCCGAGATCGACGGCATATTACGAATCTTTCTCACCACCAAAGGCCCATACCGCGATGCCGACCAGAAGACCATCGGGACCATGGGGGTGGCGCGCGATATCACCGAGCGCAAGAGATCGGAGGAGCGTCTGGTAAAAACGGCGATGGAACTGAAGCGTTCCAACGACGAACTTCAGCAGTTCGCCTACGTCGCTTCACACGATCTTCAGGAGCCGTTGCGCATGGTGGCCAGCTTTACCGAACTCCTGGCGAAGCGCTACAGAGGCCGTCTGGACTCCGATGCCGATGAATTCATCGCCTTTGCCGTTGACGGCTGCAACCGTATGCAGGGGTTGATTCGGGATCTGCTGGCATATTCGCGCCTGGGGACGAGCGGAAAGGCCATCCACAAGTGTTCCGGTGAAGATGCACTGAACGGCGCGCTGGCAAACTTAAGAACAACCGTTGAGGAGAGCGGCGCGGTGGTGACCCACGATCCGTTGCCCGTCATCTGGAGCGACGATAAGCAACTGACCCAGGTGTTTCAGAACCTCGTCGGAAACGCTATCAAGTACCGCAGTGCCGAAGCCCCCCGCGTACACATCTCCGCGGCGAAAAACGACGGCAACGAATGGATCTTTTCCGTCCGGGACAACGGCATGGGGATCGATCCTCAGTACTTCGAAAGGATCTTTATTCTTTTCCAGCGTTTGCACAGGCAAAACGAGTATGACGGCACGGGAATCGGTTTAGCCATTTGCAGGAAGATTGTGGAGCGGCTGGGCGGCAGGATCTGGGTCGAGTCGCAGCCGGGAAAAGGGTCAACCTTTTACTTTGCGCTGCCGGAAAGAAGACAGGCTGCGGAAGGCGGCTCCCAACGCGAGAGCGATACAACGGAACTGCCTGCGGGGTATGAGACCCCTGGCTGCGACTTGCCGGAAAGGGCGGAGAAGCGATGAAATCGATTGGAATGGGCGCGGACGTCATCGAAGTTCTTCTGGTCGAAGACAGCCCCGGCGATGCACGGCTTACCAGGGAAGCGTTTAAGGACGCCAAGGTATGCATCAACCTGCGTGTGGTAACGGATGGAGTACGGGCAATGGCCTTCCTGTTGCGCGAAGGCGAGTACGCCAATGCTCCTCGCCCGGATCTGATCCTGCTCGATCTTAACCTGCCCAAAAAAGACGGGCGCGAGGTTCTGGCGGAAATCAAGGAAAGTCCGGCACTGAAGAGCATTCCTGTGGTTGTCCTGACTACCTCTGCATCCGAGGAGGACATCCTGCGGAGTTATCTGCTGCATGCGAATTGTTACATCACCAAACCCGTGGGCCTCGAGGGGTTTCTGAAGGTGGTTCAGAGCATCGACAATTTCTGGTTGACCGTGGTTAAGTTGCCGGGTGACGGGCGCACATGAGAGAAAAGCCACTCCAGGTCCTTCTGGTCGAGGATAACGCGGGGGATGTGCGTTTGCTTCGCGAGATGTTCAGGAACGAAAAGCCCGGCAGTTTCGAATTGACGCACATCGGGCGCATGGATGAGGCGGAACTTCATCTTGCCAGTGGTGGCGTGGATATCGCGCTGGTGGACATGGGATTGCCGGATGAGCATGGTCTCGCCAGCGTGCGCCGGTCACTTGCGGCAGCCCCACACGTCCCGGTGATCGTGCTGACAGGGCTGGAGGACGAAGCCCTGGCCGCCGAAGCCATGAGAGCGGGCGCCCAAGACTACCTGATCAAAGGCCAGATCGAAAATCGCGCGTTACCGCGAGCCCTGCGCCACGCCATTGAACGCCATCAACTCGATATCCGCCTGCGGGACCAGCAGTTTTATACGCGATCTCTGATCGATTCCAACATTAACGCGCTGATGATCACCGATCCGCATGGCATCGTTACCGACGTCAACCAGCAGGCGGCGGTCCTCATCGGTTGTACCCGCAGCGAGCTGATCGGCACACCGTTCAGAAACTACTTCACCGATCCCGACCGTGCGGACGCGGGAATCAGGATGGCGCTGACCCGGAGCAAGGTCACCGACTTCGAACTCATCGCCCGGGCGCGGGATGGCAGTGAAACAGAGGTCTCTTTCAACGCCACGACCTTTCACGACCGGGATGGCGCGCTTCAGGGCGTAATCGCCGCGGCCCGCGACGTCACGAGGCTCAGACGTATGGAACGCAAGCTGCAGGAAAACAACGTCGAATTGAAGAAAGCTGTAGCGGTGGCGGAAAGAGCCAGCCACGTGAAATCGGATTTCCTGGCAACCATGAGCCACGAGATACGCACGCCGATGAACGGGATTCTCGGTATGGCCGACGTATTGTGGGAAACGCCGCTGGACGCCCAGCAGATGCAGTATCTGGAAGTGATCCGGCGGGCAGGTTCCGATCTCCGCCTGCTGATCGACGATATCCTCGACCTGTCGAAGATCGACGCGGGCCACCTGGAACTGGAGCATGCCGGCTTCGACCTTGAAGAGGTCGTGGACCGGGCCATCGAATTGATAGCCGTAAAGGCTCGCGCCAAAGGCATCGTTCTGCTCTCACATTTGACGCCGGGGCTGGGAACCACTTTCACAGGGGACCCCTCCAGGCTGCGGCAGGTCCTCGTGAACCTTCTGGGGAACGCAGTCAAGTTCACCGAACGGGGGGAAATTGTGCTGACCTGCAGGAACCATGAGTCGGGCAATCCCGGGCTGATCGAGTTTGCCGTGTCGGATACCGGCATCGGAATTCCGCTGGACAAACTGGAAACCATCTTCGAGGTTTTCAGCCAGGCGGATGCCTCAGTAACGCGCAAGTATGGAGGCACCGGCCTCGGGCTTGCAATCAGCCGGCGAATCGTGGAAGCTATGGGAGGGAGCCTCACGGTCACCAGTGCTCCGGGTAAGGGGAGTACGTTCCGTTTTACCGCGCAACTCGACCCCGCACCGGAGAATACCTTAGAAGGTCACTTCGTGCGTGTGGACCTTTACGGCAAACGTGTTCTTCTGATTGACGACAACGCGACGAGCTGCCTGATCCTGGAGGAGACGCTGCGGGCGTGGGGATTGAGATGCGATACGTGCCGGTCATCGGTGGCGGCACTGGCCCGCCTTACCCGCGAGATGGCGGGCGGGCAGCCGTATTCCCTCGTCTTCATCGATAACTCCGCGTCCGGAACGAGCGGCTTCGAAGCCGCCGCCAGTATGAAACGAATTGCGGGGGATCTGCCGGTTGTGATGCTGACCTTCGACGCTCAGCCTGGGGACGTCACGCGAAGCACGGAAGCCGGGCTGGCCGGTTATGCGGTCAAACCGGTCGCCCGCGCGGACTTACTTCGTCTCGTCTGCGATGCGATTGAAAAGGGAGATGTCCCGGTGGCGCCGGCGGACGGGAGCGCGAATCGGAAGAAGGAAGAACCTGTTAAGCCGGCCCATATCCTGGTCGCGGAGGATTCGCCGGATAACCGCCTGCTGGTTCAGGTGTATCTGAAAGACAGGCCCTACGAGCTGACCTTCGAACACGATGGAAAGGCCGCGGTGGACCGGTTTGCCGCCTCAAGGGATTTCGATCTGATCCTGATGGACGTGCGGATGCCTGTTATGGATGGCTTGGCCGCAACCCGCGCCATACGCGAACTTGAGCGAACGCGGAATGCCGCCCCTGTGCCAATCCTCGCTCTGACGGCAAAAGCCGGTTTACAGGACATTGAAATGAGCGCCGCTGCCGGGTGCAATGCTCACCTGTCCAAGCCGATCTCGAAGACGGAACTCCTCGACGCCATCGAGAAATACAGGCGGCAGCCGACGCTCATGGAAGTCGCGCAACCGGAGGCTCTTCAGCCTTCGCAACCCCTCCCGATCGAGATGCCCGCCGGATTCGAGGATATCGTTCCCGGTTACCTCGCGAACCGCAAGCAGGAGTCTTTAGAAATGGGCGACCTTCTTGCTGCCTCGGACTTTGAGCGCCTTTCCGAACTGGGCCACAACCTCAAGGGGTCGGCTCGAGGCTACGGATTTCCCGATCTGGTCCGTCTCGGCGCCGCGTTAGAGGAGTCGGCGGATCGAAGAGACTGCGGAGCGCTGCGGGCGCAAATGACGGAGCTTGGTAATTATCTGGATCGGGTTCACCTCATTGCAAAGGCTTGATGCGACCACGCGTAACAGCGATGATTGGAAGCGTCCACCTCCCGCACAAGAGAAGCCGATTTGACGGAAGAGCGCACCATGCGTGGCGCCGAATGCGTGGCAGGCACTCGGCGCCATGCCAGCGGAGAGGGGTTTCCAGGGTGTGCGCTCCTCCGATTCTCGCGAGAATCGGTCTGCGCAGCTCAGCGGAGCTTATGAAGTGGCGATTCCGGAAGCGTTCAGAGTATTAAGAATGGTCGCTGTAGCTTTGAGATTCGTGCTCCCGGTGCTCTGGCTCTCGTTGGTCTCGAGGAGCGAAAGGAGTTGATTGCTCGCGCTGTCGGCGGTCGAAGTGGAATCCGTCGTAGGACCGGTTGTCGAGGCGACCCCGGAGCCGTGACGGTGATGACCTACGCCCGCGGCCGGAGTCAGATCCTGCAACAACGTGGAAACCCTGCCGCTTTTGGAAGCGCTGCTGAAATCGGCCGCAAGCGTGGTCAGTTGCTTCGCCTCGCTGGAGTCGCCCTGAGTCTGTGCCGTTTGAGCATCGGCCTGGAGGTTTGTCGCGATTTGTTGCGTCACTTGCGCGAATTTGGCCGGGTCAGTCTTCTGAAGTTGCTGCAGCGTGCCGATCAATTGCCCCAGGGGCGATATCTGACTGCTGTCCGACTGCCCTGCGGTAGTGGCGCCGGCGGTGCTGGTCGTTCCGGTCGAAGGGCTGGTTGCCACGGCTTTCTCTATAGCGGCCAGGCCCTCTTCGAGAGTTACCGCCGAAATGGCGTTGATTGCGGATGTGCTCATGCATCCTTTATCGGCGCTTCGGGCGCTGGCTTCCGGTGCCATTTTCCTGCGGCGCTGTTTCTGAGATACTGAAGCCTGAATGGCGCAAAGCCTGAGGGAAGGCCGGTTGCGGGAACTGGAAGTGCAGTTGTCATCGGATTCCGGCACCATTTCGCTGCGGTTCGAACGAGCCTGCCTGCTGACTGAGGCCGGCCGCACCGACGAGGCCAAGGGCGCATATCTGGACGTGCTTTCGCGGGAGCCGTCGCACCGCCTGGCGCTGAACAACTTCGGCACGCTGCTGCATGAGACGGGATACCGCACCGCCGCTCGCACCGCCTACGCCGAGGCCGTGGCAAGACACCCCGGCGACCCGATGAGCCACGTCAATCTGGCAAATGTTCTGCGTGAGTGCGGCAATCCGATTGATGCGCGCGAACACTACGAGACGGCTTTGCGCCTGCAGCCGGACTATCCCGAAGCGCACCAGGGCCTTGGCAGTGTCTTCGCGGAGGCGGGCGATGCACAGGGCGCTCACGGCCACTGGCAAATCGGATTCGGCAAGCAGCCGGTGGTTGCTTTGCCTTATCGCGGTGAGGGCTCCCCGATACCGCTGCTGCTACTGACGGCTTGCGCGGGTGGCAACATTCCGCTGCGCCATCTTCTGGATGATCAGGTTTATCGGACATATGTTGTCTTCGTGGAGCATTACGACCTCGCCATCCCGCTGCCACCGCACCGGCTGATCTTCAATGCGATCGGCGACGCCGACCTGGCGCCGCGCGCGCTCGCGGCAGCACGGTCGTTACTGGCTCTGACTACGGCACCGGTAATCAACTTGCCTGCCGCTGTCGCCAGGACTGGCCGCAGCGACAACGCACTGCGCCTCGCCGGAATACCGGGAGTCGTCGTGCCAACGACTATGACTGTGCCGCGCGCGGGGCTGGAAGGTCCGGACGCAGTCGCCATGTTGGCCCTCCATGGATTCCAGTTTCCGCTTCTGATCCGAACTCCGGGGTTCCACGGCGGGCGTCATTTCCTTCGAATCGAGGCAGTTGGGGAGTTGACTGCAGCGCTGGCTGAGCTTCCCGGCGACGACCTGACGGTTCTCAGCTGCCTCGACGCTCGCGGGCCGGATGGTAAGGCGCGCAAATACCGCGCGATGGCGGTCAATGGAAGGCTTTACCCGCTGCACGCCGCCATCTCCAGCCACTGGAAGATTCACTACTTTAGCGCCGATATGGCGGCCAGCTCCGATCACAGGGCCGAGGACGCGGCCTTCCTCGAAGACATGACGGCTGTTATCGGACTGCGGGCCAGAGCGGCGCTGGAGGAGATTCAATTGCGGCTGGGGCTCGACTATGCGGGCATCGACTTCGGACTGAACGCGGCCGGCGAGATCCTGCTATTCGAGGCAAATGCGACGATGGTGGTCAATCCGCCGGAACCGGGCGAGCGGTGGGCGTACCGGCGGCCCGCCGTGGAGAGTATCTGCGCGGCTGTGCGTGAGATGCTCGCGGACCGGTCCGGCAAGTCAATTACTCGGGCTTCCGATCCGTTTCCCGATATCGATGAGCCGTTGCCGGAGCAGTGACGAGCCCGAGACTTCGATAGTGGGCGACAGACTCCGATCAATTCTGAAGACCGAATGGGACCATCATCATCGGACCCCGGTCATCCAAAATGGGAGTTGGACTTTCCGGATGAACTCGTGCAGACACTTGCCGCGCATCACGACGAACCATGCTGGCGGATGCGCTCAGCTTGCAGCGTTCCCGGCGCACCAATCCGGTTACGAAGAACTCGTTGCTTACCTGCCTCCGTCGGCTCCATCCTGGCTCAGCGGGAACCCCGATGAGGCGGGGAGGCACTGGCCACGCGGGCATTGACTTCGGACTGACGCGGCTGGCGGTATTGGTGCGGGAGTTAGCGGACATGCCGGGCCGGTTAATTCCTCAGGCCCTCAACCCCTGTGTGAATAAAAGATCAGACGCCGCCGGAGCAGTGACCGTATGGCAGCTTCGATAATGGGCTCGTCCGCATCCGGATCGCGGCAGATTTCGATCAGTCCCGAGATCCGGATAGGCCCGTCCATTCGATCGAGGATTTCGCGTTCGACGGGATCGATGTGATGTTCAATGGTCAGCGCCTGCCCCATTAAAGTTGCTTTAGCTCTTGCGCGTATATTGCCGCCCAACACTCGGGCGTCCAGAAGCGCGATGGGTCCGGCGCGGGACAGCCAGCTGTCTTTCAGCGTCTGCCAATCTGCGTGCCGCGCAACGCGTTCCGCCTCAAAGATTGCATCGATCTCGGCGCCGGCAGCGCGATGCGGCGGCGGCGTTTGCTCGGCGAGATCCCATGGCGGACCCGATGCCGCCTCGCTCCACCGGAAGGAGATCACCAGGGAGACAACCCGGCGATAGCCCTGAGCCAGAAGATTGGAGGCCCATTCGTGTACCGAGGCCAGAAATGCTTCGAAGTTGTCGCCTTTTGCATGCCGGGTGGCGTACTTCATGGCTTCGTGTTCGCCCACGCGGAGGATATGGATATCCATGGCGGCGCCGCCGAGCCACTGTCGCAAGCGAAGGACGAGCGGTTCGTCGTCGCGTTCGCCGAGTTCCGTGATAATCTGCGCTATCCCGCCGGGAGCCAGGTGTTGCGGCAAGCCGGCGACGATGCGCTTCAGGATATCCTCTCCCGACCGTCCGCCGTCGCGAAACCCAAGGGTATCGAGGGGCGAGGGCACAAATGGAGGATTCGCAGTAATCAAATCGAAACGTTCGCAGCCTGCGCCCTGGAAGAGATCGGCAACTACAACTTCCAGATTCGCGGCGCCGGAGACCGCGGCATTAAAGCGGGTGCAGCATGCCGCGCGGGGATTGATGTCGACGGCGAGCACCCGTTGCGTGTGGGCGGACGCGAGCAGCGCATGAATACCCGAACCTGTGCACAGGTCGAGCGCATTCCGAAACGGCCGGCGACTGGTGCAGTATGCAAGATGGCGGCTATCAAGGCCGATCCACATGACCTGATCGGGCGGGACCGAGACATACCCAGGATGCGGGAGGTGTGGCCAGGCATGATCGGAAAAGATCAGGTTATCGCCGAATGGAAACAGCGACGCGCGCGCCCGGGCCACGCCGCTCTGGTCAATCGCAAGGAGTCCGGCCCGCACCAGGACCTGAGCTTCCGACGTGTCAAATAGGCGACCGAGTTCGTCCGGCGGGAGCGCGCCTTGAAGGAGAAACAGGTCGACCGCGAGGGCGAGCCGCTCTCGGCCGGCCAAACGTTCCGAACGGTATATGGATACCAGACGCCACTGAAGGCCTGCCAGATCCTGCAGGCCGAGACACTTGCTTATGCCTGTCTCCGAATATCCCAGGGCAGCGAGTTTTGATATCGCGGCGCGAAGTTCAGGTACATCGGTATCGTCTGCAAAGAAGCCGGCTCGCTCCGACATGGGTGAATCGCACCTCAATCTATCGTAGCGGCCTTGCGGGTCCGCCGCTCGATACCGGGCGAAATCCGGCGAGTTCCGGCCGATATGCCTGATGGATGGGTTTGGATGGCGATGCTTCGGATAAGGGGGGCAAACGATACTCGTCGTGGACGACGATGGGCCAATGCGGGCTTTCTGGCGCGACACTCTTACCTCCGCGGGATACGCATGCCGGTTGTTTTCAAGCGGAGCGGCCGCGATCGGCTGGATGGCTTGAGGAGAGACATCGGCCGACCTATTGCTTTCCGACATCACAATGCCGGGAATGAGCGGTCCGGATCTTCTGCGCACGGTGAGGACGGTGCTTCCGGATCTGCCGATTATCCTGCTCTCCGGCCTGTGCGATCTCCCTACGGCACAAGGCGCCCTGCGCGCCGGGGCGACCGACTACCTGCTCAAGCCGGTGCGCCCGGCCGACCTGCTCGGGCTGGTTTCGAAGCACATGCACGTTATTCATTCGGAGCGGCTTGAGGAAGTTAAGGAGGCTCTGGCAACAGTATCCGTGCTGGATACCAGTGGCGGCAAAGAACCCCCTCGGAGCGATTGGCGGCTCCAGTCTTAAATAAATCGCTCGAAGACGTGGGAACTCGATTCTTTCCTCTACTTGACGGGAATAGCCAGCCCCATGAACATCTACGGCCCTGGCGTACCCATTCCGGCATATACGAGGCTCGACGTCCGGCTGGGTGACAAGGTTGGCCCGCACTGGCAACTCAGCCTGGCCGGACAGAACCTGCTGGAGGCACGTCATCTCGAAGGAATCCCGGAGTTGCTGGAAAACTATAGTTACGTGAAGCGTGGAGTCTGCCTGAAGAGCACCTGGCAATTCTGAATGACAGCCCCCGCTACCGGAGGAAGATGCGGGTGCGACCGATATGAGTCTCCAGAGGCGAGTCGCGGGAGTTCAATGATTTCCATTAAAGGGGTTATCTCCAGGCTGAACGGACAGGACGAACGCTTTCTGGCAGCGCGCGGCTGCTATTTGGCGGCGATCTCAGCCATCTGCGAGAACGCCGTCGAGGTGAGTCCGGAACTCACCCGCGAGAATTTTCTCACTCTCGGGGCGCTGCACTCGGAACTCTCGGCATCTGAGGATATCGAAGCGTTGACCGAGAGTCGCGCGACGCTGGTCCGGGCGCTCAAAGACTATCGCGACAAAGCAGCGGCATGCCTGTCGGGAAAAGAACGGGACCTGAGGGCTATGCTGATCAGCGTGGCCGAGGCTGCCGAGGTCCTTGCCGGGCACAATGATCGGCATTCCCAACGGCTGGGCAGGTTCACGCAGAATCTTCAGATGGTCGCGCGCGGGACCGACCTTTCGAAGATGCGAGACAAACTGTCGGAGGCGGTTGAGGAACTGAAATCGGCTCAGAATGAAATGAAGCGGGATAACACCGGCCTTCTCGCCGGAATGCACGAGCAGCTCATCACTTTTCAAGAGCGCCTGGAGCGAACGGAGGGGCGCGCGTTTGAAGATCGGGTCACGGGTCTGCTCAATCGCGGCGAGGGCGAAGCAAGGCTGACGGATCGCATTAAGCAGCAACTGCCCGTCTCGGTCATTCTGATAGATCTTGACGACTTCAAGCACGTCAACGACCGGTTTGGCCACGCTTCAGGCGATCAGATTCTCAGGACGGTCGCCCACATTCTTACCAACCAACTCCGTTCGTGTGACACGGTATGCCGATGGGGAGGCGACGAGTTTCTGGTTATGCTCAGAGGGGATCGGGTAATGGCGGAACAACAGGCCGCCCGATTGCGCGTTCAACTCGCCGTCCGATGCAAGCTGGTGATTCTCCGCGAGTTGCACGATGTCGGCATCAGCGCATCCCTGGGTGTGGCACAAGCGCTCGCAGGCGAAACGATGGAGGACCTGGTGACGCGCGCCGATGAGGATCTCTATCGCCAAAAGAGGGCTCGCCATCCGCAGAATGCCCCGCGTTCCGTCGTCGTCCAATCCGGCACGGATGTCCCTGAGGGGGCGCAGGAGAATGACATCGCGAGTCTTTCGCGCGGACTGGCCGAAGGTCCGACGCCTTAACCCGGAACGACCATGCGCATGACCCCGTGACCCCGCAAAACAGCAAGGGCGGAAGCCCCCCGTCATGGTGGGTCAGACTCCGTATTCTCCTGCCGGTGGTCGCCGCCGTTTTCGGATGCGCCGCGACATCCGCCGCGGACAATGCCAGCGGCGTCGAAGCGTTCCGGAAACGATCATTGGAGATTCCGTCAGAGTTGGCCAGATCGTCATGAACCTGGTCGCAAACGCGATTAAGTTCACCTCCGCGGGGAAAATCGAAATACTGGTTTCCCTGGAGGGTGAGCCAACCCGGGAAGGCATTCTCCTGTAGTTCTCCGTCAAAGATACCGGAATCGGAATTCCCGCGGACAAACTCGAAACGATCTTCGAGGCCTTTATACAGGCCGACGGTTCGACCACACGCCGTTACGCTGGAAGCGGCCTGGGACTTAACCATCTTGCGACGCCTTGCGGAGATGATGGGTGGCCGGATTCGGGGCGAAAGTGAAGTCGGCAAAGGGAGTAACTTCATGTTCACCATTCGCGCGGGGCTCGTCCAAACAGGCTCGGCCCCGCATTTTGCCGCGGCCAGCATGGAACGCGCGTGGCATCATCGTCATGCTGGAGCCACGCGGATCGCGGATGAGAAGTTGGCGCTGCCGCGACGCGGCTACTGCACCAGCGCGACTGACTGGTTGGTCAGGCCGGTATACTGTCCGGTCGGATCGCTTTTGCAGTGAATACTGGCTCCGCTCGTGAACGTCATAGTGTTGGCGACAATGGCCATGTAGTTCGGGTTACTGGCTCCGCTCGTGAAACCTACATTTGTTGTCGGGAAATAGAGGGTGCCCGACATGTTTACTGAAACGCCATTGGTAATCTGTGCGCCGTTCCCGAAGTTGGAAACGATCGAGCGGTCCCCGAAGAAGAGGATTCCCTGGTATGTGCCGGAAGTCGGCGCGGACAGCGTACCGGTGAAACTATTGCCGATGTAAAGCGAGCTGTAGGTCGAACTTGTTCCCGTGAGGTAGAACATCACGCCGTTAGCGGTGGCATTTGGCCTGTTCAGTGAAAGTCCCCCGCCATTGATTACGTAGATGCCGGGGGAGAATGTGACATTGTTTGCGCTATTGGCGACACTGATTCCACCGCAATAGGTGCCGGGAGTGAGTGTCGCGTTTGCAGCGGGACTCGTCATACATGTCGGGCACCCTTGTCCTAGTGAACCGTGCGTGGCGCAAGCATTTATCGTGGGGACGGGCAAGGCGGCCAGGGGATCGGCGACAGGAGTAGTAATAATGGTTGGGGAGGGCGAGACGGTGCTGCCGGTCTTATAAGCGGGGGCGATTACGTCGATGACCGATGCGGAAACGGTCGATGACTCTATTTGTAAGCCGTTGTTTGGAGTGGTGGAGTAGGACGAATTCACAGCGATGCCGCATCCGTTGGCATCGACCGACGCACCGGAGGTAGCCGAGAATGCGTAGGGTATTGCGGGTGGGGACGCGGAGTTTGCCGGGGATGACGAGAGCGCGATGAGACAGTACTGTGAAGAAGTGCCGATAATCCCTGCCGTGGCCTTAGCCGTAATACTGGAAGTGGCCGGCCCACCGACGAATCTGATCAATCCCGTTTGTAACGTTCTTTGCACACTCACGGCAAAGGCGGGAACTGTGGCGGATGCCAAAGTGACACCGGTAAGGGCGGCCGGGTAACTCAGGATTACTGTGTCCGCGATTGTCCCGCCGAACCCGTTGTCCCGCGCATAGACGCAGGGCGTTATTCCATCCGCGGTCGTGCAGGTATACGAGGCCGGATTGGATCCGGTGCCGAACGGATGCGCAGAGGTGATATTCGTACCGTTGAGGATGCTCATAATACCGGCCTGAACGGCTGCGTCCGCCGCAGCCTGCGCCATTTGCCGTTGAGCGTACCTTTGCCCGCCATCGATGGCCAGGCCGAGGGCACCAATCAGAAACAGGCTCATTGCGACAACAACGAGGAGGATGGCCTGCCCGTCCTTCCGGCCGAAATTAATAGAGGAGCGCTTCATAACGCGCCAATCGATTCCCGTAGCGTCATCCGGGCGACCTCCTTTGCCACTTGTTCGAACCTGACCCTGGCATCATTCGATCTGGCGACCGACCCGTCGAACAGCCCCCGCCGTATCTTTGGCCGCCAGTGGTGCGCCGGGCCAGACCCGTACCTGACCGGCGACAGCGGCAAACCGCAGAGCCGCTCCGCAAACCCACACCGCCTCAAAACCGGCATTTTCCGGGCCTTAAACCGCCGCCAGAGCAGCGTGACGCCCGAGCTTCGGCCCTTCCCTTGCGGGTCTCAGGGCGATCTGGATCTCAAAGACGTCCGTACCGCACTGAAACGGCATAATCAGCCAGGCATTGCCTCCCATGCTGCGCGACATGAAGTTCTTCCCATAGATCACCGTGGGGACGCCCAGCGTCAATGGTCCCAGCAAACGCTCGGCATCGGTTTTGAAGTTGCCGATGATCATATTGGTGAGCTCTCCGACGCAGTCCAGAACTTCTTCGTTCATCGCCGGGACGTCGGGCATCATCAGAAATGCGGCGGAGAAACGGCAGGCTACGGCTGCGCTACAGGTCATCACGCCCGTTCCTTCCCATGCTCCGTCCAGGGACACGAAAGACATCACGCCATCCTGGACGGAGGGGCACGATGTCTCACTACGGGGCGGGCCGGGCTCGGCGTCAAGGCTGAGCATGGTCTGGAAGGTCCCGACCGTGGCGCGACAAATCGAGTCGATAATTGCCTGTTGTTCCATAATGATCGCGTTCTCCGGTCAGATGATTCCCGCTAAGGACTGCTTTATTTGATCGGCGTTAAACGGCTTTTTCACATAGCCGGCCGCCCCCAGTTCGATGGCCTCCAAGACCTTTTGCTGGCTCCCCTCCGTCGTCACCATCACGACGGGAATGTCTTTCCATTCCGGCGAGCTCTTGATTTTGCCGAGGAGCTGGAGTCCATCCATATTCGGCATATTGATGTCGGAAATGACAAGCTGAACCGGCTTCTCAGCCAGGCGCTGAAGCGCTTCATTTCCATCCGCGGCTTCATATACTTCGCCGAGCGGGATCTCCGTCTGAACAAGTACGCGCTTCAGAATCTTCCGAATTGCAGCCGAGTCGTCTACGATCAGTACATCCATTCACGTCCGCCTCACAGGCTCTATCGGTCACCTTGGCAAATGCTTCTGAACGAATGGGTGAAACCCATGGCTGGATCGTGGAGCGGCCCCTTTTGGGGCGTCCGTGTCCGTTTGGCCATTGAACTGCTGTCTTGGATCCGGGGTGGCATATTGGCCCGACAGCTAAGCCAGCAGGAAATCGACGGGGTATTTAAGCAGCGCAAGGGCACAGAATCGCTTCCTGCCGCTTCGAGGGCCGCCGCCTACGACTTTCGGAAACCGGACCGCATTTCGAAGTCGCAGGTTCGCGCACTCCAGCTGATGCACGAGGATTTTGCGCGCAACCTGTCGATGAGCCTGGGGGTTTATCTGCGCTCGTTTGTATCGGTAAACGTCTGTAGCGTGGAGCAACTCAAGTATGGAGAGTTCCTTGGAGGCATTTCGCCGCCGACGTGCGTGGTTTCTCTGAGCCTGCGCCCATACGATGGAACCGCGATCATGGAAATCACCAGTTCCCTGATTTTCCCGATCCTGGACCTTATTCTGGGTGGCAAAGGCAAAGACGGAGCGGTTCAGAAACGTGAGATTACGACCATCGAGAAGAGTCTTCTGGACACTCTTTTCCGCATCATACTGAATGATTTGCAGCTGGCGTGGAAGGGCGTCGCCGCGATCAACTTCAAGATCGAAGCGATCGAAACCGACCCACAGATGCTCCAGATGCTTTCGCCCGAAGAAGCGGTTGTCGCAATTGGCGTCGAGATTCGCGTCGGCGAAAACTCGGGAATGCTGAACCTTGCCATTCCCGCTCTGAACATCAAAATGATTGGCCAGAAGTTCGACCAGCAGTGGATGTCCCGCAAAGTCCTCCCGACGGAAGCCGGGCAGGCGCGCATGCTGGATTTGCTGCGCCCCGCCGAATTTATCTGTGACGCACGCCTGATGGGCCCCACACTGACTCTCCGCGATCTCCTTGCAGCCGAAGTGGGCGATTGCCTGCAGTTCGACTGCTCCGTGAACCAGCATCTGGACCTGCTGTTCAACGGGACTTCCCGGTTTTGGGGAGAAGTAACGGGCGCCAGAAATCACCGTGTTTTCGCCGTGGCGCAAGCCAGCGTCGAGGCATCGGCGCCGCTTTCCAGGTAAAATGCCGGCTGGCCTCGATCGGACGGCCTCGCCCCTTGCGGTCCCGCGCCGGTTTAGCCGGTCGTCAGGTGCCCTGCGTTCGACAAAGAGGAGCCGGAGTAAACGGCGCGGTGACCGATATGAAAGTGGACGCATGAAAGCGGACGCCGATCACGGAAGGCGTCGCCCTTCACCGAGGAGAAGCATGAAAACAATGACGATCGGCAGGAAAATCACGCTGGCCTGCGCAGTTCTGGTCCTGCTGACTGCGGTTTTAGGAACTACGGCGATTCTGAACATAGCCCGCATGAAGACCCAGTTGACGTCGATTCTGGAAGGTCCGCTGCCGGGGATACACTCCCTGGGTCTCATTGTCGGGTATGGCAAGGAACAAAAGGTCGCGATTCTTGAACACATGCTCACGGAAAGCCCTCAGGAAAAGAGCCAGTGGGAGTCCACCATCGGGGACCTGGAACGCAGATTTCAGATCGAAATGAAGACTTACGAGAAGTCGCTTCAGACCGCCAAAGGGCGAACTCAGTTCGAGCAACTGGGGCTGGCGCAGGACCGCACCAATCAAATACTGCGGACCATTCTCCCGCTGAGTCGCGACGGCAAGACGAAAGAGGCAGCCGCTTTGTGGCTTGGCGAAGGCGCTGTAGCCTTCAAGGTGCGGGCCGCTCTGTTCGACGAAATGTCCTGAGTACCGAAAATCCGTGGCGGATGAAACGGGCGCGGCCTCCGTCTCATCTGCCGAACTGGCCAGTTTCTGGACAATGACGATCCTGGCTTTCTCTGTTGTTTCTGGCGGACTTCTGGCCTTCTTCATCGTCCGTGGAGTCAACAAATCGCTGACGCAGGCCGTCATTGAATTAAGCGAGGGCGCCTCGCAGGTGACAAGCGCCTCCAGCCAGGTCTCCGGTTCAAGCCAGTCTCTGGCGCAGGGTGCTTCCGAGCAGGCAGCGTCGCTCGAACAGACTTCCGCCTCGGGCGCGGAGATGGCCGCGACGACCAGAAAGAACTCCGAAAGTTCGCAGCAGGCCGCCGAACATATGCGCATCGTGAGCCAGAGCGTAGCCACGGCCAATAACACGCTTGCCGATATGACGGCGTCAATGGAGGAGATCGGCTCGTCGAGCGGCAAGATCTCGAAGATCATCAAGGTGATCGATGAAATCGCGTTCCAGACGAACATTCTGGCGCTTAACGCTGCTGTGGAGGCGGCGCGGGCCGGTGAAGCGGGCATGGGATTCGCCGTGGTCGCCGACGAGGTCCGTAATCTGGCGCAACGCAGCGCGCAGGCGGCCAAGGACACAGCCAGCCTGATTGAAGACTCGATTCTCAAATCCACCGAAGGCAGCAAGAAGCTGGGCGAAGTTGCGGCCTCCATTCGTTCTATCACCGAAGGCGCCGGCAAGGTGAAGACGCTTATCGACGAAGTGGAAGCGTCCAGCAAGGAACAGGCGCAGGGCATTGAGCAGATCTCGAAGGCCGTGGCCCAGATGGAAGAAGTAACGCAGAGGAGCGCGGCCAGCGCCGAAGAGACCGCATCGGCGAGCGAAGAGCTGAATGCGCAGTCGCAGGCATTGATGGCGGTGGTGGGGACCCTGCAGGCGATGGCGGGTACCGCCAACGGCAATGGTCACTCCCAACTTCAGCACACATCGTTCGCAACAAAACGGCCTCAGAGCGCTAGCGCTAGCCCGACTTTCGCAAAACTGAGGTCTTAATCTGGGTGTCGAGTCGTGCCATCGCCTTTATCGAAGCATGTTTCGCTTGACAGGTCCCGCTGCTTATGGATAGATGAAAGAAATGAACATTTTTGATCGTACG
>Ga0302319_10010702_pt1 | contig 17464 bp, 16 predicted proteins | sample Bog_T0_2_FD_203319 | JGI IMG/M metagenome (GOLD analysis project Ga0302319, IMG submission 203319) | Peat permafrost microbial communities from Stordalen Mire near Abisko, Sweden - Bog_T0_2 | ecosystem: Environmental > Terrestrial > Soil > Wetlands > Peat | place: Sweden: Abisko, Stordalen Mire...
GTTCCGTCGAGATAGCCGAGCCACTGCGAGTAGATGACGTTGACAGGGGCTGCGGCGTTCTTGAACGCATTGATGAGGCGAAAGCTGGACATCTTGCCGAAGTAGAGGAAAGCTTCAGGAGTTGCTTGTAGTTCCTCGCGCTTGACCCTGTGGAGATAGAGTCGCTTTCTGAAGTCTCCAAAGTAGTCTGGGTTTGCCTTGAGCCTTTGATCCTGGCGGTAAGCGGCGAAAACTCTTATCTCGGGCCAATCCATGGCAGGGGTATTTTGAGTAATTTGCCGGAGTTGTTCGAGCACCCATGCGGTGTAGATATCGATAACGAGGAGCTTGCCAGCACGTTTGCAGGCGCGATGGGCGGAGACGATGCGGTCGATGTTCTGGGAGGAAGAAAGCAGGAACGAGATGTTCTTCTGTTGTCGAATTGTCTGGAAGATCGTGTTCTCGACCGCCGTCTCGTCCGGGAACTGGTCGTTGCAGCGATGCAGCATGGTGCCTTCGAGGAAGAGGAGATCGATGTCGCGAATCGGACGCTTCACGAGATTCTCGAAAAGTATTCCCTTTCGGCCATGCGAGCGAAGGTCGCCGCTGTAGAACAAGCGCTTGCCTTCGGCTTCGATGAGGAAGGCGTAGGCATCGGTGGCGGAGTGATCGACGAGGTACGGAGTGATGGTGAACTCACCGATGGTAAACGGCTGCCAGGCCTTGAAATCGTGGAAATCGAGCGCATATCTGTCTTTGCCGATGAACAACTGCGGGGCGTCGATCAGGCTACGGGCCAGCCTGCCGATGTAGACCGGAGTGCCGGATGGCAGTGTAGCCATCAGACCGAAGTGGTCCTGGTGGGGGTGGCTGACCAGAAGGGCGTCCACGGAAAGGCCCGAGAGATCTACGGGCTGACTGTCGGGGCTGAGGGGAAGTCCGGCATCGAGAAGGATGCTGGTTTTTCCGGATGAGAGCTGAATACAGGTTCCGCCAATTTCGTGGGTGCCTTTATGAATGGTGATTTTCAATGGTGCTCTATTTCTCCGTGCTCTTTCTCGATTTGAAGGGACAGCACCGCACGTGATTCAGACTCTTTACGCTACGCCGATCATTATAGCTGCCTTGAATGCCCTATCCTGTACTCAAAAACACGAACGAGAAATTTACACTTGCTGGCGCTTTTTCTAAAGAAAGTTGTGGAAAACTCGGGGGCGTCCATTTCAGAAGCCGGACTTTCACTTTCTTGCCGTGGCAGGGCGTTGCGTTCGCAGTGAACACTATCGTAAGCGCTATGGAGTCCACATCTGTTTGACCCTCGTCATCGACCACATCGAGAATCCCTCCGAAAACTAAGCATGCCAATGAGGATCGTCACGCAAGTTGCGTATCAGGAAAAGCTGCGTTCAAGAAATCCTCACGCGGCTCGAAAGCGGCTATTACTGGCCTCGTTTGGGAGTACCAAAGATGGTTCCATCCCTTTCGTGCAAAACCATTGCTGAATGCGGGACCGCCGCTTAATCTGTGTTTGGGAGCATAGTCCATGAGCCATCAGGAACAGATCGTTGCAACAAACGATGAGCTGACGAATGCAGTGCTGTCGGTCGTAGAATCCTTCGAGCCGTATCGAGCCGACCATCGTCCGGACTGTGCGGACTTCGACCGCTGGCTTATCTGGAATGATAAGACTTCCGAGCGGCTGGGCATCGTTGCCCTTGTCGGGCCACAGGAGAACGCTTTATCGCTTCTTGAAAAGAAGGTACTTTTGCGTTCACGCACGATGGATCTGCTGCGCAATGTCGCGTAGCAGCGCACCTGTTCAACAGCGGAAGCAGGATAGATACTGGCGTACTACTTTTGAGTAGTGCTCGTATCATTAGCATCATGTTCAATAGACTCCGCTGGGGAGTTCTCAGCACCGCCAATATCGGCCTCAAGAAAGTCCTTCCTGCGATGCAGAAGGGCCAATACACCACTCTAGCCGCGATCGCATCGCGCGATCTTGCAAAGGCTCGGGAGGCGGCGACTGCGCTTGGCATTCCCACGGCCTACGGTTCATACGAGGAATTGCTGGCCGATCCCAATGTCGACGCGATTTACAATCCGCTTCCCAATCATCTTCATGTTCCCTGGACCATCAAGGCCGCCGAAGCCGGGAAGCATGTTCTCTGCGAGAAGCCCCTCAGTCTCACCGTCGCCGAGGCAAAAACTCTTCTTGTCGTTCGCGCACGCACAGGAGTCAAGATCGGTGAAGCCTTCATGGTCAACTGCCATCCCCAATGGCTTCGCCTGCGCCAATTGCTCGGCGAGGGCCGCATCGGAGAGCTTCGCTCCATCGTCGGCGTCTTCAGCTACTTCAATATCAACCCGGCCAACATCCGCAACCGGATAGAGTGCGGCGGCGGCGCTCTCATGGACATCGGCTGCTACCTCATCCACGCATCCCGCTTTGCCTTTGCAGAGGAGCCTACGCGAGTAGTCGCCTGCATCGACCGCGATCCCACGATGCATACCGACCGGCTCACCTCGGCGATTCTCGACTTTCCCAACGGCCAAGCCATCTTCACTTGCAGCACACAGTTGGTCCCCTACCAGCGCATCCAATTTCTTGGCACCCGTGGGCGCATCGAGATTGAAATCCCCGTCAACGCGCCTCCTGACCGTCCCACGCGCCTTTTCATCGACGATGGGCGCGACCTCTTCGGCAGCGGGATCACGACGGAGACCTTCCCCGTCTGCGATCAATACACCCTACAGGCCGACGCCTTCTCCAAGGCCGTCCTGGAAGACACTGAAGTCCCCGTTCCCATCGAAGACACCGTCAAGAACATGGCTGTCATCGAGGCTATCTTCGACTCCGTCAACACAGGCCAATGGGTATCCCCACAGCGATGAAGGACTTGCCTAAGTCGAAGGTATAGTTACAGCGAGCAATGACTGAAAGGGATAGGTCTGCTCAGTTGTGGGAGAGTCTCACCACTTCCCATTCTTGCGCGAAACAACTATTATCGACACGGCTCCGGGAGTGTATGAAATCTATGCCGAGGTTCCCGACGACAGTTGTTCGGCGCGTGGATTGATGCAGGGAGAGGGGGACCTTTTGTCATGGTCACAACCGAGTTAAATCTCAACCGCTATGAGATGCTGATCGACGGTGAATTAGTGTCGGCTTCCAAGCTGCTGCCGGTCGTAAACCCAGCAACCGAGGAAGTGATCTCCGAATTTCCATCCGGCACGGTCGAGGACGTGAACCGGGCTGTGCTCGCCGCCGAAGAGGCGCAGAAGAGTTGGGCCGCGCTGCCTGCGATCCGCCGGGCGGGCTACCTGCGGGAGATCGCTACGCTGGTTCGCGCCAATCGCGAAGCTCTGGCCCGCGTCATCACCCAGGAGCAGGGCAAGATTCTTTCTCTCGCCCAGGTCGAGGTGGACTTCTCAGCCGACTATCTGGATTACATGGCGGAGTTTGCCCGCCGCTATGAGGGCGAGATCATCCCGAGCGATCGCCCCGGCGAAAACATCCTGCTCTACAAGATGCCCATCGGCGTGATTGCGGGCATTCTGCCCTGGAACTTTCCGTTCTTCCTGATCGTGCGCAAGATGGCACCCGCTTTGGTCACCGGCAACACCATCGTCATCAAGCCCAGCAGCGAAACCCCCAACAATGCCTTCGAGTTTGCCCGCCTAGTGGCCCAGTCGTCGCTGCCCAAAGGCGTCTTCAATCTGGTCTCCGGCTCTGGATCTGTAGTGGGCAACGCGCTGGCCAGCCATCCCAAGGTGGGCATGGTCAGCCTGACGGGCAGCGTAGAGGGCGGTGTCGCCGTCATGCACGCGGCAGCGGACAACGTCACCAAGGTCTCGCTGGAGCTGGGCGGCAAGGCCCCGGCCATCGTGATGGGCGACGCAGACATCGACCTCGCCGTGCGCGCCATCCGGGCCTCGCGCATCATCAATACCGGGCAGGTCTGCAACTGCGCCGAGCGGGTCTATGTCCACCAGTCGGTTGCGGAAGAGTTCATCGAAAAGATTACTGCGGCCATGCGGCAGACGGTTGTCGGCGATCCCTTTGCGGCGGCCACGGAGATGGGTCCGCTGGTCAGCAAGCGGCAGCGGGAGTTGGTGCATGCGGCGGTCGAGCAGGCGCTCAAGGACGGGGCCAAGCTCGAATGCGGCGGCAACTACGAAAGCCAGACCGGCTACTACTACCAGCCCACGGTGCTGACAGACTGCCGACAGGAATCCGGCATCATGCAGCAGGAGATCTTCGGGCCGGTGCTGCCCATCGCCACCTTCCAGACGCTAGACCAGGCCATCGCGTACGCCAACGACTGCGAGTACGGGTTGACCTCGTCGATTTACACCCGCAGTCTGGATGTGGCCATGCGGGCCACGAATGAGCTGAAGTTCGGCGAAACCTATGTGAATCGCGAAAACTTCGAGGCCATGCAGGGCTTCCATGCCGGATGGCGCAAGTCCGGAATTGGCGGAGCCGACGGCAAGCACGGCCTAGAGGAGTATCTCCAGACCCACGTCGTCTACATGAACTATGACCTCAATAAACAGTAAGGAAGCGTTGTCGAACAGCCTGAGAACGTGCGGGCGTTGCTGTCCATCTGGCCAATGGCGGCCTTTCAAAGACCGTGAACATCTCTCACGGACTGACCCTTTCAAAAAAGAATTGCCCAGAAATTCACCCGCAAAACGGATGGTCCAAAAGGATCGCGAATCTCGGACAGCTAAGTGTCATGTTTTCAGCGAAGCTTCGAAGCTGATCCTGATGGTCAAGAACCTACAGGTTGCGGACCACGCCCTTCTCCGCATGGCTGAACAACGCGCCATCAATTTGGTTGACTCGCACTCGCGGCGCGAGTTGTCCCTGTCGCCGAAGAAAAGAGAAGTCGCCTACGGGCGAGGCGGAAACCTGCGGGTATCAGTCTTGGCTCTGCGCAAAGAAAGTGGCAAATACACTTGCTTTACCGATCAGGTATCCGCGCAGCAGCGCGGCGCATTCAGGCGTGATATTCCCATGGACAACCTGGTTCCGCAGAGTGATAACGGGCTCACACTGGCGAACTATTACGCCAGGATTTTGGCCTCGCGTTCGTACGAGACGCTGCACCACAAGATCTTGTTGAATGAAGCGAATTACTTGCCCTGGAGTAAGACGCTTATTGCCGCGACGATTCCGTATCAGTTTTAGGTCCCCTTCATCAGGATAGTCTGCGTGCCCAATGTCGATTAGACTTCGGAATATTGGATCTCTGACACGGATGTTAAACTCGCTCTCAAATGCTTTAGCTTGGAGAAACGCAGCAGACAGTTCGCTCCCATCTCTTCGGCTACAATGTTCCGCTTCAGCCTTGAGGAGAAGATCTCTCGTGACTGAGTCTAACGCTGAGTACAAGGAGTATCCCAGTTTCATCTCAAGTGAGTGTTCAGTGCTTGTCCCAACACTGCGCAGAGTATCGACGAGCCGCTGACGCTCCCCGTCGCCCCACATGGTGTGCCGAGCGCGTTGCGATCTAGCAGAGAATTCTTGGGCCATTGCGATTGCGCAAGTTATCTGATCATGAGTCATCTCTGAAGCGACCGCTTCCAAGAAAGCAGGCGCTCTCGCGAAGCCACCGACCTTACTGAGGTTCAACCACTTGTGAGAGGTCGTGATATCTCGTGGAACGCCCTGCCCGCGAAAGTATCCAATACCGAGATTAAACTGCGCCTCAACGTCCCCGGCCTCGGCTGCTTGTCGGAACCAATCCATGGCGGCAGACGCGTTCTTTGGAACTCCCTCTCCTGACAGATAGAGAGTTCCGAGCATGAACTGTGCGTCTCGGTCTCCTTGATGTGCCGCCATTCTGTACCACCTGCTTGCCTCGGCTGTGTCACGCGGAACTCCCATACCGGCACCCACCATAGATCCCAAAGCCGTTTGAGACTCAGTGATGCCACTGGTTGCAGATGTCTGAAAGAGTTTGATAGCAAGCGCGTAGTCCCTGGGAACACCTCGGCCATCTCGGAATAACGTGGCGAGGCTAAACTGAGCCTCTGCGTTTCCGGCTTCGGCAGCTTGTTTGAAATAACAGGCTGCGACGGAACAGTCGACCTTAGTACCCAAACCAAGCTCAAAGCACAATCCAATCTGCAACTGGGCTCTAGAATCGCCCCCAGTCGCCGCTACTTGCCATAGCTCGATAGCCTTGGCAGTGTCCCCCATCTCCCAGCACAGCAGCGCATCATCGAATTCTGCTAATGTGTCCATCGCGTTTACCTTTGCTGGAATCGGGCGAGTGCCTCTTGCGCTTTCGGTAAGCCTTGCAAGGCTGCTTTGCGCAAGTATTCGACACCGAGCCGGATATCGCGCGAGATTCCCCAACCATTCATGTAGCAAGCGCCAACGGCGTACTGCGATTGGGCATCGCCTAGTTGGGCACCCTTCAAGAAATATTGAAATGCCCGTGCATGGTTCTCTGGAACCAACTTCCCAAGGCGGTATATCTGTCCTAAATTGAAGAGCGCATTCGTGCAAGAATTTCGACTGTCATCGGGGGGTGCAAGCAGATCACCAATCGTTTGCTCGTTAGAGCTGACGCTGGCAGCCGCTCGGTTTAGCCAAAACAATGCCTTTTGAGTGTCCTGTGAGACACCGAGACCTTCTGTGAAAATTACGCCGAGAGTGAATTCTGCTTCCGGATATCTACTTTCGGCAGCGGACGTAAACCACCGCACTGCCTCGTCCACATCGCGGCGTACCCCCTCCCCGTTCAAGAAACACCTGCCGAGATTATATTGGGCCTCTACATATCCCAGACTTGCCGACCGTTGATACCACTTAGCACCCTCGGTGTCGTTCTTAGGCACACCTCTACCGGATCTGTAGAGGAATCCCAGTTTGCACTGAGCCTCGGCGTGTCCCTGCTCAGCGGCTTGTCTATACCAGAACGCGGCGCGTTCGTAGTTTTGCAGGCCAGACTTGAATAGAAATGCCAACCGGCATTGCCCTTCCGCATCGCCCTGCTCAGCAAGTTGTGTGAAAGAGTGAAATGCTCCATCTAAATCGCGATTTTCTATCGCAAGCATGCCCTTTCGCTTTAGTTCACCTCGGTCAGTGTCGGCACAGGGTGCAGCCGCTCTTGCCAAAGGCGGCGTTCCGGACGACGGTTTAGCAGCAGACGAAGACTTGAAGATATCCAGAAATCCCATATATGCTCCTATCAACTCTGGACGACTCTCAAGACGTATACGACAAGTCCAAGTGATTTGTAAGCCTCATTAGACACTACCAGTCACGGCATCCTGTGACCTACATGTCGCGGTTGGTAACAGTGTAACTCACGTACCAATTGAGTGAACCGTCCAGCGTTTTCCTGACAGGTTTGCATGAAAGAAACTGGCTTTGCTACGTTGCTGGTCTTTCCTCAATAAGTGATGCCAAGGCAAGCGCTCTGGCTTGCTGACGCGAATGCGGTGTTCCTGTTGACATCGCATCCGATATAGCTCGAATTCGCTGTAACCGTCTTTCTGTAGCCTTTGCAAAGTCACGAGCATAATCCCAACGAGCGAAAACCCACCGGACAGGTAGGCTGACCATATGCAAGGGAGGTATTGTCGCAGTGCCCACACCGTAGCCAATCAAATTGGCAAGAAACAGGCGTGTTCCGCGACGCCATGTACGCTTTGTAAACTGTCTATGCGTTGTCTTGCCTTGGTACAGAGAGTAACCCTCAGTGGCAAAGACAACGAACTCTCCAACCAACGGGAACGTATAACTGTCTATATGATCGGCGGCTGTCACCGCTGTTTGGGCCTTCTCCTGCAGTGCATCTCCGTCAACCGCGCTGTCGAAGATATGGTCGTATAAACCGGCATTGTGCAGCGCGTCTACCGTTTGATGTGGAACGTAGATGTCAACGTTTGGATAACGCTCCAGCGCCTCTTTAATCAGGGCTACTGAGGCGGTTGTCTTGTCCTGTAGAACTTGAACGGTTTCGTGATCTGGTCCTTCAATGATGATGTCGTAGCCAGGTTGTACCGGGCTTTCGGCCAACTTTGCTACATACCCGGACTGCAAGTGGCCGTTGTTCAGATAATCGACATGTTGCAGCTCAAACAGCTTTCCCTTGATCCCCGAAAAAACGCCTCGTAACTCGTCCGGTTCGTCATGCAACTGAACAAATTGGACAAAGTTGCCAACATGGGGAAACTGAAGATGGAAAGCCTTGATAACTTGGGGATCAAGGTCGGATTCGCTGATGTTCCCGTACCGCACCTCATGGAGAATCTCGGCGACAGACATTCCGGCCAGCGTAGCGGTGTCTAACCATTCCTCACCCGAAAGCTGTGGAAACAGCGTCTTCCGCCAACTTGTGTTCAGAACTCCATAACGCTCGCGAGTCTTTCGTATGAAATCGTCAAGTTTAGGATTCATTTCAGACCCGCCATCTGGCTGCCACGATTGCAACAATACCAGCACACGCCACGATTAGCGTGACCCAAAATATGCGACTAAGCTGAGTCGTTTTCCTTTGCAGCACCTCAACGGTCTCCTCTAAGGTGATGAGGCGCATCACAATTGCAGAATATACAACCTCCATTTCGCTCTGTACTTCTTCCATATTGCGAGTCATTTCTGCGCCCGTAACCTTGTCCATCGCGCTCTTGTACTGATCCGCGAGGTGCTTCCCTGCGTCCTTTACAGCATCGGTGCCACGCGCAAATAAGGACTTGTGATCATCCATGCTTTCATCTCCCGTGAAAGCCCGAAACAGAATATCTATCTAACCAGCGATCTCCATGGTGTCTCTCGGCTACGAGCCAATATACTCGCAGCGGCCTCAGCTCGCGATGTTTTTGCATATCTTCCGGGGGCCAAGACCCCGGGTGTACCCGCAGGGCCGCTGCCGAGAAAGAGACCGGTGACGAGTTGTCTGAACACAATCTGACGCCGACGGTTCAAATCCGAAAATCCGTCATAGCAAACTCCAGGTTGAGATCGTTCACTGCCCGTTTACGGACCTCTTCAACAGCCGTCATGTCCGTGATTCCATTCTCCCGTGCCGCCTGCTCCCAGAAATCCTTGGTCGTCATTGCCATGATGGCAGCCTCCGCCAGCATCTGCTCGTCCGTGAGCGGTGCGTGGGAGGCGAACAGGTCAGCATAGAGGGTGGTGCCCCGGCCATATCCCTCGGTGCAAGAGTCAGGCAGGCACATGCCCCAAATCTCCGCCTGGTTCTGGGATCGTGTAATGTCGGTATCCATACTCTCCGGGTCGGTGCCAACGTACCGGAAGCGCACCACGGGCGCGTGCTGGAGGTTGATCCGCAGAAGGGTCGCTCGGTAGGCCCGCGTGCCAGCATCGCCGTAGCGGGGATCGTGGGCGGCGCTGTCGGCATCGCAATAGCCGGGGTCCGCCGGGCGGTGCCGGTAATCATCCTCATAGAGAGGACTGCGCACCTCAATGACGGGTCTCCCCAGCTTCATATGGGCCAGTGTCGATCGCAGCGCCGCCGTCATCATGGCCGCGACTTCGTAGTCCCGCTGCATGCGGGCGCTCTTACGGTCGAGCGCGTCGTCATTGCGATTCAACGGATGGTCATCGCCCGCCCACCATGAATCGGGGGTGTCGTTGAAGAAGTTGGTCGGGCGTATGACATGAAGGGCGGCCATGCAGTAGGGGATCCCCGCGTCCGGCTGACCCCAACCGTCGCCAATCTTACGCAGTGAGAACGCCTTCACCGTCCGGTTGGTGACCCCGTAGCCAACGCTGAACCCGAAGGGAGTGGAGTCGTCCCAAAAGCGGTCGTAATTTTCGACGTACTTGGCGGTCACGTCCGGCTGGGTGCGGAAGTCTATGTCGAATACGGACTGGAATCCGTGATTGGCAATCTGGCCCTCTACCTGGTTGTTGTGTTCCACCCGACCGCGTTGGCTCCGCTCACCGAGATCCACGACCCAACCGACCTGGTTCACAAGGACGAGGATGATGACAAGGCTTCCAACGACTAGCCATTTGCCCAAGTCCATCAGTATCCGCACGGGGGTGAATAGGAAGTGAAGTACGCTTGCATTCTCAGCTTCGATCTGGCTCCTGTCGTTTTCCATAAACTTCCTCCAGCTACCAATCTGTGGAGCTGACATCTAAACGGGAAGTTCGCGTGGTCGAGGTCCGAAACGCCTCAGAGGGGCACAGACGGACAGACCTCTCCTGTGGAGGAGGCTAGGGGACGTGGTTCGCACGCCCCGTTTGCCGCATAGCTTCGTGAGTTGTTTATCCCATTCGGTAATTCACTCCGCACGAGACCGTGCTATTCCTCGGGCAACCGCGTCCTCTCGCAAGACTGTAGGGTGCTTTTACTGCGATCTTAAGAATCATGCCTTTCACCTCCCTCCTCTCAAGAGTCCAATTAGCAACATCAACCTGGGGGTGTATCGGTGCAACCAGACAGTATTTGGGCGAGATAGCAAGTGTAGTCAGCAGGATTTGTCGGTGAACCCATCTCCAACTGCCAAGACCCGGGACACCGGTTGCAGAAGGCGAAGTGTTGACATGTGGAACACTTATTAATGCCCATCAGCTTCTGGTTAGCCCATTCTGTAAAGAAGGGTGAACATTCCCATATCTCGCCCAGACTTTGCTCAGGCCATTTTCCAAGAGTCTTCATCAGGCCGATGCAGGGGCGGATCGTCCCGTCAGGCCCGATTGAGAGTCCCGTTGATCCTGCGCCACAGAGCAGAGACTGATGTCTCTGTTCATCGTCGGCTATGGCCATCGCCTCCCCATTCATATAGAGGCGGTAGAACCGTGATGAGAACAGATCCGCAAGCGCTGTCTTGTCTCTGACCCGAAGGTCAACAGGGGACTGCCCTCCGTCATTCCTGGGTGTAATGTTCACGTCGAACTGGACGTCGCACCCCAGATCGCTGGCCAGAACCTCAATGTTCCGCCAACCATCGATGGTGTGTTCCATGAGAGGGGCTTTCAGAATGACCGGAACACCACGCGCTCTGAGCGTCCGGATGGCTGCAACTGATCGATTCCAGGACCCAGAAACTTGGGTGACCCCGTCGTGGATCGCTGGATCTGCGGAGTAGATGCTACAGCCCACTGATCGCGGGCTGAGGCTGGCGAACAGGTCCAGACAATCCTCGTCGGCCATCGTCAGGTTGCTGATTACGTTGACAACGATGTTGCGATGACGCAAGTCCCGAAGGATAGCCTTAATGTCCTTCCGGGCAAAGACCTCACCGCCGGTGATCAGCAGAGACATCCCGCCCATCGATTCAAACTCGTCGAGTAGCTCTGAGATTTGCGCCGCCGTCAGTTCAGCCGTCTTCCGAATCTCAGGACAATAGCAATGAACGCACTTTTCATTGCAGCGGTAGGTAAGCTCCAGAACCAGACTGTAAAAGATTCGGTTATCCGCCATGAATTGGGCGACTTGGCTCTCGGTGTCTTCAAGCTCGGTTAAGAGGTGGCGGCCTGCCGTAGGGAACTTCGCGGTCTGCGGCTCAGTGCCAACATCCTTGCTGGGATCGACAAGCAGGTTCGCGTTGCAGAGGGATGCCACGAAGCCATCCAGAACACCGCGAGCCTCGACCACGGGATCGCTCTTGAAGCTTCCGTTGGCCACGATATACGCCAAGGCGTTTTCAGCACCGCCCTTGTCGTCGAATATCCGCTGCCAGACATTTGCCGAGTCGCCCTCCAGCAGTGCGACCGATTGAGAGGGTGTGTGGTACGCGACAGCCCTAATTACTCCGTCCCGCCCCACAAATGTCCGCGAAAACGAGCCGATTGGCAATGTGTAGGTCTTGCTCTGCATTGGTCCTATTCCGCCCTTTTAGGCTTTTGTGCACGACCGGTTTGAGTGACCCCTACAGATGGAGGTGTATTACGACTGCTGGTTGGCGAGGAGTAGACCAGCTAATCTGCTCGTGGTGAATCTGCTCGTAAAACCCTACAACCAAGAGCGTGACGAATCAAGACAAATTCTTCAGCGCTCTTGGAGTAAAGGTGCGCGATCTTCGCAAAAAACGTGGATACACCCAAGAGGACATGATCTCGTGCGGCTTCTCCGCGCGACATTGGCAGCAAATCGAGGCTGGCCGTCCGATTACCGTCACGACGTTGCTGCGCATCTGCGAGGTGTTCGAGGTCTCCATGGAGAAGCTCGTGCGCGGCCTGGATGCTGGAACCTACGTGTCACCAGATGCTGAACCCGCTCTCCAGAAGGGCCGTGGCATGCGGGCTCGTCGCAGATCGCTAAGTTGAGTTGCTAGACGTTACTCAACGTAGAATTTCGTCGGCATGCACATCAACGCACAGAACTCGACATTCTCTTCGGGGCTCATCTCGCGATCGAGATGAAGTAGGTCGTAGGCACGCTGACCAGCGGCCTGGTCAGACATACTCTGGGCACTGGTGATAATGGAGGCTGCCTTGCTGGCTGCAACTTTCATATTGGTAATCGTCGCAGCGTTGGGCTCCAGCAGCGCAGTGCGCAGCCGACAGCAGATCCATGCCGTGCTGCCGTCCGGCAGGCTCACCAGCTTCACGTCGTAGTGGGGATAATACCTATGGCAGGTCTCGCAGCATTCGACGTTGAGGTGTTTGAAGTCTTCACAGGTCTTGATCTCGCCCTCGGGGAGTTGCTCGTTCAACTCCGCAATCACGAAGTCGTCGTAGCCTTCAATGCCTACGCAGTCTGCAATCTCTTCTGGAGGCGGGTTCTGCCTGTACTCTATCTGCTGCAAGGTGAGTGCAATGATTTCTTGCTTCGTCATCGAGATTCCTTCTCCGCTTTTCAAGCCTCGGGCGTGAACGCTTCGAGGCAGGCCCTGAGTTGCCCAATGTGATCCGTGGCTGACTTTCGAATCTCCACGATTCGACCGGCAATTTTGCCGCTGTTGGCCTGAATTGTTAAAGTCCAGGTCTCCATCTGATCCAGCCCCTTCAACTGTTTCTCCAAGGCATTCAGCGCTCGCTCCATATCCAGGACGCTCGCTTGGCTCTTATTGTCGACGGCCTTCTGCCGGAAGAGTAGCGCCTTGGCGACACTGACGGCAGCCGACAGATAGATGTCCGTCGACGGGTCTGCTGCGTCCCAGATCACGAACAGGTCATGTTCTATTCGCGTAAACGGTTGGAGCCCCTGAGGCGCAGTATCCTTGGCGAAAACAAAGACGCCTACGCTTGCGGATCTGTTCTTTCTGGCCTCTTCAATCTCTTGGCTTGCATCCGTCAGGCCGAACTTCTTGCTGCTCTTTGCCTCGAAGACAATCCGCTCACCTGCCGCCGCAGCTTCGGTACCGATCTGGATGATGGCATCGCCGGTCTTGCACTTGCCTATGGCCCCAGGCTTCGTCCCGGTCGCGGTGAACACGTCACCGGCTCTTTGCGCCTCGCGCTGGAGGAAGACGCAAAACTCTTCTTCGAAGCTGATGCCGTGAGTGGTGGACCGCATCTCTTCCTGGTGTCGGGTTACGAGGCTCGCGAGCTTCGCACTGACATCCTGCTGAAACTCCTGGTTCTTGGACTGGATGTCACCCAGCACATCGGTCAACTGTTTCTTCAGCCGGGCCAGCGCAGACTGTTCGTTGTCGAGGGTGAGATTGTCGTCAATGGACTGCCTGGTCTCCGCCAGAACCAGGTTGAGTTTGTTGATCGCCGAGCCCTGGTTGTCGACCGAGAACTCATCCGTGATTCGGTCCTTTGCCTCTTCGACTTTCTTCACGAGGCGACTCAGGGCCGAGCTCTCATCGTCAAGCGAGAATTCTCGGATGGCAGCCTTGATCTGCTTTTCGATGTCGCCCTTGAATTTGCCGTTGGTCGCTTCCAACTGAGCAACCACCCGAGTCAGAGCGCCAGCCTCGTTGTCGAGCGAAAACTCGCCGAGAATACGGCCCTGCTCGGCATCGAGTACGTCTTTGACCGACTTTTCGATGGACCGGCTGATGCTCTCGGCGTCCTGCGGGTCGAGGCGGCGCATCAGAGGGCTGGTCTCCCCGATGCGCCTGGCGAGCGCCCTGGCAAGTTCAGAGCTCTCCCCGTCCCCGATCTGCTGACGTAACATGGTCTCCAGATCGCCATCTTTGCGGACAAGACGTTCGACCCGCTCTGTGAAGTGACCGCTTTGCGGATCGAAGTACAGCTTCAGGCTCCCGGCGATCTTGCTGTCGATCTGCTGAACGCCCAAAGCTAATTCACGGCTCAGTTCGGCAATCAGGCGCTGGCCCTCGTTCCTCACAACCTCCGCGTCCACGTTGCCCTGGGCCTGGCGCAGTGCCAGAATGCCGATCCTCAGAGCTGACACGGCGAATGTGTTTCGCGCATGCCCTTCGGCGCGTCTCCTGAGCTCCGTGCTTACCTCCGGGTCCTCGATAACGAGGTTCAGGACCAGGGAATCCTCGCTCGCGATCGAAGCCGCCACTGCCACGGGTGGTTTCTTGCCGAGATCATTGATGGTTGCCAGTGATGCCATACGAATACCTCACGTCGTGAACTGCCATCCTGCTGTTGGGCGTACACGGACGGTGTTCTGTACGGTCACGCGGTGGATGATAAAGATACTGTCGCATTACTCATTCAACCGGTGCATGCATCCCGGGCACCTGTAATGCGAGTCGAGTTCAATCTCCGTCAAAGGTCCGGGCGGCAGATTCATCGCGCGAATGATTCTCTCGGCCATCTCCTTGCGCTTGAGGATGCACCGATCGAGATAGAGATGAAAGGTCTTTGACTTGGTGTCATAGCAGACGCGCCCGCGCGAACACTCGTCGTATTCCTCGTCCCGTGGCACTGACCCGGATGCTTGCAGCTCCTCCCAATAGGCATCGTGCCCCTTATCGTGATTCAACACATCGCCGTAAAGTACGGCCTCCTCTAGCGGCGTGCTGTCTATCCATGGGTATTCGTCGTGAACGAATAGAATTCCGACCTTGGGCGCTGCAGCTTGGGTGCGCTGCTCCGGAGTGAGCCTGCTGTTTGCGGAGATTCGTTCTGGTGGATTGGGCATCTGATTACTCGCTCCTGGCGTCTTCAACATGTCGGCTGACACTGTCTGCGGCTTGGCGGCCACGGTTTCTATCTCGGCGGTTCATAAGCGACCTCCCAGTCTACGCCGCTGCGCATTGCAACTCGCATGAAGCACTGCTGACGTTGGATTCGTTCACCAGCCTACAGACTGTGGCACGTGACACTCCGTGCTTCTTAGCCACCAGGGTGAGGCTCAAACCGGTCTTGCGGTCACTGACGATCGCGCCACGATCGACATCGAGCGGAGCTCTCCCGATTCGGCGGCCATCCAACTTGGCTCTGCGCATGCCCGCGCGGACACGTTCGACGATCAGCGACCGCTCCAGTTCGGCCACCGCCGAGACGATGACCACGATCGCGCGACCCAACGGGCCGTCCGTGTCGATCGCTTCGCGCTGCGACAGGAACTGGATGCCGAGGTCGTTCAGCTCATCGAGAACCTGGAGGAAGTGCTTGGTGGATCTCGCTAAACGGTCACAAGACCAAACAAGAACAACATCGAAGCGATGGCGGTGCGCGTCTTGCAGCAGGCGGTCTAGCGCAGGACGCCGGGCTTTGGTACCTGAGATCCCGTGGTCTGTGTACTCGTCAACGATCTCAAATTCGCGCTGGCTCGCAAACTGGCGGAGCTCGTGCAACTGCGTTTCTGGGTGCTGGTCGAGCGTGGACACTCGGATGTAGAGAGCAGCTCGCTTCATGCAAATACCTCCTCGCGGACGTGAAAACCTGCCGCATTGCCGCTGCGCGAGGCTGTCAGATTGCACTGTCGCAGCGAGTGGATGGCTAGGAGGAGATCAGCTTCGCCGATCTCGCCCTTACGTTCGAACGCACGCTGGCCTGCGATTATGTGGACTTCGCGAAGCTGGGCGAAAGATAGACCCTCGGATTCTTCCACGGACAGCTTCAGTTGGCGGGCAGGGAGATTGGGGTTGAGCTGCTGCAGGTATTGCTGACGCAGATCAGCACTCGGATTTGGGAAATGCACAACGCGGTCGAAGCGGCCAGGTCTTCGGAGGATCGCCGGGTCGAGAATCGTGGGTTCGTTAGCGGTTGCCACGACAATGACCCCTTCACCGGTGCCGACGCCGTCGAGATTATTTAGGAGCTGCTGAAGACTGACGCGACTTTTCGTCACGCCGGTTTTCGGGAACGCGCGGTCGAGGTCTTCGAGGAGAACCATCGATGGCCGATTCTTCACAGCAAGTTCGAAGAGGCGGTCGAGATCGCTGTCGTCGACTTGGGAATCAAAAAGTCTCGTGGTGTATGCAGTCAGTCCACGGCTTGTCATCATCGCACGGACGGCGGTGCTCTTGCCGTTGCCGGGCGGCCCATGCAGCAAGTAGCCACGTCGAAACGGGAGTTTGTTTTCGCGAAACCAAGCCTCACGCTCAAAGAAAGACTCAAAGTCGTCTTTAAGAAGGGATCGGATTTTGTGATCGAGAACGAGATCGTCCCACTGACAACCCACGATGCGGTTGTTGGAACTGCCGACGATATGAAGGCGTGGCTTGTTGTCGCGGCGATCGAGCTCTTCAAGTAATCGCATAACTTCGGAAGCGTTCTCGCGTTGGGCGACGATGAGCCGCGAGGTACTTTCAAGGTCGCTACCAGGACCGGAGTGGTAGGAGACGTTGATGGCGACAATGGCGAACTCAAATTCCTGCCGACGTATACGTAGAGCGATCGGGCAATCCGCCCAGGAGATGGTTGACTTTCGGATCATGGACTTAGCTCTCAGCAATGCGAACAGATCCATCGGTTGCGTGACCTTTATGATTTCGCAAAGCGGTAGAAACTCCGGCGGCGTGGCGGCGCTCAGAACGGAGGGGCGGAGCCGCGTGGCTGTGGAAGATATCGGGCGCTGGACTGGAGGAATCGCGAGAATCAACTCGATTCCGATCTGGGTGATGTCGAGATCGGTTTCGAGGATGACTGCCTCGGACAGGGAGACTCCGAGCTGCTGCTCGATCCAGATTCGGTGCTGGGCTACAGCCCGGCGCAGCAGGTCCGGCCTTACGGCAAACTCATTAACGATGCTGGTCGCGGATATCCCCATATAACACTCTGTCCGGTCGAATGAAAAACGGGAAGTTAAACTTGGTGGACATCAGACCTTCGGCATCCGCAGGACGATAGGCGACGCGCTCAGATCGCCATCCGGCCCCAGCAGTGCGGCATTGATGTAGAGCGTGTCCTCGGTGCTCACCATGCCATGTGCTCCGTGTATGTGGCCAAAGACATGCAACTTTGGCTTGAGCCGGGTCACCGCTTCGAGCAGTTGCGGGCAGCCTGCATTGTGCAGAGATCCGGGGGATCGGTCAAGTATCCCGAAGGGCGGCCCGTGGGTCACGAGAATGTCCAGGCCGTCGGGAATCTTGGCATATAGCTTAACGCGATCTGCTGGCGAGCTCAGTCCGAATGCTCCGCCATACAGCGGGGTTACGGGCGATCCCCAAA
>Ga0302319_10010706_pt1 | contig 17462 bp, 14 predicted proteins | sample Bog_T0_2_FD_203319 | JGI IMG/M metagenome (GOLD analysis project Ga0302319, IMG submission 203319) | Peat permafrost microbial communities from Stordalen Mire near Abisko, Sweden - Bog_T0_2 | ecosystem: Environmental > Terrestrial > Soil > Wetlands > Peat | place: Sweden: Abisko, Stordalen Mire...
GCAGTCCCCGCCGGCATCCGCGTCATCGACTCCGCGCAGGCCGCCGCCGAAACCGCAGGCCGTCTCATAGGACAGCAGCTTGCTTCCAGCAAGGAAGACCATGTCGAAAATACCAGGATTCGCTGTTTCGCGACCGACTCGGTAGAAAAATTCGAGCGCCTGGGCTCTCGTTTCCTGGGCCAGCCTGTGGGCCGCGTCCAACTGGTCGATCTCGGCGGCTAAAGTCCGCCATCCCACCGTTGCCCCCGGCTCCGTGGCTGGTATCCTGTTAGTTCGAGTGAATTGGCCTGACATCTGCAGCGCGCAGGCCGCTGGAGGAACAGAAAAAAGTATGATCGATCTGGCAGGTAAGACGGCCGTAGTCTTCGGGCTGGCCAACAAGCGTTCCATCGCCTGGGGTATCGCCCAAAAACTTCACGCCGCCGGCGCAACCCTGGCCATCTGCTACCAGAACGAGCGCATGAAAATGGAGGCCCAGAGCCTCATCGACGAGCTCCCCGGAGCCTCCGGCTTCCAGTGCGATGTCTCCAACGACGCTGAAATCGACACCCTCTTCGCCGCCCTCAAAGAGAAATACGCCAAAATCGACGTCCTCGTCCACGCCGTCGCCTTTGCCCCCGCCGCCGAACTGCGTGGCGACTTCGTCAACACCACCCGTGAAGGCTTCCGCGTGGCTCTCGACGTCAGCGTCTACTCCCTCATCGCCGTTACCCGCGCCGCCGCCCCCCTCATGACCGATGGCGGCAGTATCCTCACCCTCACCTTCTACGCGGCTGAAAAAGTCGTCCCCAACTACAACGTCATGGCCATCGCCAAGGCCGGCCTCGAGTCCACCGTTCGCTATCTCGCCTGGAGCCTCGGCTCCAGGAACATCCGCGTCAACGCCATCTCCGCCGGCCCCATCAAGACCCTCGCCGCCCGCGGTGTCGGCGACCTCACCGACATGCTCAAGTCCCACTCCGACCGCGCCCCCCTCCACCGCAACGTCGATCAGCTCGAAGTCGGCGGCGCAGCCCTGTTCCTGGCCAGCGACCTCTCCAGCGCCATCACCGGCGAAATCATGTACGTCGACTGCGGCTACAACATCATGGGCTTCTAGAGCAACACACCCGCGTTCAACCCTCATCGCCGCCGAAGAGCTCGCGCAATCCACTCAATTCTTCGCGCTTACACCCGAGCGGCCTCTACCAATCTTCCCCGTCTGCAAGGATGCGCGCGAGCCCCGGATTCCGGTTATACGTGTAGACCCAGCACTGCAATGTTCCGCCCTCCTCAAACGTCATCGTGTGCAACATCCTGATGAAGAGACTCTCCTCCGGCGCATCCGCCGTGAATCCCTCATACCCATCAAGCTCCAGCAACACGCCCGCGTCCTCCGGCAATCGATACACACTACCGGAAATCCTCCGCGTCGACGATGGATCGACCACGGCTCCTGGGTATTCGCCAAGATCGTAAACTGTGCCGCCAACAAACCCTCTACCCACCAGCCGCAGTTTCCCCACCGCCTGCGAAATTTCGCCAGGCGCGCATCCCGGCCGCAATGTCCCATAGGTAAAGAGATATTCGCTCATTAACGCAGCTCACCAGCAACCAAGCTGGAAGGAAGCAGTCGTAGTTTTTCTAATCCCTAATCCCTGCCCTTATCACCCCGACGGCGAAACCGCCACCGTCACTACCCGCCCCGCCACCACCGGCCTCACCAGCTCCGCCGGCCAAATGTACACCGCCAACCGTCGAGAGTAATGCAGCACCGGCTCCGTATCCGGAAGCCGAATTCCGATCGCCGCCGCCAGGTCGTTCTGTTCAATCTCCGCCTCCGCCTCTTCCAGAGGCCACGGAACATGATGCACATTGGCCCGAACCGTCTGCCCCCTCCGGTTCTTCGAAAACAAGCAATAACGCTCCGTCAAAAAATATTCCAGCGACCCGCTCCGGCTCTCCGCCAGCCGCCGTGTCGGCCCCAGCCCCCGGTAGCGCGCCTTGAACACCACCGGCGGATTGCTCCAATGCCGCCGGCTATAGAACTCAAACTCCCGCTCCGTTCTTTGCTCCACTTGCATCTCCGCCCAGTAGTAAGGCAAGTGATAGAACGCCCGCGCAACCCCCACCGCCAGCAGGTTGCTCGCATCCAGCGACAGAAAATACACCCCCCGCGCTCCCGTAAGGGGGTCCTTCACATAGGTCCGCAGGTTCAGCTCTGGAAAGCTCCGCGCCCCCGGCACTGGTGGCACCCCGCGCACCTTGATCCGGTCCATCCAGAACGGCACCACTCCCAGCCACGCCCACCCGTCGTGCGTATCCACCTGCAATCCGTCCGGCAACAGCGCCGCCACCTGCGCCGCCGGCACCGGCCAGTGCGCAAACAGCAGATCGTTCCACCGTTGCGTCATCGCCCAGCGCCCTGAAGGCAATGGTCGCGGTCTGTGCGACGTCCGTACCAGGTACTCTTGCATGGCCTTCGTCCCGCCCGTCCCGTTGCTTGTTCCCTGCTCCCTTAACGACGCCAGTACAGCCCGTCAGGTTGCAAACCAGCGTCCACACCCCTGGCAGACTGCTCCTAAGACTCACACCGGGGACAGGGCAATCCTATTTTGAACTTTCATATCCGGAAACCTCTCACGCTGTCCCAAACACTCTACGCGTCTCACGCTGTCCCAAACACCTTACGCGTCTCACGCTGCCCTAAACACTCTACGGGGGCGAGCTTTGTAACAGGGCATGACTTCAGTCGTGCCGCAAGAACGTCTTCAAAAAGCGCTTGGGCTTTAGCCCCTGCCACTTTCTCGGACCCGTGTGATCCTTTTCTTGCCCCTACTCTCGGCCTCGCAAGCTGTCTTCATCTCAAATCCCGAGTAACCCTCATTCAAATGCAATTTCCCTGCGCCGGAGGGAGCCGTGGGTTTCAACCCTCGCATAAAGCCAACAGAATCTGTGCCGGCTCTAGCCGCGGACGGGTCTTCTCGGCCTTTTTCCCCCGAAATCCCAAGATTTTCCGCAGCCTGCTGCAGCAGCCGCACCACTACTCTAACGCCAAACCACCGCCCTCCGGCAGCTTTTCGTCAACGAAAAACCGTCCGGCCCAGTCTGCAAAATGATCGTCACCGGGAAAGCCGCCCCAATGCCGTATCCTGTTCGCGAGCCCTCATCCATGTCCAGCGAATCTTCTCTCCCTCCCGGCGCCCGCAATCAAACCGATGTCTACGCCGTCCACGGCGCCGACCCTGAAGTCCTGGCATACGCCATGGCAAAGTACTCGCGCTCCGCCCTTTCCATGCGCGAGTCCCTCACTGAAATCAGTGCCCAGCGCGCCGAGCAGTTCCTCAACACCTTTTACTTCCAATACGGCCATCGCTCCATCGCCGACCTCGCCCACATCGCCTTCGCAGTCGAGCGCCTTTCACTCCTCGCCGCCATCGTCCTGGTCGACGAGCAGCGCTGGGACGGCCAGGAGCGTTCCACCCGCTATCAGAACTTCCTCAAATCCGGCTGGTACTTCCCCGATTTCGGTGCCGACTCCAGCTCCGCCCATCTCTACTCTGAGACAGTCACCAATCTCTTCTCCACCTATCAGCGCACCACCGCCGCCGTGCTGGAGGCCCTCCGCCATCGCGTCGCCTGCCCCGCGACCCTCAAGCCCGAAGCTTACGAGCGCACCCTGAAGGCCCGCGCCTTCGACGTAGCCCGCTACCTGCTTCCCCTGGCCACCAATACCTCGTTAGGTCAGATCGTCAACGCCCGCACCCTTGAAACCCAGGTCTCCCGCCTGCTCTCCCATCCCGTCGCTGAAGTCCGCGACCTCGGCAGCAAGCTTCGCGATGCCGCCACCGGCCCCGCCTGGAACATCAACGCCCAGCCCGCCGCCGCCTTCATTGAAAAAATTTCCGCGGTCATCCTGGACGACAACCCAACCCTCGCAGCCGAGGCCGCAAACCTCCTCACCCGCGAAGTCCGCACCGCCCCCACCCTCGTCAAATACGCCCAGCCCAACCACTACCTCATGCAAACCCGCGCCGAGCTCACTCTTGCCGCCAACCAGCTTCTCGCCAACCATCCCATCGCACCGGCCCCATTGGTCGACCTGGTCGAGCGCACTGAAACCCTCGAAGTCGAGCTGGCCGCCACCCTGATTTACTCCGCCAGCCACCACCCGTACCGCCAGGTCCGCGATCTCGTCGCCCATCTCCCCGCCGCTCGCATCGCCGAGATTATCGACCTGGGCCTTCGCCACCGCGGCAAGCACGACGAAACCCTTCGCGCCTTCCACGCCGGAGCTGCCCTCCGCTTTGACATCCTCATGGACATCGGCGGCTTCCGCGACATGCACCGCCATCGCCGCTCCACCCAGATCATCCAGTCCTTCACCGCCCTCCACGGCTATGAAACTCCTACCTCCGCCGACCTCGCGCCCGACGTCAACCTCCTCGCTGAAGCCAACGTCCTCGCCGAATACCAATCCGCCATCGATGCCGCTCACGCCGCCAGCTCCCAAATCGCCGCCGGCCACGCTCATGAAGCGCCCCAATCCGCCCTCTACCTGCTCCCGCTCGCCACCAGAATCCGCAGCCTCTTCAAAATGGACTTCGCGGAAGCTCAATACATCTCCGAACTCCGCTCCGCTCCCGCCGGCCACTTCAGTTACCGCCGTGTAGCCTGGGAGATGTTCCTCGCCCTCGAGCGCCAGCACCCCACCCTCGCCGCCCACATCCGCGTAACCGACTTCACCAACCCCATCGACCTCCTCCAGCGATAGCTCTGGCCCCTCACTCCGTTCGAAGCGCCTCCACCGGGTCAATCCGTGAGGCCCGCCGCGCCGGAACCACCGAAGCTCCCACCGCCAGCACAAGGATCGATATCGCCGCCAACGCAATCACCGCTGGTTCCACCGGATCAACCTCGAACAGCAGCGATCGCAGCAATCGTGTGGCAAACACGGCCAGCAGGGCTCCAATTCCGCAGCCCGCCAGCCCCAGTTTGCCCGCGGAAACCAGGATCAACCGCATCACGCTCGAGCGCTGCGACCCCAGCGCCAGGCGAATCGCCATCTCGTGCGTTCGCAGCGCCGCGGAGAACGCAATCACGCCATAAATGCCCAGCACCGCCAGCAACACCGCCGCACCCGCAAAGGCTGAAATCAGCAGCGCGTTGAAGCGGCGCGACGCTTGCCCCTCCCCCACCAGCCGCTCCATCGATTCGACACGCGTGACAGGAAGTTGCGGATCGATGGACCGCACTACCGCGCGCACCGAGTCGGCCATCTGCTCCGGTGCCATCTGCCCCCGCAGCACAATCGAACCACTGTTCCCCGTCAGCATCGTAGGAGACGCGTACGATCCCACATCCGCCCTGGTCTGGCTGGTCGGAAAGTAGATCTGCTCTCCCGTAGGCGCATCTGCCGTCAGTTGCTTCACATCGCCTATCTCTCCCACAATCGTCAGCCAGGGCAACGTCGTGGCCTCCGCCGAGCCGCGGTGCAGTCGTTTCCCGATAGGGTCCTGGCCGGGCCAATAGTGCTCCGCCAGCGTGCGGTTCACAATCACCGCCAGCGGAGCGTCCTTCCCGTCGTCAGCCGGCGTAAACGCACGCCCGCGCACAATGGGGATTCCCTGCGCCTCAAAGTAGTTGCCGCCCACCTGCGGTATCCATGCCACGTTCAAACCCGCGCCCTTAGGAGCAGCGTACCCCTCGGGAGTGAACGTGCCCTGCACCAGCTCGTCAGCCGCGGGCAGCAGCGTGGTAAAACCCATCGCCTGCACCCCCGGCAACCGTTCCAGCTTCGTCCGCAGCGCCATGTTGAATCCATCAACCGCGGTTTGGGTCGAGTATTGCTGTCGCGGCAGGCTATACGAGGCCGTCAGCACGTGGTCGGCGCGGAACCCCAGGTCAATCGTCCGCATCTTCTCAAAGCTGCGCAGCAGCAGTCCGGAAGCGGTCAGCAGAACCAGCGCCACAGCGAGTTCCGCAACCACCAGCGCCGACCGCAGCCGCCCATGCCCGCTGCCCGCGCTCCCGGTGCGTCCGCCCTCCTTCAATGCCTCGTTCAACCCCGTCCGCGCCGCGGCAAAAGCCGGAATCAGTCCGCAAAGCAGCCCCGTGAGAACCGCTAATCCCAGCGCAAACATCACCACCCGCCAGTCCAGTCGGATGGAATCGACGCGGGGAAGTGTTTCGGGCAAAAAGCTCACACCCACGCGCAGCGAAATCCATGCCAGCGCCAGCCCCAGCAATCCGCCGCCCACGCTCAGCAGCATCGACTCCGCAAGCGATTGGCGCAGAACCGCCCCTCCACTCGCCCCCAGCGCCAGCCGCACTGAAATCTCGCGCCGCCGTCGAATCACCCGCACCAGCAGCAACCCCGCAAGGTTGGCGCACGCAATAAACAGCACCACCGTCACAGCCAGGAACAGTGTGCGGACCAATGGCCTCGCTCGCCCCACTGTGGCCTCCTCCAGCAGTTGAACCACCGGATCGATGCGTCGACGTGACAGCGCCGGCGGAAAGTTCCGCATAATCTCCTTCGCAGCCCCAACCGCATCCTGCTGGGCCTGCGCCGGCGTCACGCCCGGCTTCAGCAGACCAACCAGGTAGAACGCCCACCCCCCCACGCCCTGAACCAGTTCCGCCTGGGTAAGACTCATCGGCACCCAAAGCTCGCTGCGGTTCAGCTGCCCCGGTACCAGCGGAAACTCGAACGCCGGCGGCATCACGCCGATAATCTCGTAAGGCTTGCGGTCCAGAAGAATCCTCTCGCCCACAATATGAGCGTCCCCATGGAAGCGGCCGTGCCAGGTCTGGTAGCTCAACACAGCCACCTGTTGCCGTCCCTCATCTTCCTGCGCCGTAATCGCGCGGCCCATCAAAGGGGATACGCCCAGAACCGAAAACATACCCCCAGTCATCCGCGTTGCGTTAATCTGCGCCGGCTCGCCCGCACCGGAGAGCTCATATGTGATTGGCTGGTAGCCGCCCAGGCTTGAAAACGCCTTGGTATCCCGGATGTAGATGCCCACCCCCGGCGCCGTCACGCCCATCTGATCGTTGCCGTAGTTCACGCCCTCCAGTTTGTCGGCCAGCGTCACCAGCCTCTCCTGGTTGGGAAACGGCAGGGGCCGCAGCAGCACGCCCGCAACAATGGAGAAGATCGCCGTGGTCGCGCCAATGCCGAAAGCCAGCGTCAGCACCGCGGTCAGCGTAAATCCCGGCGACTTCCGCAATCCCCGCAGCCCATAACGCAAATCCAGCCATAATGTGCCCATTCCGCCCTCCATACACACCAATGCGTGCTCTCAGCGGAGCACGTTTCATGCCAGATTCCCTCTCAACATTGCGGCCTGTTTTCTGACAGATGCCCTCATCGCCACGCCCACTCGAATGACGTGATTGTACGGAATCGCAGATCGCTGTCCGAAACCGAACGCTGCCAATCCAAACTCGCTCTTCGGCTTCTCTTCACTCGGCCACCCCGCCCGCCTTGCGCCCCCTTCCCCACGCTCAGTATCTTGGTGAAGCAGCTTACGTAACCTGAAAGACATCCATGGAAGTTCTAAAGCGGCTTTTCGAGCAGCATTTCCAGGTACCGGCCGACCACACCCATCCGCTTCAAGGCCAGCTCGGCGGCTCGGGCCGCGCCATCGTTCGCCTCACCGGCGCAAGATTCAGCGCCATCGGCATCCTCTATCCCGTGCGCGAAGAGAACGTCGCCTTTCTTGAGTTCTCCCGCCACTTCCGCAGCTACGGCCTGCCCGTTCCGGAGATCTACGCCGAAGACCTGGCCCACGACGCCTATCTTGAAGAAGACCTCGGCGACACCACGCTCTTCGAATTTCTCAGCACCAATCGCACCGGAGACGCCATCGCTCCGCTCGCCATTGAAGCCTATCGCAAAGTCGTCGCCGCATTGCCGCGCTTTCAGGTCGAAGCGGGCCGCGATCTAAACTACAAAGTCTCCTATCCCCGCTCCAGCTTCGATCGCCAGTCCATCGCCTGGGACCTGAACTATTTCAAGTACTACTTCCTCCGCCTCTCCGGCGTTCCCTTCAACGAGCAAGCCCTCGAGCAGGACTTCAGCCGCCTCACCAAGTTTTTGCTCAGCGCCCCCCGCGATTATTTCCTCTATCGCGACTTCCAATCCCGCAATGTCATGCTGCGCAACGGCCAGCCCTTTTTTCTCGACTACCAGGGCGGCCGCAAAGGCGCTCTCCAATACGACATCGCGTCCCTGCTCTACGACGGCAAGGCCGATCTGCCGCCGGACCTGCGCCTTCAGCTCCTCGACCACTATCTCGACTCCCTCGCCGCCCACATTCCCGTTGACCGCGAAGCCTTCATGGAGCATTACTACGCGTACGTCTACGTCCGCATCATGCAGGCCCTCGGCGCCTACGGATTCCGCGGCTTCTATGAGCGCAAACCCCACTTTCTCCAGAGCGTGCCTTACGCCCTCAAGAACCTCCGCTGGCTCGCCCACAATGCAAAGCTGCCCATCGCCCTGCCCGCGCTCCTTGACGCCTTCCACGGCATGTTGGCGTCGGAAAAACTGCAAGGCATCGCTTCATCCGCGGAAAATCTCAAGGTGCGCGTCTTCAGTTTTAGCTTTCACCGCCAAATGCCCAACGACGAGTCCGGCAACGGCGGCGGCTTTGTCTTCGATGGCCGCAGCCTTCCCAATCCCGGCCGCGAAGAACAGTTCCGCTCACTCACCGGCAGAGACGCACCCGTCATCGCCTATCTCAATCAGCAGGAAAGCGTCCACCAGTTTCTCGCCGGCGTTCTCTCCCTCGTCGATTCCACCGTCGCCACCTATCAGCGCCGCGGCTTCAAAAACCTCATGGTCTCCTTCGGCTGCACCGGCGGCCAGCACCGCTCCGTCTATCTCGCCGAGCAGTTGGCAAAGCATCTCCGCGCCACCCCCGGAGTAGAAGTCCAGGTCCGCCACGTCGAGCTTGAGAAAATGCCCATCCTGGAAACCGTCGCTCCATGAAGGCGATGATCCTCGCCGCCGGCCTCGGCACGCGCCTCCGTCCACTCACTGACGACCGTCCCAAGGCTCTCGTAACCGTTGCCGGCCGCACGCTATTGGAGATCGCTCTCGCCCGCCTCCGCTTCTTCGGTGTGCACGACGTCATCGTCAACACGCATCACTACGCCGGCATGATTTCCGACTACCTCGAAGCCAACCGCAACTTCGGCATGCACATTGCAATCTCACACGAGCCGCTCCTGCTCGACACCGGCGGCGGCCTCAAAAATGCCGCACCCTTCTTCCTCGACTCCAACGCCGGCTCGCCCGATCCCTTCATCCTCCACAACGTCGATGTCCTCAGCACCATCGATCTCGCCCGCATGGTCCGCTTTCATACGGACCACTCCGCCCTCGCCACCCTCGCCGTTCAACCTCGCGAAACATCCCGTTATCTCTTCTTCGACCAGCACGGCCAACTCTGCGGCCGTCGCACAGCACCCAACAGGACCGCACCCGCCGCAGAGCCGCACGATGAACTGGTTCGCCCCGCCGCGGAAATCCACGCGCTCGCCTTCGCCGGCATCCACGTCCTCTCTCCCCAAATCTTTGCGAAGATGCAGGAGCAAGGCGTCTTTTCCATCATCGACACCTATCTGCGCCTGGCCGCTCAGAATGAAAACATCGTCGCCTTTCACGCAGACGATTCCTACTGGCGCGATCTCGGCCGCCCCGAAAGCATCGTCGAAGCCGCCCGCGACCTGGCCACCGGCAAGTATCCCGAAGTCTGACGAATTATCCCTTGAACTCTCAGCGCAGTTCAGCGCCCTGTGCAACTGCCTTCGCCTCGATCGTCGCTGATCCGTCGTTTAGCCCCGGAGCCCTGGCTTCAATGGTGATCGGTCCACTCTGTCTTGAAGTACGCACTACCACCAGTGCGCGCCCTTCAAACAGCTTGCGCCTGTCACCATGGTAGGAAGCAGCGTCTTGTCCGTCGCCGTTCCCAACGGCTGCAATCGCGCCAGGTCCGCTGATGGAGAACTCTACTTCCTGCTCCGCATGCGGCTGTAAACGACCCTCCGCGTCCACTGCCTCCACTACCAGGAAAGAAAGGTCCTGTCCGTCAGCGTGGACCACAGCGCGGTCCGCGGTCACGCGCAGGCCGGTAGCATTGCCGGCCGTCGTAAGCACGCTTTCCGCAACCACCCTGTCCCCGCGCATCCCCACGGCCTTCAGCGTACCGGGCATGTACCGCACCGAGAAAATCGCTTTGAATTCCTGTTCGCGGCCCGTCGGCTTCTCTCCAATCAACGTGCCGTTCAGGAACAGACGCACCTTCTCTGCGCCGGAGTAGACCTCAACCTGCAACGGCTTGCCTTCTTGCCCCGGCCAGCTCCAGCTCAGTAGTGTCGGATAGGTAGCCCATCCCACGGCGACGATCTTCTTTCCTTCCGGCGCAGGCAAGCGAACCGTCGCGTACACGCGATCGCCGCCGTTCCACAAGATGTCCCGATAATAGGACTGCGGCTTTCGATAGCCGGTCAAATCAAGATCTCCGCATGCCGAAGCGTGCCACGGATATCCATGGAACATGACCGCCATCGCGGCTTTCGTTGCTGGGTCAGCCGCACCCTGGGCCATCGCAGCCATAACATCCACGCCGTTGGCCATCCCCAGAAACATCTTGTCGATCATGGGCGTGTTCATCATGCCGCCCATCACCTGCTCCGCCATCTGTGCCTGTTCCGGCGTGCCGTAGGACCACGCGCCGATACCCGACTCGCCCAGGTAATCCATCGCAGTCCACGTAAGATCACCGATGACAAATGAATTGTCGTGTGAAATCTGCCACAAAGGAAATGCATTCGACGGAAGCGACTCGGTCGTCAACATCATGCGCTTTGGCAACTGGCTATGATCCGCCGCGTAGGTTGGAATCAGGTTGTAGTTGTAGCCGGTAATGTCCAGTTGTGAAAATACGGCTTCCGCGTTCGGAGTTGTGGTGGTGCCGGGAAACGCCAGCGTAAGCGGGCGCGTGCTGTCCAGCGACCGCACCTCGTCGGCCAATTGCTTGCCCACCGCGCCGCCTCGTTCAACCTCCAACTCGGGAATTTCGTTGCCGATTCCCCAGATCACGATGGAAGGGTGATTGCGGTCCCGCAACACCATCGACGAAATATCCCTCTGCCACCATTCGTCGAAATCTAAGCCGTAGTCGAACTTCACCTTGTTCGCCTTCCATGTATCGAACGGCTCATCCAACACCAGCAGGCCAAGCCGGTCGCACGCATCCAGGAATGCAGGCGACGGCGGGTTATGAGCCGTTCGCACCGCGTTGTATCCGGCCGCCTTCAAAAGCTCTACCCTGCGTTCTTCTGCGCGATCAAATGCAGCCGACCCAAGCGGCCCGTCATCGTGATGCACGCTGCCGCCTGCAAGCTTCACCGGCTTTCCATTCAGCACCAGCCCCGTCTCTGCCGACCACGATAGCGATCGGATGCCGAACGGCGTCACCACCTGATCCACGACCCTGCCTTCTCTGCGTATCACGGAAACCGCACGGTACAACGCGGGCGAGGCAGGAGACCAAAGGGCAGGGTTGGCAACCGCGATGGTTTGCGCGCCTTCCACTTCCTTACCCGCGGCAATCGTCAGCGTCGATTCCGCGGTACCCGCCTTGTGTCCTGCGCTGTCGTACACCCCAGTCTCAACCGTCACTCCGGTTGACCCCTCCGATTCGTTTTGCACCTTGGTCTGGATGGAGACCGTCGCCGAATCATCTGAGACCTTGGGCGTGGTGACGAAAACTCCCCAGTGCGCCACATGCGTCGGATCGGTCACCACAACACGCACATGCCGGTAGATCCCTGACCCGCTATACCAGCGGCTGTTCGGCTGGGCGGAGTTGTCCACTCGCACGGCCAGCACATTGGAGCCCGCAAAATTCAGATCCGCGGTCAAATCGAAAGCAAAGCTCGTGTACCCGTAAGGATGAGTTCCCAACTTATGCCCGTTCAGGTACACGGTCGCATCCTTGTACACCCCGTCGAACTCCACGCTCACTCGCCTGCCCCGCCAGTCAACTGGAGCGCTGAACGTCTTGCGATACCAACCCACGCCGGCCGGGAAAAAGCCGCCTCCGGCGCCGGTCAAATTGCTCGCCTCCGGCCGCCCTTCAATACTCCAGTCGTGCGGCAGGTCAACCGTGCGCCACGCCCCGTCTGCGAATGTAGGTGCTTCCGCACCGCTCGGGTCACCAAGCATGAACCTCCAACCAGAGTCGGCAGGCAGCACCAGCCTGGGCGGGTTCGAACCGGCCGCATGCGCCTTAATGGGAGTCAGCGCGAGTAGCGTGGTGCAGATTGCGATCGTCGTGCGCAGATACAGTCTCTACGTGTTCGGTTGCGCGTAAACCAAATACGATAATGCGAATCGTCTCGCGGAAAAGCCGGTCGATCGGGTGTCCGTATTCCAGCTCCACCTTCGTTCCCAGCGAGGCAAGCCGACGCTGCGCCCCGATCACTGCATTCATCACCGCATGCATCGTCAGGTCGGGGTCCAGGTCACGGCGGAGTGAACCGTCGGCAATGCCTTCGAGAATCAAATTGCGGAAGACTTCGAAGCCCTGGGCATGGATTTGCCCTTCCAGCATCAGCAGCCGCTCGGCCGGCCAGTCTCGTGCATACATGGCATCGAACTGCGCCAGGAATCGAATCCTGGCCTGGTTCTCGGTAAGCTCATCGGCCATGTACTCAAGCAGCGCCGTGATCCTTGCAAGTCCCGTCGTCGCGCCTTCGACAGCTTTCTTCGCACCCGCGGCAGTTTCTTCAAATACCTCGCTCAGGATCGCCCAGACAATCTCATCCTTGTTCCGGAAGTACTCATAAATCGTCGACGCGCGAAGCTCACTTGCGGAGATCACCTCAGCCATTGTGGTTCGGTCGATGCCGCGCTCGTCGAACAGCTTTCCAGCCGCGCTCAGAATGCGGCGCCGCTGCCGCAACCGATGTGCGTGGTAGGTGTTCCGTTTCGACTTTGAGCTTTTTCCGGGCATCTATGGGGTCGTTACAAAAATGACCTATCATTCCAAATTCGAATAGATAGTACGAATTACCGTAACGCCGGATTTCGGAGTTGTCAATGCAAAATCTGATAGGACCTGCAAGGCAACGCCTCTCACGGCGCATGCATACGCCGCACACGCCGCGCAGGCGCCTTCCGCAGACCCTCAAGCGCAATCGCCAGGTCGCGAGCCCCGCGCCGTATCTCCTTCACGCTCACCGCGGCAAAGCCCAGGTGCAATCCCTCGCGCAGTTTCCTGCCCTGGGAATACCAGCTCAGCGGATTCACCTCCACATTCCTCGCCGCTGCAGCAGCAGTGGCAGACACGCCATCCAACCCGCCGCACAGCCACGCCGCCGTCTGCAATCCGGCCTCAACGCCGGTAATCTCCAGCAGCCCCGCAAGCCTTTCCCGCGCACACTCCTGCAGAACCGACTGCCGTTCCGCGTAAATCTGTCGCATCCGCCGCAGGTGGCGACCGAAGTGTCCCTCCGTCATGAAATCGCACAGCACCGCCTGTTCCAACAAGGGCGCATGCCGGCTTGTTATCGATATCGTCGCGGCCACGCAATCCACCAGGTCCGGTGGAACCACCAGGTAGCCCAGCCGCAATGACGGAAACAGCACCTTGCTGAAGCTTCCCGTAAACAGCACCAGCCCGCGCCGATCGAGTCCCTGCAGCGACGGCACCGGGCGCCCCGCGTAGCGATATTCGCTGTCGTAGTCGTCTTCCAGAATCAGCGCACCCAACCTGGCCGCCCAGTCCAGCAACTGCATGCGCCGCGCCAGGCTCATCGTGATTCCCAGCGGAAACTGGTGTCCCGGCGTAACGTACACCAGCCGCGCTCCCCGCATCGCCGCCTCGTCCAGCCGCAGTCCCTCGGCATCCACAGGCACGCACGACACCTTCGCGCCCACAGCCTCAAATGCCGACACAGCGCCTGGATACCCAGGATTCTCAACACAAGCCCGGTCGCCGGGATTCAGGAAGAGCCGTGCCGCCAGATCCAGAGCCTCCTGCACGCCGGAGATGATCGCCACCTGCTCAGGCGCGCATTTCACCCCTCGCGACGCGCCCAGGTACGCAGCCACAGCCTCGCGCAGCGGCTGGTATCCCATCGGGCCGCACCCGACCAGAAGATTCATCGAGACCCGCCGCAGCCGCCGGGCCGCAACCTGGGCCCAAAGCGTAGTCGGAAACAAATCCAGCGCCGGCAAGTTCGCCTGGAACGCATGAATGGGATGCAGTTCGCCAGTTGGAAACCGATGCACGCGCCGCGCGTAGTCTGAAACTCTTCGTGATTGTTTCTGCAACGTCAGCGGCTTCGCGCCGGTTGGCCGCGCCACTTCAAGCAATTCGTCCGGCAATATCTTTGTCACATACGTGCCCGACCCCACGCTGCCCTCCACGTACCCCTCCGATCGGAGCTGGTCGAAGCCGTTCACGATCGTTCCTCGCGACAGGCCGTATTGGCCGGCCAATTCGCGCGTGGAAGGAAGCCGCGTTCCCGGCCGCAGGCGCCCCTCCACAATGTCCGCGCGCAGCGCCGCATACAACCAGCGGTAAGCGGGCACCCCCGTCTCCCTCTCGGGAAGCGCAAGTCCGAACGCAGAGATTTGCTTGGTCATAAAAATGGTCCACTCACAATACCATAAATGGACCTTCTCAGTAGTCCACTATCGCTTAAGATCATCTCAGTCAGGAGCAAGTGATGAGTCCTTCACGAATGCGGACACTGGGTGCGGCGCTGTTGTGTACCGCTTTGGCAGCAAGCGTGGCGGCATGGAGCCGCGCGCAAAGCGACGCCGCACATCCCGCGAACCACGACCGCGCTAGAATTGCCTTCTCTCATGCTCTGCCAAAGCTCGACGGCGATCAACTCAAGGCCACGGTGGTGGAAGTTAACTACGGCCCCGGCGAGTCCTCGCCGCCGCACAGTCATCCCTGCGCCGTCATCGGCTATGTCGTCGCAGGAGCCATTCGTACCCAGGTCAAAGGTGAACCGCTCACGGTTTACCAGGCGGGTGAAAGTTTTTACGAAGCTCCCAATGGCGTCCATCTTGTGGCGGGCAACGCCAGCCAGACGCAGCCGGCAAAATTGCTTGCCTACTTCGTCTGCGATCATGAAGCGCCGCTCTCGACAACAGCACCTGAAACCACCCACCCCGGAGGATTCTAATCATGAGCAATGCGTCGCTCAACGAGTTAACCGCCGAACCACAGAGCGCAGCGAAAGAGTCAATTGCAGTCAGCCCCAATCGTCTTGAGACCCTGCAGCGCGTTGGCCTGGCCTACGCCCGCATCGCCCTCGGCGCTGCCTTTCTGTCCGCTGTTGCTGACCGCTTTGGTTTCTGGGGCAAATACGGCGGCTGGGGAAACTTCGCCACCTTCACCGCCTATACAGCGCAGGTCAACTCCTTCATGCCCAAACTCCTCATCCCCTTCCTCGCATGGGCGGCCACCATCGCGGAAACATCGTTCGGCATTTGCCTCATTCTTGGCTTGTGGCTGCGTTGGGTAGCCCTCGGCGCCGCACTGCTGCTTTTCCTGTTCGGCGCCGCAATGACCATCTCCTTCGGCCTCAAGTCGCCGCTCGATTACTCCGTGTTCTCTGCATCGGGCGCCGCTCTCCTGCTAGCCATGTGGCCGAAGCGCCAACCGAACCCACATCCATGAACCCACGCTCAAGCTCAATGAACCAAATGAAATGTCATCAGGAGGAAGATCATGCGTCGTGTTCTCTATCTGCTTGCCGCAGTCTTGGTATGGGCATCTCTCACCGGTTCAGCATGGGCACAAACCCCACAGCAGCGCGACGAAATCCTTAAAGTGCGCGAGAGCGTCTGGCGGGCCTGGTTCGCCAACGACACCACTGCTCTTCAGGCCTTGGTCCCGCCTGACACTATTGTCATGAGCGGTGGCGAGGCCAGGTGGAAGCACCAGGCCGAGGTCTTTCAAACCGCCGCCGACTTTCAATCCAGCGGAGGAAAACTCATTCGCATCGAGTTCCCTCGCACCGAGATTCAGCTCTTTGGCGATGTGGCCATTGTCTGGAGCAACTATCTGGTTGAAACGGAAACCAACGGCAAGCGCGCCGTCTCCACCGGTCGCGCCAGCGAAGTCTTCGTCCGCCGCAACGGCCAATGGACCAACCCCGGCTGGCACACGGACTCACCCCCATAGTGTCCAGAGTCCATCGTTCGATGAATAAATCAACCTGGCGCCGAGCGGAGTCTGGTAAGTCCCATCGACCAACCGGAGTTTAATGATCTCGATTCGACGGAGTTCTGGTGGCTTACCAGGTGTGCCGAATTCTACTTAGCCCTCCATGAGGGGTCGCCCCGGCTGGAGACGTCCGATGAATAGGGAACAACCGAGCACCTCAATCACGGTCCCGGCCACGCGGCAGTCCCTCTTCTATAACTGACAAGTTACCGACCATCCAGGCACAACCCAGTTTCTGAACGCAAGCGCGCTTATCTGTACTCATGTCTGCGGGCAGGCGCAGCCACGAACGCGCCGAGACTCGCAATTGCAATAACCGAGAATATAGAAGCCAAAGTCCACAAGAAGGCCGACCCTAGAATTGCACCACCAATAGCAAGGCTCATATTGAAAGAGAAGTGAGCGATCATGGTGCTTAACACGTGACCATGCGTGCGATTGAATAGCAATGCGAGAAAAATGCCGAACGCAGCAACCATAAGGAGGAATGCTGCGGGTGGCATGTGCTGCTGAGCCATACCGGGGAAGTAGGAAGATGGCAAATGCCAGAGTGCCCAAGTGATCGCCATTATGGCCGCCGCCGCCCGAGGGCTGAACTTGTTTTCAAGGCGCGGGAGGAGAAAACCCCTCCATCCCAACTCCTCACCCAATGCGCCAGTAAACAGCTGAAGCATCACCGTTAGCGGCAAAGCCCCACGCTGAATGAAAGGTGCGCCTTCGTGGAAATGCCTCGATACAGTGACTGCAACAGCCACGGATGCAATCGGAACCAGGAGCCCAATCAGGTACCACGCCTTATGCTCGGACAATCGTCGGAAAAGCAGGCCAAGTAACTTACGAATTCCGGATGTCCCGCTGAAAATGAGTGACAAAGCCAAAGCGATAACCGTTGGTGACCATACCGTGACAAACAGGAATGCAAACAGCGCCCACAGATGTCCTTCGGCCATAGACGAACGAAATAGCAAGCAGGCGGCCCATGTAACGGCATTAGCGAGAACGACGAAAGCCAGAATTGCCAGCCACCCAGATGGCAAATCATTGTGGCTTTCGGCAGCATGAATCTTAAACGTGTCCAACATCTGTTTTTCCTCAAACGAGCTGGGGAAGTCGACCCGCCACCTTGGTTCTGACCGCGGTACTTTCTTGGCGATAGGTCACCCTCTCAAGATTTGTCCCAGGTCCCGGCGCGGTTCCGGGCGAATTACCAGCAAC
>Ga0302319_10010707_pt1 | contig 17461 bp, 14 predicted proteins | sample Bog_T0_2_FD_203319 | JGI IMG/M metagenome (GOLD analysis project Ga0302319, IMG submission 203319) | Peat permafrost microbial communities from Stordalen Mire near Abisko, Sweden - Bog_T0_2 | ecosystem: Environmental > Terrestrial > Soil > Wetlands > Peat | place: Sweden: Abisko, Stordalen Mire...
GTCGAGGGCATTGTCGGGCTGGGTGGCGACGAGGCCGGAGAGCGTGCACCATCCTGCGCAGGCGACGTGTTCCTTTGGGGATTCGATCCACTGGAGGGCCAATTCGCGACCGTGGGGACTTTCAACGGCAACCCAAGGGACGGTGTATTCGGAGATCATCTGCATGCCGGCCGCGCCCTCAGCCCAGGCATTGAGCTGCTCGCGACTCATCTGTGCGCCGTTGGCGACCATGCCGGCCAGATACATGGAGTCCACGATGCCTTTTCCGTAGAGATCGAGAGCCACGTCCTGTTGCTTCTTGATGGTCTTAGCGATGACTTTCAGATCCGCGACGCTGACACCGTAGACGTGGGCGGGGTCCATGCCGTGACGGGCGTAGATTTTGCGCGTGCTCTCTTTGCCTTTGGACTTGAGGTCGGCGAGGATGCTGGCTGCTGTTGGCGTGGATGTTGCTGTGGGCATGGAGGGTCTCCCGGGGTATGGACAGGATTCTATGCGCTCAGTTTAGCGGAGGTTGGCATGCCGGTCTATTGCTTTTCGAGCGCGAGGTAGACCGCAACGCCGCCAAGCAGGGCAAGAGTGGCGCAGACCGGAATCAGCAGGGGGAGACCCCATCCGGAACTGAGCAGGGCGGAGGAACTTAGCAGAGTGGTGGGCCAGAGTGACTCCAGGTGAAACGCCGTTGCCGCGGGTAGTTGTGTAAACCAGGAGAGCCAGCGGAGTCCACTGGTAGCCTGGGTGGCGAGGAAGCCAACGCCAAAGAGGAGCATGACGGACAGGGCAAAGATGTTCGCGCCGAGGATGGGCTTTCCCACGCGCTCAACTGCCTGGTTGCGGCGGCGGAGCTGGGCGCGCCACCAGAGCAGGCCGGGTGAAGCGAGGTTGGCGGCGGCGACGGTTTGCGCGCGGGTGGTTTGGAAGGCGCGGGTGACGAGGATCAGTTCCGCGCAGGAGCGGCAGGTTTCGGCATGGGCGCTCAGCTCCGGTGGGCAGGCGTGGGGATAATGCCCGAGTGCGAGCAGGCGGGTGAGCTCCTTTTCATGAACGCAGGGGCCTAAGGTCATGGCAGGCTCCTTGGCGTGACGGCTGCCGGCGGCGCTTTCGCAACGGATTGTTCGCGGCCGAGTACGGGGCGGGGCGGCGGATTCTGCAGCAGGCGGGCAATTTTGCGGCGGGCGCGGAAGAGGAGCAGGCGAATGCTGGCCGAGCCGAGGCCTGTGATTTCGGCGATTTCGCGATGGGTGTAGCCTTCGGCGTGGGCGAGCCATAGAAGCTGGCGGTCGCGAGGTCGCATTTGGGCGAGGGCGGGGCCGAGGAGAGCTTGCGAGTCTGACTGGGCAAAATTGGCGTTGGGGCTGGCGGTTTCGGCGAAAAACTCTTCGGGGAGATCTTCAATGGAGGCGGTGCGAGGACGACGCCAGTGGTCGCGGAGAAGATTGGTCGCGATGCGAAAGAGGTAGCGGCGGGCTGCGACTTCGCCTTCCTCCACGAGCGCGGCGGGGAGGGCCGCGCTGAGGTAGCGGACGAAGCTTTCCTGCATGAGGTCGTCGGCGAGGGCTGGGTCGCCGGAAACGCGGGCGAGATAAGCCCACAGCGGTCGCGCCGCGCGGCCGTAGAAGCCGGCGAAGAGCTCGCTATCCATGGAGTGCAGGGGGGCAAGAAGTGGCAACGCCGCCGCTTGTGGGGCCTGGCCGGCGATGAGGCCGGGAAGAACGGATTGCCAGGAATTGGGCATAAAAGCTTTCTGCTCGGCTGCGGGCCTTGCGGCTCACCGGGTTTCCCCGTTGTTGAATGGGGGCTTGTTGTTTGCGTGCGCGGGGGTTTCGGGCATCAGACCAAGACGCGCCGCAAGCACCCAGGTGACTCCCGCAGAGATGATAAACCCAAGACCGGGCATGAGGGCGACGGTTCCGAAGATGAGCATGGGGACTTGTGTTTCCGTGGCCGCATGGCGAAGCAGAAGCAGGCCTATACCCAGTAGAACCAGCACGATGCCGATTTGCAGCGGAGTTAAGACGCGGGCGACGGCGTTGGGGACGCGCTGCTCGGGCTCGATTCCGGCGGAGATGGGCGCTGCTTCAAGGAAGCGCTTGCCGGCTTCGGTTTCCATGTATTGGGCTAGCTCCTGTGTGGAGCTGAATTTGTCTATGAGGCGGCCGTGGACTTCGCTCTGCAGCTTGAAGATGCGGCTCCAGCGGCGGTTTTCGAGGAACTGGCGGAGGAGCCATATAACGGTACCCAGGAAGCAAGCGAAGGCGAGAAGAGCCATGAAGGGCTCGGCGATATTCTCGGCAGTGCGGTTTTGCGGAGGCGGGACAAGCTCCGGCCAGACGGCGCGCTGAAGCTCTTCGTTGGGGCTGCCATCCTCATGACTTGCGCGGGTAAAGAGATAGAAATCAGGATTGCGGGCGACCTCAGGGTGGGCAGCCAGAAACGCCGCGAGCTGAGGATTGTTGCGGCTCACGTAACCCTGATCGGCAAGCAGGGAGGGATCGTGGGAGACGACGGTGGTGAGCGTGGGGCTGAGACGAAGCATCTTAAGAAGCTCGTCCTGAGTTGTGCGGAAGTCTTTATCGCTGATGGGGGCTGCCGGGGCGGTGGGACGGGCAGCAGGCGTTTGCGCAAAAACGGCCGCGGGCAGGATCAGGAAGATAACAGCGGAGCGAAATAGCTGGGTGAGTAAGCGGGTGCGGCGCATTGCGGGTTTCCTCTCAGGGTACGAAGGGTTTGAGGCGGTTCTGCCGGTATAACGAAGGGGAAGGCTGGATGGTTAACAGGAATTTGTGGCTAACGGGAAGGCGAACCGAGAATTTGCTGTGGGACGGGCGCAGTGGAAGAAAGCCGATGAGGGTTTATGATCGTGAGTGGCGTGGGCGGGGATATTCCGCTCTTGATTGATTTTGGGGGCTGTAGAAAAGAAGTGGGACGGGATGCGAGCTAAGACAGCGGTAGTGTTGGGCGCCCAGTGGGGCGATGAAGGCAAAGGCAAGATTGTAGACGTACTGAGCGAGCGGTTCAGCGCGGTTGCGCGCTATGCGGGTGGCCATAACGCCGGACACACGGTCATTATCGATGGGCAGAAATTTGTTCTGCAGCTGATTCCCTGCGGCGTGCTGCGGCCGAGTTGCAAGGGCATTATCGGCAACGGGGTGGTGCTGGATCCCATTGCGTTTTTAAAGGAAGTTGCCAAGCTGCGGGACTTGGGGATCGGTGTGGACGAGCAGCTCTTTGTCTCCAACCGGGCGCAGGTGATTCTGCCTTACCACCGGATGATTGAGCTGGCAGCCGAGAGCGCGCCTGGACGGCAGAAGATTGGGACAACGAGCCGCGGCATCGGTCCGGCCTACGAGGACAAGATGGCGCGCAGTGGTCTGCGTGTTGTTGACCTGCTGCGGCCCGAACTGCTGAAGACGCACATTGAGGCGGCTTGCGGAGAGAAAAACGCGATTGTGAAGGCGCTGTTCGGGAGCAGTGTTGCGGCGCTCGACCCGGCAAAAATGTTTGAGGAGTATGCGGCTGCGGCGGAGCAGGTGAGGCCGTTTGTAAAGGATACGGGGCGCCTGCTGAACAAAATTCTGTCCGATGGCGGTAGCGTGATGTTTGAGGGCGCACAAGGGACGATGCTGGATATCGACCATGGAACCTATCCCTTTGTGACGTCTTCATCCGCAACGGCCGGCGGAGCTGCTACCGGAACAGGCGTGGGACCGACGGCAATTGGCACTGTGATTTCAGTGACCAAGGCGTATGTGACGCGCGTGGGCGGCGGACCATTTCCTACCGAGATCAACGATGCGGCGGGCGAAGAGCTACGTGCGCGGGGCAATGAATACGGGGCGGTGACGGGACGACCGCGTCGGTGCGGATGGCTGGATATCCCGCTGCTGCGCTACTCGAACCAGGTGAATGGCGCTGAGTGGCTGGTGGTGACGAAGCTGGATGTGCTGGATACGCTGGCGGAGATCCCGATTTGCATTGGTTACGAGGTCGACGGGAAAGTGACGGATGAGATTCCGGCGGACGTGGACGGACTGGAACGCATTAAGCCCTTGTACACGACGTTGAAGGGTTGGCAGGAATCGACCGAGGGCATTACGGACTTCGAGAAGCTGCCAGCGGCTGCGCAGGAGTATCTGAGGTTTCAGGAGCGAGAGAGCGGCGCGAAGATCGGGATGGTGTCAACGGGGCCGGACCGGGATCAGACGATGGTTCTGCCTGAGTTTGCAGCGGCGCTTGACGAGATTCACGCGTAGACTTGGAACGAAAAGAAAAATACCCCTGGATATTGGACCTTCCGGGGAAAGAAAGAAGCCGAATTCATGGTCAGTTTCATTGTGCGAATGAAGTTTTCCTCGGATGATCGCGCCGACGTGGCGGAGACGCTGCGGTTGCTGGCGCTGGCTTCGCGGGAGGAGCCTGGTTGCGTGAGCTACATTCCCCATACGGTGGAAGGAGATCCGGACACTGTGCTGATCTATGAGCAATGGCGGGATGCGGCCGCACTGGAGGCGCATGGGCAGTCCGCGCACTTCAAGAAGCATGCGGTCGGGGGACTGTACCAGAAGATGCGGGAGCGAGTGCGGGAAGACCTGGTTGCTGTTATTTAAGGTTGCTGTCGTTTGAGCTTTGGAAGCATCCAAATAGTGCAGAGCCGGTGCGGCTGGTTTTGAAGCTGGAATCGAGGACAGCTGTTCGCCGTCTAACCAAAATGGTAGAGCGTTTGCGCGTTTCTTGACCAATACGCGCTACTCGGGCTACCATCCGTTACGCCGATGCCTATTGCCAGAAAACATTCTGCGATGCATGTGGGCCGCTGCATGGCGCTTGGCCTAGTGCTTGTCCCGATTGCTCTTGCCTGGGCGCAACCCGCGCGGGCAGGGATGCCCAGAACCCAGAGGCACGAGGTCCGTCATGAGATTGACCAGCTCGAGGATACTTGGCGCAGCGCTATTCTGAAGGGCAATACTGCGGCCATGGATGCCCTTCTGGCAGACGACTACATGGCGATTTCAGCTTCCGGGACGCTCCAGAGCAAGGAACAGACCCTCGAAAACCTGCGCAGCGGGCGCGTTCATTTCACAACCCTGGACATATCGGACCGGAAGGTGCGGTTTTACGGTACGACCGCACTCGTGACCTCGATTGCAACCATCCAGGGCACAACGGCGGACGGCGAAATCTCCGGCAATTATCGCTATACCCGTGTCTACGTGCGAAATTCCCAGGGCGCGTGGAAAGTTGTGAGCTTTGAGGCGAGCAGGATTCGGGAGCCCGGCGAACACAAGTAGTCATACAATTAAAAAATGCCGGAACTTCCCGAAGTGGAGACCATTGCGCGCGGCGTCCATAACAGGACGCGCGGCGATCGCATTGTCGAGGTCTGGTTCGGGTCGCACACGGAGCCTTTCAAAACCGCTGCTGCGGAGCAAGCCAAGGCTCTTGAAGGCCGCCTGATTCGAGGCGTGAACCGTAGTGGGAAACACATTGTTTGCGACCTGGGACCAGCCGGCGCCCGGCATTCCGATGCGCAGTGGGTAGTGCATCTGGGGATGACGGGGCGGCTGGTGGTGACAACTCCGGAGGCCCCGGTAGCACCGCATACTCATGCGCGGCTGACTCTTGCAAGCGGACGCGAGATTCGTTTTGTGGACCCGCGCCGGTTTGGACGGCTGGAGTTTCGCGACCTGGAAAAGAAGGCGGGATTCGCTGGGCCAGGCAAAGAACCACTCACAATCGGCACCGATGAGTTTGCAAAGCTGTTTCGCGGCCGGCGGCTGGCAATCAAGGCGGCTTTGCTGAACCAGTCGCTTCTTGCGGGAGTGGGAAACATTTACGCCGATGAGAGTTTGTACCGGGCCGGAATTCGGCCGCGCAGGATGGCGGGAAGGTTGACCAGACCGAAACTGGAGCGGCTGCGGCTGGCGATTAAAGAGGTTCTCGAGCACGCGATTCAGCTGGGGGGCTCATCTGTGTCCGATTACGTTGACGCCGACGGGGTGCGCGGCTTTTTTCAGCTGGTGCACTGCGTGTATCTGCGGACGGGTCTGCCCTGCCGCCGGTGCGGGACGCCGATCCGACGGATTCTTGTTGCCGGCCGGGGCACACACTACTGCCCGAAGTGCCAGCAGTGAATGCCTTTCTATGTTTTTCAGTAGATTCATGGGCTTTCTTCTCCCGGAATCGAGACAATGCTCGGGTCGACGGATCGCTAAATAGCTGAAAATAATGAACAGTACAAACGGCCCGTCAATTGCTATGTAGAGGCTGCCAGTGATGTACCGGCTGCAGGATAAAAATCCTGACAAGCCAAAGAACAGCAGACGCCCGGCAAGAGCAGCCGCCAAAGAAGCGGGAGACCGGCCGGGAAAGTCTGCAGAGTAGGTACGGTGGAAATAGCCACCGTCCACACGCGAACTGGGAGGCCAGTGACTCGCGCAAGATATTGAAACGCCACTCCTTGCGGAGTGGCGTTTTGTGCTTTGGTTCACGATTTCGGTTCAGCGAAATGCGATCTGCTGGAAAATGTACCGCCGTGTGCACTTGCCAGCCGGAGTGGATGGCTGTAGTATCAGATTTGCCTATCAAGCGGCTGACGCGGGCCACCCGAAAGGGGCAGAGCAAGCTCGCCGCAAGCAAGGAATCTTCGCCGACAGCTTCAAACCTTACCAGGGCCGCAGGCGGCGAATGCTCCCGTAGGAAAAAGCATCACCCGAGGAAAGCGCAGACTGCATCCTATGTAAAGCCTGAGTTTGGGCCGAGCGATAGGAGTGGCAGCCGGATGGAGTACTGACGAGGCTTCCCTTCAGATATCGAGGCAGCAGAGCGCCGGGCCTATTGGGGAATCGTATTAAGTCACGCGGGATGATCCGCAACAGTTTGTCGAAGTTCTTGAAGCTGTGGGGACCTTCGATCCTGAATTGCCCGTCCGAACCGGGACAGGCAGCAGGCAACGCGGAAGTTCGGCGCCAGGTCAGCACTGGGCAGTAAATAGCTGAAATTGAGAGCGCAATGCAACCTATTGCAGAGCGCCAGGACGTACAAGCATGACGACAGAATCGACACAGCCCCAGTCTGAACTGGGGCCAGCTCCGGCCGCAGGGCCCGGGCAGTCGCAAGGGCATCGGCGCCGCAGGCGTCGCCGCAAGAACAAAAGCACCCAGGCAGGCGCGCCCCAGGCGCAGCAGGCCCAACCGCAGGCGCAGGCTCCCGCGCAACCGGCTCCGCCTCCTAAGGCGGCGCCGGTTCAGCAGCAGCAGAGCCAGCCCAGGAAGAAGAAGAAGTTCTTCCAGAAGAACTCGCCGCCTCCCGGACAGCCAGGCAACAGCGTTGGCTTTTCTCAGGGAAACGGCCAGAGCTCCGGGATGGGCAAGCGCAAAATGAAACAGAAGGGACCGCGCGAGTTTGTGGGCCCCATGGATCACAGTTATCGGGCAGTGAACGGCAACGTGTCGGACGGGCCGCCCTCCACGATTCAACTCAGCAACGGCCACAGCAACACCAATCGCTATCAGGAGAACTACTCGTCGGAGCCGACGGTTGCTGTCCGTGCAGACGCGGTGACCAGGATCTTCTGCTTTATTGAGGATCTGTTCTTCCAGGCCAAGATCAACGAGACCTCGAAGAAGCTGGGCATCAAGGTGGAGTTTGTGAAGGGCGACAAGGAATCCGTGGCCCGACTTACGGATTTGCCTGAAGCGGAGAGGCCAACGCTGGTTGTCTTCGACCTGAACAACCTGAATGCCAAGCCGATGACGCTGATTCCAAAACTCAAGACCAAGTTCAAGAAAGCGACATCGATCATCGGGTTCCTGAATCATTTGCAGGGCGACCTGAAGGCGAAGGCGGTTGAGGCGGGATGCGACTCGGTGATGCCGCGGTCGGCGTTCTCGCAGAGCTTGCCGAATTTGCTGCGCAGATACGGCCTCGAGGAAGAGGAAGAATACTATCCACAGCCGGTGTAACAACGGTGGACGGTGCACGGTTGCTTCGATCGGGTATGGGCTTGACTCGGTGAGAGGCTGACTTAATGGGATGGATGAAGCAGCAAGGGCGCTCCTTTTGGGGGGCGCCCTTGTTGTTTTGGTGTGGAAGCTTGTGACCGTGCTAACCCGGGGGCCAGCCTAGCGGGCGGTCGCCTAGGAGATGGACGTGGAGATGGTCGACGGTCTGGCCGCCGTCGGAGCCGGTGTTTATGACTACTCGATAGCCTTTGGACAAGCCTTTGGCGCGGGCGATCTCTGTCGCCGCCCAGATGAGGTGGCCGACCAACTCTTTGTCGTCGGAGTCGGTTTCAGCCAGCGAAACAATATGTTGGCGCGGCGCGATGAGGACGTGGACTGGGGCCTGCGGATGAATGTCCGCGAAAGCGTAGCACTCGTCGTCCTGGTAGACGGGGGTGGATGGAATGGTGCCGTCAATGATCTTGCAGAAGAGGCAGCTCATGGCGTGACCAGTGTACAGCAGGCTTGAGGATTGCTTACGCGCGAGGCTTAGCTGGTGTGGTCGAGGAGGATCTTCCAGCCGGTTGGGCCTTTACGCCAGACTAGCGAGAAGATGCCGTCGTCTTTTTTGGCTTCGCCCTTGGCGGAGCGCTCCAGGTGGAAGGTTCCGGTGACTACTGCGAACTCCGATGCGCCGCAGGAGCTGGGTAGGAGACGGATGTCGAGGTGGTCGAAGGTGAGGACGCCCATCTGCTCTTTGGTTGTGTAGTTGGCTTTGTAGCGCTCGAGGATGGGGCCGTAGCCTTTGCGGAGCGTGGCGCCGATGAAGGTGGTGTCGGGCGAGTTCTCGTAGGTCTGCATGAAGGCGGGGATGTCGGCGCGGTTCCATGCGGCGGTCTGGGCATCCAGGGCGGCGCGGATCGCGGAGTCGTCCGCCGATTGGGCGTGCGCGAAGACCGCGGTGCAGAACAGGAGCAGGGGCAGGAGCAGGGCCAGAGCGAGACGCTTCATGGGGAATCCTCCTAAGCGCATTTGATTATGGTCCAGCTTACAATGAAGATATGGCATCCGCAGCTGAGATTTCCCCATTTCGCGTTGTGCATACGGTGTGTTCGCACGATTGCCCTGTCTCTTGCGGGGTGCTGGTGACCGTGGATGCGAGCGGGCGCGCGGTGAAGGTGGCGGGCGATCCGAAGCATCCGGTGACGCAGGGATTTCTTTGCGGGAAGGTTGCCAAGTACCTTGACCGCGTGTATGCGCCGGAGCGGATTCTGTATCCGCTGAAACGGAAAGCTGGTGTGCCCAAAGGGCCGCTGGTGAAGGGGCGCGAGCACGAGGCGTTTGAGCGCGTGAGCTGGGATGAGGCGCTGGATGCGATTGCGGCGCGGCTGCAGCGAGTCAGCGACGAGTTTGGTCCGGAAGCGATTCTTCCTTACAGCTACGCGGGGACAATTGGGCAGCTGGGGTTTGGATCGATGGACCGGCGGTTTTTTCATCGGCTGGGCGCGTGCCAACTTGACCGGACCATTTGCTCGGAGGCGGGCGGCGAGGCTTGGAAGCTGGTTTACGGCAAGAAGCTGGGCACGCCGACGGAGGATTTCCGGCTGGCTAAGCTGGTGCTGGCGTGGGGCGCGAATATCCACGGGAACAATGTGCACCTGTGGCCGTTTATCGAGCAGGCGCGGCGGAATGGCGGCCGGCTGATTGTGATCGATCCTTATCGCACACGGACGGCTGCGCTGGCGGATTGGCATATCGCGATACGGCCGGGGACGGACGGAGCGCTGGCGCTGGGAATGATGCAGGTAATTCTGAATGAGGGGCTGGAGGATCGCGCGTATATCGCCGCAATGACGCATGGGTTTGAGCGCCTGGGGGAGCGTGTGAAGGAATATACGCCGGAGCGTGTGGCGGCCTGGACGGGGATGACGCCGGGCGAGATTGAGGCGCTGGCGCGCGAGTATGCGACGACGCGACCAGCGGCGCTGCGGCTGAATTACGGCGTGCAGCGGACGGAGAACGGCGGGACGGCGGTGCAGGCAATTGCGATGCTGCCGGCGCTGACCGGGGCGTGGAAACATCGCGGCGGGGGTGCGGTGCTTTCGACTTCGGGTGCGTTTGACTGGGATAAAGAGGCGTTGCAAAGACCGGATTTGGCGCTGGCCTCGCCGCTGGGACGGCTGGCGCGCACGGTGAATATGTGTCGGCTCGGCGCGGCGCTCGCCGAGCAGTCGTCAGTTGTCAGTTCTCAGTTGTCAGAAGAGCCCGCTGGCGATCCGCCGGTGAAGGCGCTGTTTGTTTATAACTCGAATCCGGCGGCGGTGGCTCCCAATGGCAATGCGGTGAAAACGGGCATGGAGCGAGGCGATCTGTTTACCGTTGTGCATGAGCTGTTCTTTACCGATACGACGGACTACGCGGACTATATTCTGCCGGCGACGACGTTTCTGGAACATACGGATGTGCAGGGCGCGTATGGGCATTACTATGTTCAGCTTTCGCAGCAGGCCATTGAGCCGCCGGGCGAGGCGAGGCCCAATGTTTGGCTGTTTGGGCAGCTCGCGCAACGGATGGGCTTCGAGGAGGCGTGCTTCCGAGATGAGCCGGAAGCCATGGTAGCCCAGGCGCTGGCAATTGGAGGCGATGGGCACTCCCGTATTGAGGGCATGGAGCACATTACGCTGGATGGCCTGAAGGAGCATGGGCACATTTCGATTGGGTTCTATCGCGAGCCGGAGTCCCAACCGTTTCTGCCGTATACATCGGGAGCGCTATCTACGCTGTCGCGCAAAGTGGAGTTCTATTCCGAGACGCTGGCGGCGCAAGGCCGTGATCCGCTGCCCGCCTTTATACCGCCGATTGAGTCCCGCTTCGGCGAGGATGCGAAACGCTATCCGCTGGAGTTTCTAAGCCGCAAGGCGGACAACTACATGAACTCTACGTTTGCGGACCTCGACGGGCACCGCAAGATGGAGGCGCGAAAGAACCAGCGGCTGGAGATGCATCCCCAGGACGCGGCAGCGCGTGGGATTGGCGAAGGCGATGCGGTGCGGATCTGGAACGACCGAGGCGCGCTTACGCTGACGGCGATGATGAATGCGAGTTTGCCTGCGGGTGTGGTGGCGGGGCAACTGGACTGGGCCAAATTGTCAGGGAAGGGCGGCAACGTGAACGCGCTGACAAGCGAGAGGCTGACAGACATTGGCGCGGGGGCTACGTTTTATTCCACGCTGGTTGAAGTGGAGAAGCAGTTGTCAATTGTCAGTGATCAGTTGTCAGTTTTCTTCGCGCATCCGGTAGCTTGATTTCTTCATGGAAAGCTCAATCAAATTCAATCTCCGGCTGGCGACGGATGAAGACATTCCGGCGCTGCACGCGCTGATTGAGGCTTCCGTGCGTGGGTTGCAAGCGGGCGACTATACACCGGCGCAGATTGAGGGCGCGCTGGGAACGGTGCTTGGTCTCGATACGCAACTCATTCGCGATCAGACTTATTTCGTTGCGGAGGTTGCCGTCCAGGAGTGGGGTGCCTCAGGGGCTGAAGCCACACTTTCTCCTATGGTTTCTGGTGTCGGGGTTAAAACCCCGACCTACCAACCGGAACCTTCCGCTCCGACCTACCAGTTGGCCGGTTGCGGGGGATGGTCGAAGCGCAAGACGCTCTTCGGGGCGGACCGTGGGCCCGGTCGCGAGCCTGAGTTATTGGATCCGGCGACGGATGCAGCCAAGGTTCGCGCCATCTTTGTGCATCCTCAATTTGCACGGATGGGGTTGGGCTCGCTGATTCTGGCCACTGTCGAAGCGGCAGCGCGCGAGGCCGGGTTCATGCGCTACGAGATGGGATCGACGCTGACCGGCGTGCCGCTTTACCAGCTCAAGGGCTACGTGGAGGTGGAGCGGATAGGCGTGCCACTCTGGAACGGCGAGGCGTTGTCGGTGGTCAAGATGGTGAAAGAGTAGCGGAGTTAGCGGGGTCCCCGGTCTCAAACTCGAGACCGGGGGCACCCAGACCTTTTGGTGGGAGGTACTATGACTCCATCCCGCCGAACGGATCCTCCAGCGATGGGCTTTGCGGCGTCAGCAGCTCAGCCCCCGATTCGGTGATCCATAGATCGTCTTCAAGCCGGACACCGAACTCGCCGGGGATGTAAATGCCGGGCTCGTCGCTGAAAAGCATGTGGGGTTGGAGACGCGGCGCGAGGTCATAGCCGAACATGTCGTTGCGGACGAGATAGGGCCACTCATGCATGTCCATGCCGATGCCGTGGCCGACGCGGTGGGAGAAGTATTTGAAGCCGGGGCCATAGCCACCATCGACGATGACTTTGCGGGCGGCAGCATCCACATCGGCGTTGAGGACACCAGGCCGCGCAGTTGCCAAGGCCGCGGACTGCGCTCGATGAACGAGATCGAAGACGCGCTTCATCTTGTCGGTTGCTTTTCCCAGCACAAACGTCCGCGTGATGTCGGATGTATAACCCTCCACATCGCAGCCATCGTCCAGCATCAGGATGGAACCGTCGCGGAGGGTTTGCGGCTGCGGTGAACCGTGCGGCTGCGCGGTAAACTCATCCACGTTCAGGCTGGCCTCCCCACGAAAACCCACCCGGCGATAAGCAGCATTGACCAGGGAACTTACATCGACTGTGGTCATGCCCGGCGTCAGCGACCTGGCAACCGCGCGATAAACAAGCAGCGTAGCCCGGCATGCAAGCCGCAGGCACTCAATCTCATGCGCATCCTTGATCATGCGGCAGCCGGCAGTCACGGGCGTTGCCGAAACAATGGTCAAGTGCGGATTGGCGGCGCGAATACTTTCAGCGAAAACAAACTTCATGTTCTCGTCGAGGCCAACCACTCCCGATGTCAGTCCGCGATCGGCCAGGCCCTTGCCAAGGGCCACGAACGGGCTCTCGTCTTCCTGCCAGGTAAGCACGTCCGCGTCTTTGCCAAAGGGGCCGGCATCAAGGGTTTCGCGCGCGCGGCCTTCTTCAAAATGCGGACAGACCAGGAACGGCCTGGACTTGGCCGACATCACCAGCGCCCAAAAACGCTCGCCGCCGTTGAGCCGTAGATCGGCAAAGTAGACGGACGAAGTTGTGGAGTTGGCCAGCACGATGGCGTCGATTTTGGCAGCGGCCATCAGGGTTTTGGCGCGGTCAATGCGGGCGAGCCGCTCAGCGTTGGTGAAAGGGTGCGGGAGACTGGAAAGAACCGGCAGGGCGGCAATGGGCGCAGGCAGGGCGGGTTGCGATGGGGCGGATTGGGCGGCCGAGAAGGACGACACTGCGGCAACGGCGACGCCGGTACCGAGAAAGGTGCGGCGCGATACGAAGTTGGATGAAGCCATGGTGCCTCCTGGGAAAAGCCGACCTGGGGAAAGCCGAATCGCTTGATTTTCTATTTGAGAATACCTGCCTGCGGGGGCTCGCCGACGACATACCGCACCTGAATCAGTGCTTTTTGAAGACAAGAGTCATTGAGAGTGACTTAATCAATAGATGGTTCCTGCCGAAGCTGCCGATGAAAGAAGCGTAGGTCTTTGAGGAATCGGGTTGCAACATGCAAGAGACCGTCATCGCCATGGTCTTCCTGAGCCTCCTGATTTTCCTGTTCGCCACCATAATGCGGGGGCGGCCGGACGATCGGTTGAGGTGCTGGGTCGCGGGTTGGCTTTTCGTTTTGGCACACTTTGCCGTTGAGCTCTACCATCCTTCGATGGAGGTGTGGCGGAGCGTGCGGGCATGCGCCCTGGCGGATTTGCTGAGCCTCGCGGGCATTTCCTTCCTGGTTTCCACCATGATCCCAAGGGAAGGTCGCAGGCAGGCGCTGCGCCTTTGGATCGCACTTGCAGTGCCGGCCGTGGTCTGCCTGAGTCTTGTGACAGCGGGATTGAAGAGTGTGTGGGTGCTCGGAATAGTAGTAGTGGTTGGCGAGGGTGTTGCCATTTTCAAATCCTGCAGAGCGCGTCCCAATCGGGCTCGCGCCTCCTGGATTGCAGTTTTCTCCTGCCTGATCGCCGGGGGATGGAGTTTCTACGGCATATTCAATCACCAACCCGAGCTAGCCATTGCAGCGGTGTTAGCGGAAATCTTCTTTGTCTCTGCAATTGGCTTCTGGATCAATGGCTGGCAGCGAACCGCAGCCCTCCAAACGATGGCAACGGGCATGGTGGCATGGGCGCTGACCTTTCCGATGCGCTACTGGATTGAACATTCTTCGCACCAGTTCCCTATGGGCCAGCAAGTCTGGTTGATCCCGCTGCGATTTGTGGGTGCGGGAATGATTCTGATTGTTTTGGAAGAGGAGCTGCGCAAGGCAAAGAAACTCAGCGAAGATTATCGCTTGCTCTTCGCGGGCAATCCGCATCCCATGTGGATTGTTGAAACCGAGACGTTGAGATTCCTCGATGTGAACCAGGCGGGACATGAGCTGCACGGGTATACGCGTGAAGAATTCCTTCGATTGAAACTGACTGATACCTTGCATCCCGACATCGTCGCGAAAGCGGAACGGGAAATCCGATTCCCGGACCCTGCTCCAAATCGGGCCTCGCGCCATGTCCGTAAAGACGGGACGATTGTTCCGATAGATATCACAGCCTACGCTATCGACTTTCACGGAAGGCGCTGCCGATTTGCGATGGCGCAGGATGTGACGGAGCGGGAGGCTTTGGCCCAGAAGCTGATTGACCAGGAGCGGCATGATGCCCTTACCGGTCTCCCGAATCGTCTGTTGTTCCAGGAGCAATTGGCGGATACCGTGCAGCGCGCACTCAAGGCCAACGAGAAACTTGCGATCCTCTGCCTGGACATTCAACGCTTCAAACACATCAACGATCTGTACAGTCCGCGGGTGGGCGATGAATGCATTCAGCGCGTGGCCGGCATCATTCGCTCGTACGCACGGGGAATCGATATTCTTTCGCGGACAGGTGGCGACGAGTTCACGCTTGTCCTCTCGAGTATCCGAAGCGCCGCGGCAGCGGAACAGACCGCCAACAAACTGCGGGAGGCCTTTGCGGAACCGTTGGAGATCCAGGGATATCGAATACCCCTCTCGCTAAGCATGGGGTTGGCGATTTGTCCCGATGACGGAACCGATGCGGATGCATTTTGGCGCGCTGCGGAAAGCGCATTGCGGAAGGCGCAGGCCAGCGGCAATGGACAGACGGTTTGGTTCTCGCCGGAGCAAGGCACCGCCGCCCAGCGCCTGGTTGAAATTGAAGCCTACATGAGCGAGAACATCGGCGACGGCCGTTACTGGGTGGTCTATCAGCCGTTTTATGGATTCGATGGCCAGGTGCAAGCGCTGGAAGCACTATTGCGACTGAAGCACACCACGCTTGGAGCGGTAGGCCCGGATGTCTTCATCCCCATAGCCGAAGCGACAGGGTTGATTATTCCGCTTGGGCAGTGGGTGCTTGAAGAGGTTTGTCGCCAGCTTCAGGCATGGAGCGACCAGGGCATGAGAATGGTGCCGGTCGCGGTAAACATTTCGGCGTTGCAACTGATGCACGTCGATTTCTCTGAGCGGCTGGTCGAGACGCTCATCCACTACAGCATTGACCCAATGTGGATTCACCTGGAGATAACCGAGACGGCCGTCATTGGCAATCTGGATGCGGTTTCAAACCAGATGGCCGCTCTTTCCGCGCTGGGGATTTCGTTTTCTCTGGATGATTTCGGTACCGGGCTTTCTTCACTCGGGCGGCTGCATAAAATGAGCATCTCCATACTCAAAATCGATTGCTCCTTCACCAGGGATCTATGCGCCAGGGGCGGCACCTACTCGATTGTGCAAGCTATTATTTCGATGGCCCACTCGCTCGGCCACGTCGTGGTGGCTGAAGGGGTGGAAACAGAAATGCAGCTTGCCTGCCTGCGCAATCTTCACTGCGATCTACTGCAGGGGTTTCTGCTGGCGCGCCCGGTTAAACCGGATGAGATTCCAGCATTGACGAACACGATCCACTCGGCGATTGCCCATCCAAAGCAAACGAACTTCTATGTGAGTCCTGCCGCATGAGTCCTGCTTTTTGAGGCCTGGATTTCAGGAAGCCGGATTGTCTCGACTTAGTCCAGGGTGACAGTTGCAGCGCGCAGGCCGCGGACGGCGTTGGTTATGTAAACCGCGTCTGCCTGCAGTACATCTTCCAAATGAAGGATTCGCTCAACCAAGTTCGGATGCGTCTCCAGCATGTGCCGGCGGTAGACTCCAGGCAGCAGGCCGCATTCGATAGGCGGCGTGAAGAGCCGGCCATTTTTCTCAACGAAGATGTTGTGGATAGCGCCTTCCGTGACCTCGCCTCGAAGGTTCATGAAAATCACGTCGTCGTAGCCTAGCTGGGTTGCCGCTTTAAGCGCTTCAGCGTAGACGGGGCGATGCGTGGTCTTGTGAAAGTACATCGCATTGCTAGGGTCGATTCGGGGATCGATTCGGGGATCAATGCTGGAGTGGATGCGCTGCGCAGCGATACGAACGCGCGCGGGCGTAGGCGAATCCGGCAACAGCTCGTCGATGATGTGAAATGTGCCGTCGGAATGTAAGAGCAGACGCACTTTCCTCGAAGGCGTGCCGTGAGCCGCGAAGAATCCTGTTGCATATTCCTTGAGGGAAGCTTTGATAGCGGCACGGTCGCAGCGGAAAGCGAAATAATGCGCCGAGTCTTCAAAACGATCGAGATGCAGCTCGATGAGAGGGAATCCGTCCTTCCACAGCATGGTTTCGACTAGAGAAAAACACTGGGGAAGAGACTGCGCGGAGCGTGTGAGGAACTCGGCCTTCAGCAGGCACTCGCGGAACTCACCGGCGCCGTCTGAATCGATGACAATGCCGCTGCCAACTCCCATTTTGCCGTCGCCGCCGTCGAGTTCCAAGGTGCGAATCGCGACGCTGAAGACGGTCTGCTCCCGAGAGAAGAAGCCGATGGCGCCGGTATACACGCCGCGGGGCTGCTCCTCGATTGTTGCGAGCAATTGCATGGCGCGAACCTTAGGCGCGCCGGTGATGGACCCGCAGGGAAAGAGCGCGCGGAAGATCTGTTGGAAGTCGACTTCAGGGCGGAGTTCGCCGTTGATCGCAGAGGTCATTTGCCACAGCGTGGGGTAGCGCTCCACGGCGAAGAGACTGTCCGCGCGGACGCTGCCGAAGGTGCAGATGCGGCCGAGATCGTTGCGCAGCAGGTCGACGATCATCACATTTTCGCTGCGATTCTTGCTGTCGTTGCGCAGCCATTTGGCGCGGGCCGCATCTTCGCCAGTGGTTCGGCCGCGCGGTGCGGTACCCTTCATTGGCTTGGTTGTGATTCGGCGCGTTTTGGCGTTGTTGTCAATGCGGAAAAAGAGCTCCGGAGAGAAGGAGAGAATGCGGTGGTTTGGCTCAGTGTGAAGAAAGGCGCAATAGGGTGCGGGTTGACGATTGCGCAGGTGCTGATAAAGCGCAGCCATGCTGCCCGGAGCCTGGACTCGCAGGGGGACCGTATAGTTGAGCTGATAAACGTCCCCTGCGCGAATCCACTC
>Ga0302319_10010710_pt1 | contig 17460 bp, 22 predicted proteins | sample Bog_T0_2_FD_203319 | JGI IMG/M metagenome (GOLD analysis project Ga0302319, IMG submission 203319) | Peat permafrost microbial communities from Stordalen Mire near Abisko, Sweden - Bog_T0_2 | ecosystem: Environmental > Terrestrial > Soil > Wetlands > Peat | place: Sweden: Abisko, Stordalen Mire...
ATCTTAGCAACAAGGCTCTCGTGCCAATTGAGGCTCATGCCGAGGGGCGTGACAAATTTTCCGGGAGACGATCAATTTCGCTGAGCCAGGGTGATTTTCCAGTATTCGGACCATTGATTGCTCTGCTCCATGGCCTCCAACGCCATCACCGCCTCGGCGTTGTCGGCGTCCCAGCGCATGCCTGAACCCTTGACCCGATCGGGCACCAGCCGGCACTGGCTCTCGGTGGGGCCTGAGCCGATCTGCCATCCTTTGGCGATGAACTCCGGATAGCGGATCATCTCCCGACGATCCGACACGTAGTGAATCAGGCGGTCGGCCTCCCGGCGCTTGATGCCGCGCTTACCCTTGCGCCATTCGATCAGCCCCTCCCAGAACGGCTCGTATCCTTCATGTTTGACGGTGTGCAGCATCTGTCCGGCCCAGGCTTCGCCGGTCTTGTCCTCCTCGCCAAAGGTGATCCGCCGGCCCTGATGCACATTCCCGCCCAGGTGATAAAAGTCCAGCCCCGTCGCCGTCATGTCCAGGTGCTTGTCGATCTGCCGGATGGCCCACGGCCCGCCATCAATGTTGCCTACCCTTTCATCCGCCAGATGGAAGTCCAACCGCTCGGCGTCACGGCGTATCATCCGTCCGGCCGCCTCACAGTTCCCACGCGTCACCGAGACCTGCCGATGCGCCATCGTCTGATCGTAAAACACCCCCACCTTGGCCTCCTTGAAACGCTGGTCGGCCCCCTTCTTCACCGGCGGGAGCTTGCGGGCCTTCCTGCCGCGCTTCTGCCGCTTTTGATTGACCTTCCTGCGCCGCTGCCGCTTCTCGCCGTCGGTGATCAGCGGCATGGTAAACGCATCGGTCCCCAGATACACCCGCGTCACCTCCCGGCCCTGGGGCGTCTGCACCTTGCACTCGGTGGCCTTCCACACCGGAGCCAACGCCCCGGACTCCGCCAACTTCAAGGCCCGCCTGCCATCCTCCTCCACCACTTCCCGCAAATGCTCCCAACTGATGGCGATCCCCGCGGCCTTACGCAGATTCTCGGCGGTCTTCTTAAAACTCCGCGCGTCGGCGTTGAGCCGGCAGCACAACTCCCGCGTCCCCACGCTGATGGTCGCCTCCACCGCATCCACCAAGGCATCCAGCGGCGTGCAACTGCCCCCGGCAGAAAGATGCCACCGCCGACGTGTGATCTCCACCCGCCCATGCCTCGTCAACGTGCTGCGCGGCTCACGCCCCTTGTTGGCCAGACGCCGGCCGCTGACTGGGGCCACCGGGGGAAAAAGCCCCCTCCGTCGCATCCGTCTTCATCTGCAGGGCCGTTTCGTAGGCCGCCTTTTCAAAATCCTCAAACAGCTCCAGCACCGGCATCTCGCTGGCGTTGATCCACGCCCCGTCCGGCGCCGCATTGACCGCCTCCATCACCCCACGCAACATGGCCTCCGTCTTGGCACGCATCTTTTCCAAATAAGCTTGAGCCGATACCTTCACGCCGTCCATGGCTGTCTCCTTTGGGTCTTTCCAAGGCCCGGTTTGAACACAAAGCCCTCCAAAACATCATTTTAGCATTCGCCCGGAAAATTTGTCACGCCCGCTCAACGTCCCATAAGGACGATTATGTTCAATTAAACTAAACTAGATATTCAGAATCCTCACCATGTCACAGATCGTCGGCACCCGCCCAGGATGATCACCCCGCCACACCACGGCCACAACCTTCCTCGAAGTGGCACCGGGGGCAGGCGCGGCGGCAACCGCCCTCCATTGGCGACTGGCAACGTGGGCAGCGTGAAAGGGTGTCCGCTGGCAGCGGGAGCTTGGCCGGCCGTCTCTGGCCTTCTGGCCGGGTGTTTGACGGGCAGGCCCAGCAGACGTGCGGAGGGATGGGTGCCTCATGGGTCCAGGGGGCGGGCAGAACCACTTCCAAGAGGCGGCACAGGTCGTTTTTGCGGTGGTCGCATTGCATGGGGCACCTCACGGGCCGGGGAATAGGGTCACGGTGTATTGTCCGGTTCCAGCCGGCGCGGATTCGCAGCCCGCAGGAGTTCCGTAGAGGCTGCCGTCAAGTACCCACACGGAATTAACGATGAACGCACTTGTTCTCCAATAATTCCCCTGCATAGTGACATTCGTTGGATTGTTGAATCCTCCATCTAAATCCATAATGAAGTTCTGTTGTAGACCCCCCGTCGATAGCGTGCCGTAAAATGTTCCGTTGGTGGTTGGCGATCCCAAAACCCAAAAGTGCGGCGGCCTTGACGTTGTGCTTTGCGACCCGAATCCGCAGGCAACGAAAATGAAGATGCGATAGTAATTGATGGTGACGCCATTCATTGTTTCATTGCCATTGGTCCCGTCCCTCCCGTCCCCGGTGGTGACTGCGAAGGCGTCACTAACCCAATACCATCCCGGACCCCCAAGGTTATAGTAGGACCATGAAGAATCAATCGGGTATGGTGAAGTGGCAAAGTACTGGAGCGTGCCATCCCATGCCCCCAGCCCCAGAAGAATAGCAGGCACGCTTGCCCAATCGGTAATCGTCGTCGTTATTGCCGTTGGGCGCTGGCCTGTGGGAATCCAGCAATAGGAATCGGTGTAGCACTTCGTCGTGCCATCGGCGGCGTAGCAGGGGGGGACGATGATGATGGGGGAACCGCACCGCGTGACGCCACGATTCCCTCCGCACCGCGTTACCCCCCGATTGCCCGCACAACGCTTGACGCCTCTCGCCATATCAGCACCCGATATACAGGCCATTTATAGCGATGACAAATTTGCCATTTGAATTGATGCGAACCAGCGTCCCGTTGAAATTCAGAATGTCGCAGGTTCCATCGGTGAGGTCATGCGATGAAGCGTGACCCAATTCCTGCATATTCAGGATGATGGCATTCTCCGCCCCCGGATCGGCCCCAAGCATGGCCTGGGTCAGGTCCGCCGCCCCGGTGATATCTGTGCCATAGTTGCCCAGCACGCGACCGCTGTAGATGCCGCTGCCGGCGAGGGCGGATGAAACTTTGACGCGCATCACTGGCGGCGGCGCGGTGGCGATGTTCTTTTTGATGGACGCAAGAATCGCATCTTGATCGGCGGCGATGAGAAGCGAATCCGCCTGATTGGTGATTTTGATGCCCCACCCGGCGCGAATGCCCACGTCTACCTTGCGAACGATGCGCAGGATTTTGTCGTAAAGGTTCCGCGTGATTGTCCCGAATGAATCCGCCATTAGAAGATTCCGATGCCCTTGAAGTCAAGTATGTTGTGGCCCATGTAATAAAGCCAAATCACCGGCAAGCCGTTCCCGGCATTGAATCTAACCGCTGCCGGACCGGTTTTCTGTGTCGGGTCGATTTTGAGATTGTAGGGTGCCGGGGCCGCGACGGGAAGATGCACGGCCTGGTCCGCCCCGAACACGCGGACGTTTTTGTCGAATGGCAATCCGGTTTCGGTAAGGTCAGTATCGGCGGGGAATGGGTTGCCGGACGTATCACAAAACAGCCCCCGCGTTACAACGCCAGCGGACGCATAGAAGCCGGTGCGCCCGGCGTTGCGGAGGCGGGTACTGAACGGGGAATAGTACTGCCCATCCTTGGAATTCACGAGCGGGGAACGAATCTCGACCCGGTAAAGTACCTTGATGTATTGCGCAGACTGCTTCACGTCCGTTGCCGGCAGAATCGAATCGACGCGGGCCTGACCCGCCTTGATCTTGCCGGGATAGCCAAAAAGCTGGAATGCATTGGAGTTCACCGCGTCGGTATATTGCAGAGCCAGGTCCATCCGGTAGTTCGGCTCATACTGAGAAAGCGTGAAAAACAGGCTCTTAAATTCTTCCTGCGGCGGTGGGCTGAACGCATCGCCGCACGCATTTACGAGCGGATTCCCGTTGGCATCCGTATCGGACGGTTCGGACGAAAGCCCGATGTCGAACTTAAACACCGGCTCGTAGGCGAGCGGGTTTGTTGACGGTTCGTATGCCCCAGTTTCGGGAAATCCGTAATCGACGCCGACAAGCCAAGTTGACGGCCCGCCATGGTCAACGCATGTAAAACCGTCGTTCCGTATTTTGAGGCGCGGATCGGACGGGTGCGGCGTGTTGACGGTCAGGCCCGTGGCGTTAATCGCGGCGGTGCGGTCAGTCGTTCCGGTGACGATGAAATTGCGATGCGATGCGGTCCCGCGTTGAAAGCTGTAGCCTTCCCAATTTTCGGTACAGACGATGCCCATTTAGTTTGATCCTCCGGGAAGGCCGTACACGTTGGGTTTTTGGTTCGCCAGCCGCTTGACGAGTGCGGCCTGGGTCTTCAATAGTTCCGCCAGAGTCTGATGGGTTTTGGTTTGGACCGCCAACTGCTGCGCCGGAATATCCCGCGTCCCTTGCCCGGTCAGGAATCGGCTCTGTTGTGTGCGGGCTGTCGCTTGCGAAACGTCGTAGGCTTGGCGGGCCATTTCCCCTTGCCGTTGGAATAGTTCCGAGTTGACAGATTCAAGTTCGGAGGCGTTTTTCTTCGCCGCTTCCGCCTCAGCCTTGTCGGCTTCCTTGGCGATTTCATCCCGCTTTTTCTTGTCCTCTTCCTGCTTTTCAAACCAAGTTTTTCTGGCCTTGGCATCAAGGTCATCGTGCTTTTTCAGCCGCGTCATTTCGATGGTCAGTTCGTCCTGGGCCTCGTTGTCCTTAACGTTTTGCATCTTGCGGTTGAACTCGTCCTCTCGGATGAGTTTGGAATCGTAAGCGGACTGAATCGCTTCAGCTTCGGCACCATAGGCTTTCCGAATCGCCTTCAGGTCATCGCTCGCCTCTTCGTCGTACCTCTCCCCCTCATTCACCCCCTTGGCTTCGCGGTATTTGCGTTGGATCCTCGATTGTTCAGATTCTGCCTCCCCCTTGTCCTTTGTGATGGTCGCGCGGGCTTTGGCGATGGCGTCGGCCTTGGCGTCAAGAGCCGCAAGCCCGGCCTTTGCCCCGGTGAAAAGTTCGACGACGTTCTCAAAAGATTGCCCCAACTCGCCGATGATCGGAAGGCTTTTGGCGAATTCTGCCGCCAGTTCGCTCGCGGGCTGCTTGCCCTCTTTCAATTTCAACAGGAATTCCGTTGTCTTTTCCCCCGCCTTGGCTGCCACATCGGCGATGAATCCAAATGCCCCCAGACCGACGGCGCTCAGCCCTAGCCCGGTGATGCCACTGTTCCCAAGGCCCAAAGCCCGCCCAGCAGCACCCTCTCCCGATGAGCGCTCCTCGGCCTTAATAGCCTTGATTTTTTTCAGCAGCCGATCAAGGCCGCTTTCCGCCTCCTTCTCTCCTGGTAGGCCCACATTGATATCAAGCTGTTTTGCCATCGTCGGCCTTCAATTCGTTTTGCACGTTTCGGAAGTATCTAAGGGCGTCCATGAATCCCGCCGATTGGTCCAGCACCCCGCCGCCGCATGGCAGAATCTTTTCGTCGGCCCAGTCCGCAAGGCGGATAAAGTCGTAGGTGTCGGGCGTGATTGCCTCCCGCGGGCATTGCGTGATTGTGACCGTTCCGGCGCCGCCGCAACCCTCGCACCCGTCCGAATCCTCGCCCCCGCAAAGGACACAGCGGAGCATCATCGGTTCGGTCACGGTTGGGGCGTCGTCACACTTCCGCTTGCAGCCCCGGCAGAGTTTGCCGTGACGGATGGAGAGCGCAAGCGTGATGCTTTTTTTTCGCGTTCCCCGATGAACTGGGCGAGAGGGATTCCCCTCGCGAGCGAAAATACCTGTTCCGGAGTTAGGTCGAGCGCCAGCAGGCTTTCGCGTGTGAGTGGTTCCGGGCGGTTCCAGCCCTTCACGGCGTCGAGGATGATGGCGATGAGCTTGTCATCGTCGGCGGTCCCAACGGCGGCGTTGTATGCCGTCGTCTGAGCCATGCTCATAACGCCGATGGTCCAGCGGATGCGTTCAGCGTCCGGTAGCACATCGTCAATCGGCAGCGGCACATCCAGCGTTTCGCCGGGCTTGAAACAGTAGGGCATGAAAAAATCCTTATGCGAACGTGAGGGTCCATTCCGAATCCGCCGTCGAAGCGTTCTGGCAGCAGAGGAATTCAAGATTGTCAATTAGATTGCCGTCGCGGTCCCCATCGGTCGGAGGCTTCATCAATTGGGCCTTGGCAATCGCCAGCGTCATCGTGTTATTCACGGCCGAGCCGAGTTGCATGGATACCGCCAGCGGCGTCCCGGCCTGATAGATGCCATACCAGTCCGTTGCGGACAATGCGACGGCTTCCGGGTCGATGGTCAGCATCGGCTTGCGGTCGGTGATCCATGCGGATTGGTAGCCGTAAGCCCCGCCCAAACTTGGCCGCATCATCACCTTGTTGCCCAGGTCGAATTTCACTTTCCCCAAAACGTAGGCCGTGCTGCCAACGGTGATCGTCATGCTGACGCAGGTGGGCGGGGTCACGGTGTCATAGGTAGGCGTCACCGGCGAGCCGGAGGTGGCTGGGATATAGAGGCCGTCAAAGGCCCATGTGATCTTGCCGGGCTTGCCGATTTCAAAGTCCATAACGGCGTTACCCATCGCGCCGCAAAGCTGCTTCAACCTGGCCCCGCTTCCGCTCCCCTGATAGGTGCCAACCGTGGCCCCGGTTCCAATGTCCAGAGACGGGGAAATCACGCCGCTGCTGTTGGCACAACCACATTGCAGGAGGGAAGACGTGACCCAATACGGGACGCCGCTGCTGCCTTTACCATATATTTCATTCCACCATGTGGCCTTGCCTTTGGTGGCCCCGGCAACGCCATAGAGCCGCCCAGCAGACATTTGGGCTTCGCGTTCGATTAACGCGGAATCAATTTCGATCTTCGCGTCAAAACAATTCGTCACACCATGAGCGGCCAGAAGCGTAACGGCTGTGCCGAGTGCGGATTCCTGAACCGCCAGCATGAGGCGTTTGCGGCTGATAATCGGGGTCGTCATGTGAGGCTCCTATTGGTTGTAGAGGTCGTCCAGCGTCGTCTGGAATGGCACGGTGATCGAATACTCAACTGCTTCCTGCCCGGTCCCTACCGCCGTGCCAGCGTCGGCGTCGGGGAAAACGGTGTCATATGCAAGCGGGTTTTGCGTGCCGGGGAAAAACCCGCGTTGTCGGTCAACTGCGAGGCCCTTGCGAACCGCCGCGATAATCTCGTTTGCTCGTGCGGAGATTCCGAGTGCGTCGGTCGATGCGACAACGCGGTAACAAACGAGCTTGAATGTCTTCTCCCATTTGGACTTCATGCCTAGCACGGGAATCTCCCGCGTCGTCGGCTCCATGATGTCGATAACCAAATCCGTTTTGCTTGCCGGTTCCTTGGCGGTCAAAGGACGCGACGGCGAGGCCGTAACGGTGTAGCCGTTGGCCGTGGTGATTTGCCCCAAGGCGTAAAGTACGTTTTGGGCGATGAGTTCCGGGATGCTGTACTGTGCGGCCTGCCCGGAAAACGACGCGACGGCGTTGGATGCGGAATCGGTCAAGTTCCCAGGCGTGCAGGCGAGCGTCAAAACGCTCCCCGCCGCCTGAGCGCCGGACAGGGCGAATTTGTAGGCGAAATTGGAGACGCGGGCGGACGACGAAATCGTCACTGGGGTTGAACCATTCAGAATCGTCAAGCCTGTCACGCCGCTGGCGGGCAGCATGGCCGCATTCGCCCCGACTTGGTTGAACGTGACCTGTACACTCAGGCCGTCCTGCGAGAGTACCGCGTTGGCAAATGTGGGGCTGCTCATTTAGTGAACCGATCCAATTGTGAAAGCAGATTCTTTTCGAGCGTTTCGGTGAGGCCGCGCGTGATGCGTTGGCCCGTTGCCGTTGCCATCTCCGCGCCGATGGTGGTAAGGACGCTGATTCCCTTGAGGGTTTCAACAGGCGTGCGCGAAACGTATCCCGATTTCGTTTTCTTGCCCTTGCCGGTGTATTTCTCCCGCTCATCAATCTGGAGGCCCGAACCTGGAAGAACCGCCACAAACGCATGCTTTAGGACCATCGACGGCTGGTCCTCGTACAACTTGATTCGCACCCCGCCGCGCGTCGGTGCCGTGCCGATAAAGTCGATAAGGGGGATGCGTTTTTGCGTCACCGTCAGCGTGCCGTTCAGATCTTCAGCGTTCTCCCTCGACTTGATAACCGGCTTAATATCGCCGATTCGCACGTTTAATTTTTTCTGAACTTCGCGAGCCATTAAAGCCTTGCCAGTTATCATCGTCCGGTGAACGGCTGAACGGCACGCCTGCTTGAATTGTGACGGGTCAAGTTCCGCCTTCAATCGGGCAATCGTCGCGTCACTTATTCCAACGCTCAGAAGTTCGCTCATGGCCCAATCGCAATCGTCACCTTCATCGTCGGCGGAAGGATGATCGTTGCGCCGTCGGGGCCGATTCCATCTGGCGTCTGTATCGGGTTGGATACCGTCCATGCCCCCGGTACGCCGTTGTTGAGGTTCAGCGTCGAGCTGCGATAAGCCGTTGCGTTCGTTATCGTTTTAGCCCGCGTGTCCTGCGTGCCGTCGAAATTGCCTTGGATGGTAACGAGAGTTATTGCCCCTGTTCCGCGGTAAATACACGTTGCTTGCGGGCCTGCTACGTTAATGGTCGTGTGCGTTGCCGCGCCGTTATTGTCGTATTTTCCGCTCCCCTCAACCGTAACATTCCCCATCGCGGCATCCGAAAGGCTGAGGACGTAGCCAGCCGACACGAATGACGTTGTGGCCGTCGCTCCACTGCCGACGCTGGCGGTTGGATTTCCAACGCCAGGCCCATTGATCGTTTGCAACTTGGCGATATTGGCGGATGTTCCTGGCCGCACTGCAATACCGATGGTACCGCCGTAGATGTTGAACGTTGCCCCGCCGGTCCCGCCGTTGCGAAACTCCACCGCCGGATATGCGGGATTAAATGGGGTCTGGCTGCTGCCATAGCTGATAACCGTTGAGCCGGTGCCGAGATTGATGATGGCCAATCCAACCCCTTGCCCATTGGAGTTGTCCACGACGTAATTGTAGACCGTTGAACCGGCCCCCAGCTTCAGCTCCGCAACCGCCCCCGTCGCCAGATTCTCGTTTCCCAGTTGAAGCGACGACAATGCCGATTGCATTAGATACCACGTCTGCCCGCTGTAGCTGCTGAAATCCGTATTGGTGGACATATTCGCCAGAGCCAGCGAATTGATGACGACGACCGCGTTGTTGACGGTAGGGGCGGTCGTAAGCGACCAGTTGGCCCCCACGCTGGCGTCGGCGGAAGCCTGAGAAATCCATACATTCGGCGTTGTCATTTTAGCTCACCAGCAAACGTAACATGCCATGATCCTGCGACACAATTTGGCGGATGATGTAGTCTCTGGCCCCGTCGTCAATTCGCCCGGAGAACGTCACCGTATCAGCCCCGATGTTGATGGCGTTTCCAAGAATCCCAAGCGTGGCCGAATTGATAACGTCAATAAATGTGACGTTCTCATAGTCGGCAATGCCGTGGATTGCCTGCGGAACGCTGCGGAAAATCACCGCCTGGATGGTAAGCGGTTGCCCGCCGCGCGGCGTGAATGTGATCGTTTCCGCAAACCCATCAGGGTCGCAAAACGTCGCCGCGTCCTGAAGCAAAACGCTCGCAAGCAATCCGGCCATGATCGTCACCAAAAAAGGGAGGGCGAGCCTGTCGGCCCGCCGCTCCCGGAAAGAGAAGGCGGAAGATTAGGCATCCGCTCCGGTCAATAGATAACCGGCGGATTTGTAAATGAGGTTTTCGTCGGTATCCATGCGGACGCGGACGACGTTGGAACGGACATTTTCATCGCGGTACGATTCGACGGCACCGGCCATGCTGCCACCGTCCTCCGTCCAATTGAACGTGCGGCCAATGCACGCTTCCTTGAAGTCGTTCGTGCGGCCGATGCGACCGACAAACACTGTGTCGTCGGTCCAGATCGAGCCGAGGGCGACGGTGGCACCTTCATTGGAGGTGATTTTCGGCGCACCGGCGATGAGCACTTGGTCAACATCGAAGTACGCCGCGGCCGCCGCCGTGGTGATGGTTTTGGTTTGCGGGTCGAGCAGCCCGGCATACTTGATGCGGTTGATGAGGTCGTCGGACTGCTGAAGGTCAAGCCATTTCTTCCAACTCATCGCAACCGCGTTCGCCACGAGGCCGGAGTTGGCGTAGATGGCTTTCTTCGCCGTTACAATGTCAACCGCCGGGGTGCTGCTGGCGATGGTTTTCCACGAAACGGCGACGGCGGAATTAAATCCGCTGCCGAAATTTCCAGTGACAAACTTCGCGGCGATGCGAATCTCGTAGTTGCGGAGAACGCGGTCGCGGGCGCGGATAGCCGCCATTTGTTCCCCATCAAAGTAGTTGCGGTACATATTGGCTTCGCGGTCATCAATCACATCCTCGGCACCATTCTCCAAACAGGAGTAGGTTTTCGGGGTGAGGTCGCCCTGTCCGCGATTGTAGCCCGCACCAGGGGCGCGGGTGGTGTCAATGGTGGCGATCATGGTCTGGATCGGGATTACCCCGAAGTTTCCGGCCTGCTGGGCGACATCGACCGGGGGAAACAGTTCCGCCCCGATGTATCCGTAGGCGGCGAGAGCCTGGTCAAACTGGGCGAACGATTCCGCCAAGTCCGGGCGCTGGGTTGAAAGTGCTGCTGTGGGATTTAGGGCCATTGCTGGCTCCTTTGCGTTTGGTTGTTGTGTTCAGGAAACGGGACGCAACGCGCGGCCCGGTTGCGATTAGGTGTTGGCCCCGTTGGAGATGGACAGCGGAAGGGCTTCGATGATGTCGCCGGCATTGGCGGCGGCGGTCAGCAGATTGGTGCCGAGCAGGAAGCAGGTCGCAGCGCTGGTATCCGTCACCTGCCCGCTTGCCGTGCTATAGATTGCCACATTGGCCGCGATGCTCTTGGATGCAACAAACGGAAGCGTACCGGGCTTCGTGTACAGCAGGACGGTGTGGACTTCGCCGGCAGCGAATGCCGGGTCGCGAATCACGCCGATGCCGCGGTCGCCAACCGCCGCGACGGCGAGCGAACCGCTGGAAAGCTTGACGCGGACATACCGGCCAATCGCGCCGGAAACAGGGAAGGCTTTTGTACCAGTATCATTGAACTGTGCCATGATGAATTCCTTTTGAAAAAGTCAAAGAAAAGGGCCGCTATTTAGCGGCCCGTAACGAGTCAGAATGTAGGGGACGGTTTAGGCGTTGGCGGCGGCCACAACAGCCTCGCGCAGTTCCGGGTTTTCGCGGTTGACCAAAGACACAGCCTTGTCGCGGGTAATGCCCGGCTTCGCGGCCATCTTCGCATCGACAGCGGCCTTGAATTCCGCCTTGGGATCGGCACCGGCGCGGCCACCGACACCCCTGACGCCGGGATGGTCGGTCCCGCCCGCCTCGGCCTTGGTCAGCTTGGCCTTGAGGTCGGTGTTTTCCTTCAGAACTACGTCCGCCAGTTCCGCCTTCGCGGTCGGAAGGTCGTGGCCCTTGACGGCCATATCCAGAGCGAACGCCGGGCGGTCCTTGTAGGCGATGGCGAGAGCGGCCACGCGGTTCCGCTCGTTTGTGGTCGCCGTCGCGGCACCGGTTTGTTCAGCCGTGGCAACGATGGTTTTGGCGGCAATCGCGAGGTGATCGGGATGTGCCGCCGCGTACGAATTGAACTCTTCCAGATTCATAATCTGGGTCTCCTGTATGATGGCGGCATGGGCATCCGCGAACGACGCGATGCTATCCACCAAACCTAAAGTTTTCGCTTCTTGGCCGATGAACACTCGCCCATCGGAGATTTTGGAAACTTGATCCGCCGTCATGCCACGCCCGGCCATCACTTCGCCGGTGAAGCACTTATTGACGGCCTCGCACTCCCGCTGGAATTCCGCGAGCATTTCATCACTTACCGGCGTACCGTCAGCGCCCGCCGCCTTGAATGGCCCGGTGGCGACACGGTAGACCTTAACGCCGTCTTTGGCGTATTGGCCGCTGGTATCCTGGACGATCATCGCCACGCCGATGCTGCCAACCGTCGCCGTGGAGTTCGCGGTGATGGACTGGCATTGAGATGCAATCCAATACGCCGCCGAACATCCCATGTCTTCGATGTAGGCGTGTACCGGCTTGGGGGACGCGGCGACTTCCTGAGCGAAGTCGGCACAGCCTGAAACGGTCCCGCCGGGGGAGTCGATGCAAAGCATGATGGCGGAAATATCGGGGTCCGCATTGGCGAGGCTCAACGCACGCCGCAGCATGGCATAAGACGTTCCGCCGAATAGGGCATCGAATGAGGTTTGGTACTTCGTAAGCGGGCCGGAAACGTCAATATGGGCCACGCCTTGATCGTCGGTATCGTAGTATTCGTCATTCGATCCAACGTCCGGGCGCTGGCTCGGCATCGGGCCTGTTGGGTCCATCCCGGCGCGGGCCTTGTTTTCAAGGGCCAGCCTGGCGAGGTCCAATCCCTTGACGGTTTTGACCATCTCACAGAGCGGGCCTTCCGTAATCGCCCACACGCCGAATAGTTGGGCCGGTTTGCATCCGGTCGGGCTTTTGTTCATTCGTTTCATTCGTCATCCTCTGCAAGGGCCGGAGCGTTGCGTTCGTCGATTTCCTCGTCCGGTTCTTCCGGCTTGCCGAGGTCAGGCTTGATTGCTGGCAGGGCCAGCGGGTCGCGGGTCATCGCCGAATGGCAAATTGGTATTCCCTTTTCTTCCATCGTGTCAATTTCATGCTGTCGGGCCTCGAAGATGGAAGCCAGATCATTGCCCTGCTCGCCCGCAATCTGTGAAAGCGACGTGATGCCCATATCGAGGGCCATGGCGGCGGCCTGGATTTCCTTCGTCGGATCGACCCAAGCCCAGCCGGGAGCCATCCATTTGTGGTCCCAATAGGAGTCGGCGATGTCGTCCGGCACAATGATGTCACCATTCTTGACCATCACCGAAAGCCACCACGGATAAACACGGCTCAGGAATTGATCAATGAACCGCTGCTGCAACGTCCGGAAACTCCGGTATGCTTGCAGGAGGCTCGCGCGGGCGCTGCTGTAGTTGGTGCGGGAGAAGTCCAGCATCACTAATTCGAGCGGCAGTCCCAGGTTCAGCCCGGCGAAGCGGAGTAATGCCGCCACGAAGTCCGGAAAATTCTGCGTCGGCTGTTGCGGCGTAACCTGCTGAATTTCCTCGCCCGCGTTCAAATACTGAATCATGCCCGGCTCAAGCTGGGCGATTCGCTGTTGCCGGTTCTGGCTGTTTTGGGTCTGCCCCAAACCGGCGAATCCAGAGACGCCTGCGGGCGACTTTACCACAGCGCCGAAACACGCGGCCATGCGGGCGGCGAGAATGACGGCCTCAACGTAGCCGTCAATCTGGTCGAAGTAGGGGAAAGCCGTTGCAAAGACCGGCTCTCCCCGTACGTTGTCAAGTTCCTTCAGACGTGGCATGAATATGAAGTTTCGCGCCGGCACTTCCGTTTCGTCATATGAAGACGAGTTCATGTTGCGGACGGTGAACGCTATCGGCTTGCCGAATTCGTCAAGAATGACGCCATGTACCTTGTTTGGCGTGTCTAATCCCGCCGTCTTTTTGCTGTCAATCCAATCGCCGCCAACCGGCTGAATGAACGGCACGCCTGCCCGGCGCATCATAATCGCGCCCACGTCGCCATCCCGGAGGTGCGAGCGGAACATGATTCGCTGCAATTCGCCCCAAGAGCAAAGGCCGCGAACGTCCAATTTGTCACAGCGGTCCCGCCAAAGTTCTTCGACCTGTAGATTGAATTCCTTGTTTTTGGTGCGGGCCTGGAGCGTCATGCCTTTGCCGATAACGTTCTCGACGGCGCGGTCGAGCATCCCGCTGGCGATGGCGTTCTGGCGGTCGAGAGAGCGTGCACGGTCCCGCATCCGAATCAATTCAAACCGGCGTAGGGGCCGCAGCCCCGTCATGCTCATGGAACGCGGGTAGCTGGGCCCGACGCGATTCTGATACGCCTCGGTGTAGACCTGCGCCGACATGCCAAGCTGCCGCCGGGCGATTTCCCGCTTCAATGCCCATGCGGGCGAAAGCTGGGCGATGGCACGGTCGATGATGGGGCGTTTTTCGTCCATTATCCGGTAGCTCCCGATTGCGGTCCCGTCACCGCCGCAGACACGTCATTAAACTGAGCTAAAGCCGAACCAAAACCGATGCCGTTGCCATCGGCGAAATTGGGCGAGAGTGAGGCGTAGTATTGCCGCATTGCCATCAATTGGCTGCTCCGCGTGATGGTGCGGCCATTGATCGTGTAGCTCGCCGCGCCCGCCGCCATGCTCGCGATACCGAAATCGCAAAGCTGGATCATTTGATCCGGCGTGAAGGTCTGAACATCGCTCATAGTAATCATGCTTTACCACCTCCCCTTGTAGCCTGCCGCCCATGCCGTCTGTTGCGGTTGCTCCGCCTGAGGCTCGGCAACAATGCCAACCGCCGGAGCCGACGCCATGACGGGCATCAGGGCGACGTGTGCCATATCCGCCGCCGCACATTGCAAAACTTCACAATCCCAAAAGTGATTCGCACCACCGGAAACGACCGGCACCCAAACCTGCTTGCCGTTCACAATTACCTTATGCTCAGATGCCATTTGCTTGCAGTAGTCATCATCGACCGCCGCATGTGGCATCCATTTCGTCGCGTCTGGATCATTCAGTAAACGGCTCAACATATCCTTGTAGTAGCCGGTGTCGATGAGCCTCAAAATCAGGCCCGCGTCACCAACTTTGCTTTCCCGCCACGGCGAACTCATCGCCTGCGATGCTCCCTTTGTCGGGACAATCCGCTGCTGGTCCCGCATGGCGAATTCGTAGACTTCGCTGGTCCGGCTCACGCCATTGGTGGAAGTTCCGCCAGAGTCGATGAGCAAGGCACGAGGCATCACGGGGGCACCGTCGCCAAAGCGATACCCCGTATCAAGGCAAACTGCCTTCAGCTCATCAAACGTCTGGGCGATTCCATAATGGACCAGCTGCGAACGATACTCCGCTCCCCATGCACGAATCACAAAGCAGAAATGATCCTTTTGGGTATCAGCCGTCGCGATCAAAACCCCGGCCCATGCCGGGATTATTTTCGGCGGGGGCGCCGGCGGAATGTTCCGCGTCTCGTCACCGGCGACCTTATCGCGGATGAGAGAGGCTTTGGGCTTCAAAACCAACTGCTCAAACACTTCTCCGAGCCACGAATTCCTAAACCCCTGCGTCCGCATGGGATTCCCGGAACACATGATCCATTCTGCGGCGATCTCGTAGAAGCGGTGTTTCGGTGCGAGGCTATATAGGGCGCTGATGTGCATCCCGACTTCCGAGCCGGCGGGCAACTGGCCTTCCTCGCGGCCGTCGACGTGCAACCTATAGCTCTGATCCTCCGTTGCCCAAAACCCGTGATTTACCATCTTGGGCTTGGCGGCATCTAAAATCTTTTCTTCGCACCCAAAGCAGCGATACCACGCCGCTTTGTGTTTCTGAACCATCGCGGCCCGCTGCCGGGCGTCCTTGACTTCCTTATAGTCCCATTCTAGTTGCCCGAACGTCAACCGCTGGGCCAGCCCGCAATGCGGACACGGCACGAAAAACCACAACTTGATGGCGGCGTTTTCATGCAAGGCATTTATCAAACCTTCCCGCGTCGTCGGCGTCGATATTGCGTATTGAATCGCGTTGTCATAGGTCGCGGTGCGAACGTCACCAAGGCTGATCGGGTCTGACTCGCGACCATTCCAGTCCGAAAACTTGTCCGTTTCGTCAAAACCAATGAAGCGAATCGGGTCCGCCGCCAGCGTTGAGGGCGATCCAGACCATCCGATGCCAAGGTCGAAGCCATTTCGCAGCGTCACGTTGTGCAACGCCTGGTCCTTTGCCTGAGCCGTCTTCAAAGCCGCAAGCGCCGGCGTGTCCTCGAACATCGGAAGGATTCGCTTCCGCATGATCTTCTTGGCCGAGTTCTCATCCGGCAAAACCAGCAACGCCGGGTCCGGTTCCTGGTGGGCAAGGCACGCTAAGATGTTTCGCAGCGCCTCAGACACGCCGATCTGAGCGGCCTTCTTTACGAAGACCTTACGAATCTGCCGCTGCCTGAACGGCAAATCCATAATGCCGACGTTGAATGGGCTATTCGCGTTCCGCCAAAGCCCCGGACGACTCGTCTGCCGCCGCGTCATTACCCGGTGCCGCTCCGCCCATTGGCTCGGAAGCAACCGCTCCGGCGGTATCAGTCCCAGCCATGTTCCGTTCCAAAGTTTCGGGCTTAAATGCATTTTCAAGTCCGCGCCGCAACTCCCCAAGCATCTCCGTAAACCGGCCCTCAAGCACGGCCTCAATCTCCAGCGTATCCAAACCAAAAAGCGACGGTGCCAGCGTTCGCGGCTGGCCCATCAAGGCAACCTGCATCATGGTCAGCACCGAGCGAATCTCGCCCCTCGCCGCCTCGGCGTCTATCAGTTTTCCATCCCGCTCGGCGACTTCCTGCAACACCTTCAGTGACCGGACCTGCTTGGACAGCGTTTCTGCTTCCGTCACGTCGGTTGCCCGGCGGATTCGGTCCTCGAGTTGGGCCAGCGTGGGCGGCATCTTGAAGTCCGCCACCGTCGCATCCGGTTTGGCGGGCGGTGGGCTTAATACCGCTGTCGCCCTGCTGGCCCTTGCGTTGATTGATAGGACGTTGCCGACAAGCACCGCGTCATAAGGCGGCCCAGGCACCTTGGCGGCCTTCAATCGTCGCCATACCGTCATGTTCGGCAAGCGGAAGGCCTTTGAGACGGCTAGGCAGGTGGGAAATGTTTCATTGCCCATGTTATCATATCATTATCAGATGATAAATCAGCTTTGCGAATCATGATCGTACGAAAAACGACGGTCAACTCACCCGCTTTAGGCCGCCCCCTCCGGTAGTACCTTGACGGCGGGGGCATATGGGTCGGGGGTGCCAGCTGGCAGCATCATGATTCCGCCGCAGAAATCAAAACCTTGCGGTGGTGGGCGTTGGCTGAGCTTGCCAACCAGTGCGGCACAGTCAAACGCATCGCCGATTAGCAGGTCCATGACGCCGTCGACCATTTGCTCGACGCCTACGATGGCGTCCCGTTCGCCCAGGCAGTCGATCATGGATGGGGCGGCGTTGAGCATCACTTGCGTCCCTGCTTGCGTGCCAGTTCAATCTCTGCGGCCGCCAAGGCCAGTGCCTTACATTCGGCAACAGTCAGCCGGTGTGATGGGAACGGCTTGCCCGGTTGCTGGGTGCGGTCAAGGGCCAACGCTTTGAGTGTCACGAGGTGATCGTTCGGTTGTGGCATTCTGCTTCTCCTTCTTACGCTCCCATGATGGTGGCATTGCTTTGAGTCGCCGCAAGGTTGTGTGCGCCCGGCGGATACGCTGGGCGATTGCTGGCTGCGATACGCCGTGACGTGTGGCGAGTTGTGATTGCGATGCAGACCCTGAGTGGTATTCG
>Ga0302319_10010711_pt1 | contig 17457 bp, 16 predicted proteins | sample Bog_T0_2_FD_203319 | JGI IMG/M metagenome (GOLD analysis project Ga0302319, IMG submission 203319) | Peat permafrost microbial communities from Stordalen Mire near Abisko, Sweden - Bog_T0_2 | ecosystem: Environmental > Terrestrial > Soil > Wetlands > Peat | place: Sweden: Abisko, Stordalen Mire...
GATAATACGCCCATCCCCTGAGAGGTTTCCGGGGCGCTTTCCGGCGCGGCATCGGCGCCGGAAATCAGGCTTGCAGGAGAATCTGCTGAAGCCGAGAAGGATTCTCTTGTTTGGTTGGCATCGTCTCAAGATCTCCTTCCGTACAGGCTTAACTGAGTTGTATTTCAAGGTGAATAAATGAGCGATCCCGAAGCGCTTTTGACATTCAACGGCATCAACGGCTCCACCGGCCGCTATGGCATCGAGCCAATGACGGCCGAAGCGCTGTCGCGGGCGATTCAGGGCAAGCCGCCGCCGACTGCGGGGGAGCTTGCGCACCTGCAGGAGCTGGAGCGGCGCAGGCAGATGGACTCGATGGCGAATTATGCGCCCAAGGAGGGCGTCGATCCAAAGAAGCTTGAACAAACCGGCTGGGGCGTGGTGTTTGCCTTTGGCGCTGATCCGGCGATCTACGAGGCGCTCTCTCCTTTGCTTAAGCATCGCAAGGAGCAGGCGGGCGAGCGCTATCGCGAGTATCTTGGCCCCGATGCCTACCGTCCGGGAGATAGCAAGAACGACTTTCTCGTGCGCCACGGTGCGGCGCCGGGGCCGGTGGATCCGGCGAAGGTGCCCTATTACCTGCTTCTCGTGGGCGACCCTGACACCATCCCATTCCGATTCCAGTATCAAGTGGACGTGCAATACGCCGTGGGGCGCATCCACTTCGAATCGATTGCCGAGTATGCGGTCTACGCGCAGTCGGTCGTAGCAGCCGAGACCGGCACGCTGGCGCTTAAGAAGCGCGCGGCCATCTTCGGCGTGGCCAACAAGGACGATGGCGCTACCCAGTTGAGCCACGATGAACTGGCACAGCCATTGGCGGAGTGGGCCGCAACCCAGAACGGCTGGACGGTTGAGAAGTATCTGAACGGCGATGCGACCAAGACCAGGCTGGCATCGTTACTGGGCGAAGCTCCGGCGTTTCTGTTCACCGCCAGCCACGGCATGTTGTACAACAACGGCGACCCGCGGCAAATGGCCCAGCAGGGCGCGTTGCTCTGCCAGGACTGGCCGGGACCTTCATTCAAGGAACCTATCCCCGACGGCTTCTTTTTTGCAGGCGAGGATGTTGCCGACGACGCGCGGATCTTCGGCACCATTGCCATGCATTTTGCCTGCTTTGGCGCGGGCACGCCGCAACTGAGCGACTTTTCCCCGCCGGGCACACCTCCAGGGCCGCCGCCCGCCATAGCGCCAAAAAGCTTTCTTGGCCGGCTGCCGCAGCGTCTCATCGCGCATCCGCGCGGCGGGGCGCTGGCGGTAATCGGCCACGTGGAGCGCGCATGGGGCTGCTCGTTTCACTGGGACCAGGCCGGCAGCCAGACCGAGGTGTTCAAGAGCACGATCCGGCGGCTGATGGAAGGCCATCCCGTTGGCTCGGCGCTCGAGTACTTCAACGGCCGCTATGCGGAGTTGTCTTCCGATTTGTCCACCACGCTTGAGGACATCAAATACGGCAAGCAGGTCGATCCTTATGAAGTCTCTGGCCTATGGACCGCCAATAACGACGCGCGCAGCTATTCGGTCATTGGCGATCCCGCTGTCCGCCTTATGCTCGCTAAAGATTTGGAACCGGCCTACCGGCCAGTTCTGGAGGTTCAATCCGTGCCCGTCGCTCCCGAATCCGCTCCACCGCCCACACCGCAATCCTTCCCGCCGCCGCCCGTCAACCCAGCCATGGTCGATTATGGCGTGATCGACTCGGTGCGCGGTGCAGCCGCGTCGTTGCAAGATGCAGCGCAGAAGATCGGCGCCTGGCTCGCTGACTCCTTCCAAACCGTGACCAGCGTGCATGTCAGCACCTATGTCAGCGATAACATCGCCGCAGTTCAATACGTCAACGGCGTGTTATCGGGCGCTGAATTGCGTGCCGTGACCATCGCGAACCTTGACGGGAATACTGTGGTCTGTGTGCCTGAACAGGATGGCAAAGTAGATGACGCGCTGTGGAAGATTCACTCAGACACCTTCGACAAAGCGCTGGCCAACCGCGTTGAGTTGCTGAAGACCGCAGCGTCTGCGATTGCGAGCCTGGTTCCGGGAGTGAAGTCGCTATGACGGGAACCGATTCCCGGCTGGCAACGGCGATCCAGTTGCGCGCTGAGATTGAAGGCATCGACGGAGCGGCGCGCAATCCTGCCGCGATGCAACCGGATGCCACGCCAAGTTACTCGTACGGCTTGCTCTCGAGTTTGTCTCCGTTTTCCAACGCCGAGCAGACACTGGCGGATATTGTTTCTTCGATTCAGACGACGCTCGCCAGGCTGGCGCCGGTTGCAACGATCGAGACTTCCGCCGATGGATTGACGGTAAAGAGCGTCATCAACTACGCCGGCCGGGTTACATCGGTGTGGAGCAATTCGACCTTATCCGCGGCTGCAACCGAGTTGGCTAACACACATCTTGACTCGCTGCAAAGGGCATACGCACTTCGCGCGGCTTTTGCCGGCGCGATTGCAGCAGCGGGCAGCACGATGGTGTCCATTTCGTTAGCCGTGGCCAATCCGCTTACCGTATTGCATGCATTGTCTTCGGCGAGGGCGCTCAAGCAGGCGTTGGATCGGTTGGCCGTCGCTGTTGAAGCATCGGGCTGATTATCATCCACAAACCGATGGCACGCGAAAGGCGCTCCCATTACGTCCCGCCCGTGTAGCGGATCTCCACAAGTGTGCAGTCATCTTGAGCAGGACTTGGTGCGTGATATCTCTCGACATGGTCGAGAACGGCCCCGATATCCAGATGCCGGTGCGCGGCATCGCTCAACCCGTCATAGCCAAAAAGGTCCCCGTTGCTGTTCTCCGCCTCGGTGATGCCGTCTGTAGCGAGCAGAAGCCGCTCCCCCGGTTGCAACCGGTCAAAGGCAGAGGAATAGTTAGCCCCGGCGATCAGTCCGACAATCAGGTTTCCTGCTTCGAGCAGTCGGACCTTGGCGCCCATGATCGACACGGGAAGAATGTGGCCGCAGTTCATATACTCGATGCGGCCATCGGGAAAGAGCCTGAGCGCAATCATGGTGGCATACTTGCCCACATTCCGCGTGCACAGAAACTGGTTGATCATGGAAGCTATCTCGGGAAAGCTTTGCCGGGCAAGCAATTGGGCATGTAGGATCCCCTGCAATGTTGCGGCGACAATCGCGGCGGAGACACCTTTGCCGGAGACATCCACCACGGTTACGCATACAGAATCGTCTAGCACCACCACATCATAGAAATCCCCCCCGATAGCCAGGCAGGGGATGGTTTTGGCTTGCAGCCTGGCGTAGGAAAGCGCGGGCAATTCGGCGGACATCAGGCTGCTGTGAATTCTGGCCGCGATGGCCAGTTCTTCGCGAGCCTGGCGGGCCTTGTGCTCTGCCTCCGCGAGCAAGGCATTGTGCAACAGCGCCGAGGCTTCCGTGGCTATGGTGTCAAGCAGTTGGTGATCCACTTCACTCAGAGAACCGGGCCGGACCTGGCTGTCGAGATAGAGCAGCCCGATGAGGTGGACAGGTTCATTCGGAGTGACGCGCTTGCGCAGCGGAATGCAATAAATGCTCCGGATCTTGTTAGCCATCACGCTGGACCATTCCGAAATTCTCTGGTCAGCCAACGTATCGCTTACGGAAAACTTCATCTCGCTGTCGATGGCCTTCCGCATGGCCCGGTGCGAGATGGTCGAATCCTCCTGTGCAATCTTTCCGTCCGGCCCGAGTCCCTGAGCAAACCGCATTTCGCCCTCTTCGAACAGGAAGACGAACCCCCGCTCGACGCCGGTGAGTTGCAAGGTGAGTTGCAGAAGGATGCCGAGTATGTCCTCGATGGCTCCGCCCTCATTGAGCCGACGGGCGGCGATAATCAGAAAGTTTAACTGCTCGATCTCGCGCGTTGCGGGATGATCCTGGTCGGCAGGAAGCCGAATTTCTTCCATGGAAGAGAGCAGGTTGCCGAATGTGCTTTGGCCTGTGCCGATGGAAGCCGGATCGGTCTTCGGACTATGAAAACGCAGCTTTGGACCATGCAAAGAGCCGATTTGCAGCACATCTCCCGGTGCCAGAACCGTACGCTCCACGCGCACACCGTTGAGAAACGTGCCGTGGGTGCTCTTTTGGTCCACTACGGTATAGGTATCCCCATCCCTCTCAATCACCGCGTGCCGCCGCGAAACCGCCGGCTCGCGCAGCACGATATCCTGACCGGGAGAACGGCCGATGGCCGTCGATTCACGGTCGAGATCGATCGTGTGCTGTCCGTCAGAATCGGAATAACTGAGAGCGCTGACTGGCATAGAAACGGAACCTATTGCACTACATTAAACGAATACCAGCCCGGGAGGCCTAAAAGGAAGCTGGAATTTGGACAGGAATTGGGGTGCGGCTCGGGCAAACCGCCGCACTGCGCTGCTGCATCAGGAGGATAAGTAACAAACTTTGGCCGCGTCCTTGAGGCGGACACGGTGCCCCGGTCATTCCTGTTTTCGGGCTACGATCTCAAATGAAAACTTCAGCTCATCTTTCAGTTTGAGTGCGCCGCCGGCCACGGAGACCGGCTTGATGCCATAGTTCGCCTGGCTCAACGAGAACTCGCCCGATGCGCGAAGCATTGAGCCCATCTGCGTCACGCGTGCGGCGATGGATTCCTTGCGTGTGACTCCGTGAAAAGTCAGGCTTCCGTCGAGTTTGGCGGAGAACAGCGCGTCTCCCATCCTAGCGATCGTGATGTCGGAAGCCTCGTAGCGGATTTCAGGAAACTTGCTCGTCTCAAGAACCTCATCGCTCATCAGGCGTTCCATTTCGCGACGATCTTTGTCGCTGATGTCGTCTTGCACGCCAAGCGATGAGGACTCGATGACGAGCTGGAATGCGCCTGCTTTGAGTTGCTCAGGATCGAACTTCATTTCACCGCTGAAAATACGAATGCCGACGGTCGGGTTGTGGCCCATGGCGGACAAGATGCCTGTCGCGAAGGCGCGCACCGTGAACCGGCTTGCCCGGCTGTCGATTACGAAACGATCCATCGTTGTCTCAGCCGCGCCTGCGGCAGAGGCTGCAACTTCGGTCATGCGATCCTCGTTCGTGCTGCAACGGGGCGGATGCTCTCTGCCTTGACTGAGCGGCATCGGACGCCGCCGGCTCTCACATGGCTCTCAGCTTGAGGTACCGCTCAATGTCCGGCATTGCGGCACTGGCCAGATCGCCAACGCCCAGTTGAGCCATGTAGCGGCGGATAAACGGATTGGAAATAATCAGTCCAGCGCCGAAGACAACCATTGCCACGCCTCCTAGCAGGTAAAGCGTGCTCTTATCGCTGCCGATGTCATTCGGGTTGTTGCCCACCAATTCCATAGCCACGATCGTTCTCCTCTCGATTGTGAAGCTTCAGTTTGTTGCGTTTGGTTGACTCTCATTTAGAATCTTGTCAACGAGATTTGTAATAACGCTTAAGGCCTCATCGAGCGCGGCTTCTACGCGAGTACTGAGACCCATCGTGCCTTCATCGCCGCCAAAAGTATCTGGTTCGCACCCCACCAGCAGTACGCGTTTCAGGGGAGCGTTCATGGCGACGGCCATGCGAAGAACGTTGACGGGATTCATGGCGTGCGGCTCGACGAACGTCCCCTGATCCACACCCAAGGTCGGATCGCTCATATCCGGTTCGACCACGTAAACCGTTCCGGGCGGCTCACCATGGGGGAAGGCATCGACGAGGATGGTGGTGTCGTAGCCGTCCTGCAGTGCGTAGGCCAGATCCAAGCCCCGCAAACCAAAATCGACCACGCGAACGGCCTTGGGCAGGGTGCGCTGGGCAAGTCTCTGCGTGGCCTCGACGCCAAAGCCATCGTCGCCGAGAAATATGTTCCCGATTCCAGCCACAAGGATGCTCGGCTTCTCGGTCGCGGTGTGTCCGCGCTGTTCATTCGCCGGCAAGGGCTCAACTTCAGACGCATCGAAGAAGAAGCGGTGACCTGGCTGGCGCATCATTCCCAAATCGCGCCCAGGGTCATTGTCGAGAACCACGCAGACATGCGATACTCCTTCGTAATCCTGCTCGATACTCTCGATGGTTGCTGCCTGCCCGCGCAGTGCGATGTCCAGAATGTCGCCGCCCTTGCGTGGTGCGAGGCGCACACGATCTCCGGTTCTTACCTCCACGCCGGAGATCAGCACGTGATCAACCGGCGTCTTCTCCTCAAGCAACTGCCACTCCCACTCGTTCATTGCGCCTCCTCCGGCACGGACCGCAGGCCGCGCAACACGCCATGGAGTTTCATGAATTGCTCTGGCGACATGCTTTCTGTTCTCTCCAGAATCTCTCGCGCGCGCCCATCCGACTGCCGCATCTCCTGCTTTTCGGAATCCGTCATGGTGAGAATGCGCAGCGATAAAATCTCGTCGATCTCCGTACCGTCAAATAAACTGCCTGGACTCTCGGGCGCAATCTGCGGATAGTCATAGAGAATGATGGGAGACGAAAGCATGGCGTCGCGGGCTCCGTCTTCTCCTACAAGCACCGGCCAGGTTCCTATATTCGTGCATTCGGCGACAAAACTCTCAAATTCGTGTGGCGGATCCAGAAGCGAAACAAACCGACCGCCCTCGGTGCCGAATATGGTGTGCGCGGAGACGAAGGAGCTGGTGAGAGCGCCGGAGCGCGTCTCGACTTTCGGCAATTCAAACGCGGTTAGATTGCGAAGACGAACCGTGGTCTTGAACAAACCGTTTCCGCACTTCTTCAGGAGGACTTCAATCGAACCCGAAATGCTCTCCCACTCGCGAATGAACACGCCTTCGATGACTCCATCCGGGTTGGCGATCGGCTCAAACTCGCGCTGCGAGCGAAACTCGAAGAACGATTGGCGGTGCAGCGAGAAGGCAGCAGGATTGAGCGGCGGCAAGTTTACTTTGCGCTCCATGGCCTCGTGCCAAGAGGTATATGTCCGTCCGCATATAATGAGCTTGTCAACCCGCACGAATTCAAGTTCACCGTCTGGCGGGAGTTCGCTCGCGGCATGGAGCAGCTTTCCGACGGAGCGATTCACGATCTGCAGGAACCTGATCTCGATGTTTAGTCGCGTCGAGAGATCGGCCTCAAGCAGGCTTTCAGTCTGCATGGTCCATGCATCGGAACCGCTCTGTTGCTCGCTGTACACGCGCGGGTAAAGCACGCCGAAATTCCAGCGCTGCCGGTTTTTCACAGCGGAGGCGCGATAGGGATAGAGCATGTAGCCCTCGTAGAGTACGGCCTCAGCGATCTTCTCCACTTTATCGAGGTTCATGAGCCCACCGTCTCCGCAACGGGCAACATTTTGTCCAACATTTTATTCAGGGCCTGCTCCCATGTGGGAATTCCATTTTGCGTCTTGAACTGAAACAGGCGTTCGAAGACGTCGCGGCGCATGTTGATCCATGCGGAGTTGGGGTAGTAGCAATCCATCATCTCCCGCCAAACCGACTGCTGAAGCTTGAATATCGCCTCCTGTTCCCAGGAGATGGGAAACACCTGAAGTGCTCCCTCGTCGCCTGCGTAGAAGACGGTTCCACTGAACATGAGACGGAGCGGGATATCACCATTGGTAAGGCCGGCAAAATACTTAGTTGCTGCGACGTTGAAGTCGAAAGTGCAGGGAACCGGAATTTCGGCCAGAGTGTTGTCTTCGAATGCCGGCACAACCACGCTGACATGGGTCCAGAGAAGCCTGCGGAGGGTGTGGCTCCAGCGCTCCGGCTCGCCAAACAGGTCGAGCATTCCCATTTGTTCCTCGGCGGAGTAGCGCCGGCGAGTGGTCTCAATCTGAATCTGACAGCGGAGGGCGACGGTGTGGATGCTCTCGCCGGGAATTGCGTTGGCAATGCGGAGTTTGAACGCAAGCGTGGGCGCGGCCGCGAAAGGTACGGCCACAGCTTCTTCAACTTTGAAACTCAGGTCAGGCATGCTCTTGGTCCTTCACAGTTTCCTTCCGCGTGACAATCTCTGCGCGGGCTCTCAATGCATTGAAGAATCTGGCAATCTCTTCCCAGACCTCGTTGCCGCCGGAGAGGCCCTTCCAATGGGTGCGAATCAGACCAACAAGCCGGTAGCAATCGTCGATTGGAGCAAAGAAATACTCCGCAGCCGCCGATTCGCGCGCGTGGCCTACGCGGTTTACAAGCAGCGCCTCAATGTCCGGCTCCAATTGGTTCAGCACTGGATTATTCCTGACGATGTCAGCCCATGCTTCAAGCGGGAGCAGAGATTCGATTGCTCCCGCGGGGCTGGGATAGAGCGTGACCATGCGGCGATGAGTGCTGGAGTAGAAGAAGAAAGCCATGCTGATGGGGATGAGCAGAGACTCCCAATCGCCATCGGACACTTGAAAGTCATCCAAGAGCCACGTGCGCCTGGAAACTCGCCTGTATCGTGCCCCAGCCATTCCATCGAAAAGAGTGGAACAGGCGTCGCATGCGCAAAGGATCTGCCGCGATGCGAGTTCCAAAAGGTGAGGATGCTCGTGAGCCAGAATCGCGCTGCATAGTTCGCAGCGTTCGGCGGGAAGGCGCGACCGCGCGAAACGGCGCAAGGTGGCGAATGACTGATCCAATTGTGGGGAGACCGAAGACATGATCAGCCTCTCCCAGTCAACGACGAAGCTCGTATCAAATGGATCAATGGGCACCAACCACTTCTACGCCTCGCTCGGCAAGCACATGCGCTGGCGATACGGGATGCTTGAGGAGGCTATCGAGAGATACAAAGCCTGAGGAAAGCTCATCGTCCGGACCGAGAATCCGGAGAGAAACCAAATCGGGCGCCACCTCGTAAACGCATTCTTCAAGGAGTGCCTTCACGGTCTTGGACGTTGATCCGCATGCGTGCCCGGAGATGTGAAACTTGAGTTCAATCGCGCCCTCGCGCATGCTCACGATTTTGACTTCGCTATTGTGCTTGCGCAACCGAGGCGCAGCGGCATCGAGCGCCTTTAGCACGCGAGTCTCCAGGTCATCAGGATGCAGCGAGTACAACAGGAGCAAAGGCCGCACGATTGCATCGTCTGCGGCCTTGGCAAGGATTTCTTCGCCGTTCGGCCCGAAGTCAAAAACAATCTCCAACAGGCGTTCGACGGCTGTGCCGTGGACCTCCATCAGCAGTTGAACTAGTTCGCGAGCCGGTCCATTGCTGCGATCGTCCGGCGCCGACTCCAGTTCGCCGACCAGGATGCCTAGCCTTTGTATCCGCTTTTTAAACGTTTCGCTTTTGACCACGCTGCTCCTTTTTTTCGAGCACCAGTTCTGACCTTGCGGTCCACGACCGCGAATTGTGGCTTGCCGTGGACCTGATTTGCAATGATTGTTCAATTAGAACGACGCCAACCATTGAGCCAACGGCTCCGAGGATTTACGCAATTCACATTTGCCCGAACATTGGCGAGTGATGCGTCTCCAGCACCTTTCCGTTGCCCAGGTACATGTGCACACCGCACGGCAGACATGGATCGAAGCTTCTTACCGCTCGCATGATGTCGATGCCCTTGAAGTTCGCCGGGCCGTTTTCTTCGAAGATCGGTGTGTTCTGTACCGCGTCTTCATACGGGCCGGGCGTGCCATAGCAATCGCGCGGATTGGCGTTCCATGGAGTCGGCGGATAAGGATGATAATTGGCGATCTTGTGGTTCTTGATCACCACGTGGTGCGAAAGTACGCCGCGCACCGCTTCGTGGAATCCGCAGCCGATGGCTTCTTCAGGAACCTTGAAGTCATTCCAGGTTCTTGTGCGGCCGGCGTGCAATTCGGCCAGTGCCTGCTCGGCGAAGTGCAGCGCTGCTGCCGCAGCATAAGCCTGGAAGTAAGTGCGGGCACGATCGCGCTCGATGGCGTTGCTCCACTTGGGAATCTTCCACTCGAACTCGACTTCGGGAAGGGAAGCGGTCTTGGGGAGGTAGATCTTCACGCTGTGACCGGTGGCCTTGATATAGCCGATGTCCACAATGCCGGCCAACGCCGTTGCCCAGAAGCGCGCTATGGGGCCGCCGCCGGTATCGAGCGCAAGATAGTCTCCGGTGCGCTGATCGTACCAGCGCGGAGACATGACCCAGGTGTACTTCTCCTTGAAGTCGCGCTTCTGCGGCTTGGGGAAAGTGCTCTGGTTCCAGGGATGGCGTTGGTCCACGGGGTTTCCGAGCAGGTCCTTCTTCACAAACGTCTCTGCGTTCTGCCAGTCATCGTAATAGGAACTGCCGAGGAGAATACGAATGTTCAGGTTGATGTCCACAAGGCTCGTGGTGACGAGTTGGCCATCGACGACGACGCCGGGAGTAACATACATGGCGCGGCCCCAATCGGCCATTTTCTCATAGGTGTAGTCGCAGACGTCGGGGTTGTTGAACGAACCCCAACAACCGAGAAGAATGCGCCGCCGTCCGACTTCTTCGTAACCGGGAAGGGCTTCATAGAAGAAATCGAAGAGGTCATCGTGCAGGGGCACGACCTTCTTCATGAACTCGACATATTTCATTAGCCTGACGATATAGTCCGTGAAGAGCTGAATGGTGGGAACGGTCCCGACTCCGCCTGGATAAAGCGTGGAGGGATGTACGTGGCGCCCTTCCATGAGGCAGAACATTTCACGAGTCATACGGCTCACTTGCAGCGCCTCAAGATAGAACGCACCGGTGAAGGGATTCAGGGCCTTCATGATGTCTGCAATTGTTTTGTACCCATGCAGGCTGGCGTGCGGGGCTTCGGTCTTGGTGGCCTTCTCATAGACGCCGGGGTTGGTCTCCTTGACCATCTTTTCGCAGAAGTCAACGCCCACCAAATTGTCCTGAAAGATGTTGTGGTCGAACATGTATTCGGCAGCCTCGCCCAGGTTGACGATCCACTCGGCCATGGCGGGCGGCCTTACACCGAAGGCCATATTCTGCGCGTAGGTGGCGCAGGTGGCGTGGTTGTCGCCGCAGATGCCGCAGATGCGGCTGGTGATAAAGTGGGCGTCGCGCGGGTCTTTGCCCTTCATGAAAATGCTGTAGCCGCGGAAGATCGAAGATGTGCTGTGACACTCAGCCACTTTGCGTTTGCCGAAGTCGATTTTGGTAAATATTCCAAGGCTGCCGACGATCCTGGTAATCGGATCCCAGTTCATCTCCACTAACTGGCCGGCTTTCTCAACCGCACCCTTTTGCTCAGCAACGATAGTACCCATCTTGGTGGCTCCTTTGCCTGGTTTGAGTTAGTAGGACCTGGGGTGATAGCCGGTAGTCAGCTCGGGGCGCGGATGACGCCACTTGGGCTCCTTGTTCACCGTGGCGTTGGTGATGGAGCGGAGCGCGCGAATGCCTTTGCCATAGGTTGCAATGGCGGTACTGGAAAGCTTGGCTCCAGGCGGCTCATCCATGAAGGGCATGAACTTGTCCGGGAAGCCGGGCATGGTGCAGCCGATGCAGATGCCGCCCACGTTGGGGCAACCGCCGATGCCGGCCATCCAGCCGCGCTTGGGCACATTGCAATTCACCACCGGACCCCAGCAGCCAAGCTTGACGATGCATTTTGGCGAGCTGTAGGAAGTGGCGAAGTCGCCCTGCTCGTAATATCCGGCGCGATCGCAGCCTTCATGTACCGTCCTTCCGAAGAGCCAGGTGGGACGAAGTTGATCGTCGAGCGGAATCATCGGTGCCAACCCGGCGACCTGGTAGAGCAGATAGAGCACCGTCTCCATGAAGTTGTCCGGTTGAACAGGACAGCCGGGCACATTCACGATCGGCAAGCCGGCCTTCGACTTCCATCCCCAGCCAAGATAGTCGGCCAGACCCATGGCGCCGGTAGGATTCCCTTCCATGGCGTGAATGCCGCCGAAGGTGGCGCAGGTTCCGCATGCAATGACCGCTAGCGCTTTTGGCGCAAGGCGATCGATCCACTCGTTGGTAGTAATGGGTTGCCCGGTGTGAGGATCGGTTCCGAGTCCAGCCCAATAACCTTCTTTTTTAATCGTTTCATTGGGGATGGATCCTTCCACGACGAGGACGAAGGGATCAAGCTTTCCCTTTTCGGCTTCGTACCAGAACTTTAGAAAGTCGTCGCCGCACTCATAGGCAAGCACCGGATTGTGCAGGTGGACTTTGGGCAGCCCAGGGATTGCGCCAAGGAGCACATCTTCGATGCTGGGCTGCGTGGCAGCGGTGATCGAAACGGAATCTCCATCGCACCCTAATCCTGCGGTGATCCAGAGAATGTGGACTTCTGCCACGGCGGGTTTCTTCTGCGTAACTCTGCCGTAAGGAACGGTTTCCGCTGCCATATGCTTCATGCTCCTCTCGTTAGCGGCGAACAGATGCAATTGGGCGCACTTCTCCCCGGGTCCCGACTGGGGCTTTTGAGCTTCGAATTCCTCGGTCTTGCGGGGAACTTGTGACAACACCTGCTGTCGGCGGAACACCAGCATTTCAGCGGAGTTCGCCGACTGGGACATACGAACAGAACCGCGATCCGCTCGACAAGCGGGCGCGACCCTAATTTCAATCCGTGCGAGTTACCTGATGGGTTATCGGGGAATCCCTGATGATGCGCGAGGTACTTGCGCACTCTTTGAGTCCGAATCGACTCGGATAGTTGTATGCGTCCAGGGTCGTCAGCTCCGTTTTGGGCTGTATTTTTAGACTCACGCGTGCCTCTAGCCTCGGCGGCGTGCGTCGCCGAGAGCTTTGCGACTTTTGCGCGGTGGATCGTTTTCCACCGCGTGAGGTCACCGAAGCTTGAGCCGCGATGCTTCAGCTTCGATGCCACAGCAAGGCTGAGCAGCGTGGTGAAAATGTCGGTGAATCGTGGCGGACAGGTTTGGGTATTCTTGCTACGAGGACTTGTCGTTCAGCTTCCACTGAATGGCGTGCTGCATGAGCTCGCGGCCAGTGCGCAGGGAGAGTTTTTCCTTCAAGTGTGCCTGGTACGATTCGACGGTCTTCATACTCAGATGGAGCGCCTCGGCGATTTGACGCGTGCCGAGACCTTCGCCGATCATTCGGAACACCTCGAGTTCACGGTCTGACAGCGCGGCCAGGCGCGAGTCCGTCTCCGCGGTCTTGCCGCTCATATACTGCAACAGCAGCTTGTTGGACATGCGGCTGCTCAAGTAGATTTCGCCGTCGAGAATGCGGCGCACGGCGACGAGGACCTTTTCCGTTGCCTCCTGCTTCATGATGTAACCATTGGCGCGGGCGCGCAGGGCGCGCTCGGCATAGATCGACTCATCGTGCATGGAGAGAATCAGCACCGGCAAATCCGGATAGAGCAGGCGCAGATTCTTCAGCAAGTCCAGGCCATCCGGGCCGTTCAAAGAAATGTCCGCAATCAGGATGTCCGGCATAAAAGCTGAAATGGCCCTCATCGCAGCGTGCGCCTCCTCGGCTTCCCCGCAAACCACCAGGTCCGGCTCCCGGTTGATCATCATGGCCAGCCCCTGGCGCAACAGCGGATGGTCATCCACCACGAAGACCGTCTTCTTCTGGAGCGCGACAGAATCCGCCGTTTTGGTGATCTCAGCCGTGTGCATTCTAAACACGCTCATTCACCGGAAACATGCAGGTGACAATGGTTCCCCGCGCAGTGCCGCGCCGAATATCGAGAGCTCCGCCAATCATTCCCGAGCGGTACTTCATGATTTGCAGTCCCATGCCTGTGGAACGTGCGATTCCATCGGGGATGCCCTTGCCGTCATCCCGGATCATCAAACTGCCTCGGCCTGCACCGGCTGTCAAGCGGATGGTTATCTCGGCGGCATCTCCGTGCTTGATCGCGTTGTTCACTGCCTCCTGGGCAATGTGGTAGAGATGCGTGGCCATGCTTTCATCATCGATCAGAACCGGCTCTTCGCATTGAAACCGGCAGGAGATGCCAAACAGGCCTTCCACTTCGGCGGCCCAAAGTTGCAGCGCCGACATTAGACCTTGGGCATCGGAGAGAACAGGATGCAAGCCCCTGGCCAGTTCGCGGGTTTTGTGGATTGCCTCATTGACGAGCCGCACAATTTTGGCGGCATCCTCGGTCTCAGGGCTGTTTGTTTCGGCAAGCCGTGCCTCATGCACCTTGCTCATGAAAGCCACGCCGGTCAGATGCTGACCGAGACCATCGTGCAGATCCTGCCCGATGCGGCGCTGCTCGCGTGCGCTGATGTCAAGGATGGTCTTTTCCAGTTGCTTCCGTTCGGTGATATCGATGCCGGCGGCGATGATGTAACTTGAACCCTCGCTGCTGCCCGGAAGGAGAGTGCTTGTCCACGCAATCAGCCTCTGTTCTCCGTGACGCGTAACCCATGATGTCTGATGGTGCTGCGGCAACAAATCCGTGCGCAGCACTTCAAACACTGCCTTGAAGCGTTCTGCTTCATCCGGTACCAGAAACAGGTCCCAGAAGCACTTTCCTTCGACTTCATGCATGGCATATCCGCTGGTGATTTCGCAAGCCTGGTTGAAGCGCAGAATGTGCCCTTCGTTATCCATGACCACGACAAGCGCGGCCACGGTGTCAAGGATCGCGGAGATGAAATTGCGCTCTTCCTTGCGCTCCTCTTCGATGCGCTTGATGTCGGAGATGTCGAATGCGATGCCGTGAACGAACCACGGGCGGCCGTCTTCACGGCGCATCATGCGGGCGTCGCATTGAAACCAGACCACGCGGCCATCCCGTGCGACAACCCGGTACGCCGAACGCAGCGGCTTGCCGGAGAGAAACATCTCCGCAGCCTCCAGGCTCCAGCGCTGCTTGTCATCGGGGTGAATGTGCTCGTACCAGCGAACTGGATCTTCAAGCCATTCTTCGCGTGAGTAGCCAAGCACGGACTCAATCTCCGGGCTTACATAGGCTTCACTGATGCCCCGATCAAGATAGGCCATGAAGACCACTGCCGGTATCTGCTCAAGCAACGCGCGATACTTGGCCTCCATGTTGGGTTCGCGCGCGTCCGCTGCGGGAAGGCGTTCCTGGAGGTCGAGGAAAAAAAACGCATCGGAGAGATTTGCGGGCGGCGCGGAGAAGACCCGCGCCAAATCGAGAAGCACAGCCTCCGCCTCGGCAACGCCAGGCTGGTCAAAGCTGGGGTCAGAGACGCAATTCGGGTCGGCCTCTGAGACACGATTCGGATTTTCGCCGTGCTTCTGTAGTGCTTCCACAATCGAAGACATCCGTCACTCCCGAGTCCGCATCTTCGCGATTTATCTTAGTGTGCTCCCCCGGTTTCAGCCGGTTTCCCTCGATGGTTGCGCCTCGTGCGCCAGGCAGGCTCCTTATTCAGCGAGGCCTGCGTAAAACGGCGTAATGCGTGAATCGCCCGGCCATACGTTTGAACCGCTGCGGAGGACAGAAGCGACCCTGGCGGCTGGTTCATGAAAGGCATGAATTTGTCCGGAAACCCCGGCATCGTGCACCCAATGCAAATACCTCCCACGTTCGGGCAGCCGCCCATTCCGCTCATCCAGCCGCGCTTTCCAACGTTGCACTGCACCACGGGACCCCAGCACCCAAGCTTCACAATGCACAGCGGCGAGCCGTACTCCTCGCCGAACTGTGCCTGCTCGTAATAGCCCCCGCGATCGCATCCTTCATGAACAGTGCTCCCAAACAACCAATTCGGTCGCAGAGCATCGTCGAGAGGGATCATGGGGGCGCGTCCCGCCGCCATATAGAGCAGGTAGAGGAGCGTCTCCATGAAGTTATCCGGTTGCACCGGACATCCGGGAACACACACAATCGGAATCTCTGCTTGCGATCGCCATTGCCAGCCCAGATAATCGGGGAGCCCCATGCAACCGGTCGGATTGCCCTCCATAGCGTGAATTCCGCCATAGGTTGCGCAGGTTCCAGCTGCGATTACCGCCCAGGCTTTCGGCGCCAGCCGGTCGATCCACTCGCAAGTTGTGATCGGCAGGCCTGTTGCCTGATCCGTGCCGAAGGAAGCCCAGTAGCCCTCTTTCTTGTTTCCCTCATCCGGAATCGACCCTTCCATCACCAGGATGAAGGGCCTGCGTTGCCCTTCCGCGGCAAGATGGAAATGCTTCATGAACTCGTCGCCATTCTCGAAAGCAAGGAAGGGATTGTAAAGATTCACCTTCGGAATCCATGGAATTGCCCCGCGGACGATGTCTTCGAGGCTCGGCTGCGTTGCTGCTGTCATCGCGATGGTGTCGCCGTCGCAACTCAGGCCACCGGTCACCCACAAGACATCGATCTCCCCGATGGGCACTGTTCTTTGGCTCGGGTTTCCTGCGTTGTCCATCGGAGGCGGGATTCCTTTCAATGCGGCGAGCGAGTGCCGCACAGAAAAATCATCCGACCATCTTCTGCCCTCTACCCGCCGCCGTCAAGCCATGCCGGCTGGTTCGAGGGTCAGCCCTCAGCCGTCCTCAACCCCAGAACCAGTTGACCGTTCGCGACGAGATGAAGCAATATCCTACATCGACCGGATTCGCATGTAGCGTTTAATGTCCGGCGCCATTGTCACCAGGATCGCGATTAAGCTCAAGGCAGCCACTGTCCAAATTGTGCTCTTCATTCGTAAGACCTCCGAGAATCATTGCTCCTGGCATATCCTGCCGCAAATGAAAGGACTCTGCAGACAGCAAAGAGCTAGATATGAGGGCTATGATGCACAATCGTCAAGCCGCGATGCCATTCATTGTGGAAACTTGGGCTGGAATGACAGCGTTGACATCCGCAGGTGGGCGCCGCTTGACCCTGCCAGAAAGAGCCCGATCCCCCGCGAGAACGAAGATGGAGCTATGGAGGCGGCGCTTGTCGCTTTCGAGCACAAAAACAAAAATGCGGCGGCCTCAGAGAGGCCGCCGCAATGTTACGTCTTGTCAGCGAAGGCTTCCTGTTGTTGCATTGGCGGGGCTGCCAATTGCATCGCCGGATACAACCAGTTCCACTCTGCGGTTTTCCTGGCGTCCGGCGGAGTTATCGTTCGACGCTACCGGCAAAGTGTTTCCGAAGCCCCTGGCGCTCACCGAGTTTGATCCAACACCCTGTTGAACCAAGTAATCTCGCACTGAGGCTGCGCGGTTCTCCGACAATCTCTGGTTCATGTCATCGCCACCGACGTTGTCGGTGTATCCGCCAACCTCAATATTGAGGCTTGGATAAGCAAGCAGGATTCCGGCAACCTTGGCCAGTTTCTCGCGTGCGCCCGGCTTTAATGAGTACCTGCCCGTGTCGAACAGCACATCGGACATGCTCACGATCAGTCCGCGCGCGCTGTCACGGGTTTCGAGAATCGAGTTGAGCTGCTCTGAAAGCTTGGCGCGCATTGCCGCCTTATCGCTGTCAGCCTGGGTCGCGGTCTGCTGGGCAAGCAATCGAGCCCGGTCCGCATCAGCCTGCGCAGCGCTGACTGCGGCAGCCGATGTCGCCTGGTTTGCGGCCATATCCGCTTGCGCTTTGGCCGAATCAGCTTGCGCCTTGGCGGCATCTGACTGGGCCTGTTC
>Ga0302319_10010713_pt1 | contig 17456 bp, 13 predicted proteins | sample Bog_T0_2_FD_203319 | JGI IMG/M metagenome (GOLD analysis project Ga0302319, IMG submission 203319) | Peat permafrost microbial communities from Stordalen Mire near Abisko, Sweden - Bog_T0_2 | ecosystem: Environmental > Terrestrial > Soil > Wetlands > Peat | place: Sweden: Abisko, Stordalen Mire...
CATCTCCGGCTTCTATGAGGGTTTCCGGCTGAACGATGGCACGGCGAACACACTCAATGTACTGGTTCCGGGCACGCAGGAAAGAGGCGGCAACTTCTCGGAACTACTCCCAGCTGGCTCTACCTGTACCAGTGTTACAACCTCAACCACAGGCGCAATCATCGATCCGCTGACGGGCACAGTGGCCTGCTACAACGGGACTCCCAATGCATTCAATCCCACCCGCATCAGCGCGATCAGCACAGCCATTCTGTCCACATACATTCCCGCCTCTCCGAATGGGGCGCTACAGGGTCAATACAAGGCCGCTCCGCCAAACATCGATAACCGCAACCAGTTCGGTTTCCGCGGCGACTGGAAGTTCCGCAACCATGCCATCCTGGGCCGGTTCATGTACGCTCACCAGAATCTTTTCAGTCCGACCAGCCCCTCGAACTTTGCTCCCAAGGGCAACGTGCAGCTGATTACGCCTACCGATTACATGGGCTCCGATACCTGGACCATCAACAGCCATATGATCAACGTCGGCCGATTCGTCTATCAGCATATTCATGGGATTCCAAACAAGACCAGCGGGTTGAGCCTCACATCCTTGGGCTATCAATTTGCAGGCACCAATGCCACAGCGGCGGGATTGCCGAACGATACCATCAGCGGTTCGTTTTCGTCAGGCGACGCGCAACAGCCTTTTGCCTACCGCGCCAATGGAGTGACAAGCGTAACGGATGACTTTACCTGGATTCACGGCAAGCATCAGTTCAAGTTCGGCGGAGAGTACGAACTGGATACGATTAATCTGCTTTACATCAATCGTCCAAACGGCAACTTTACATTCACCACCAACTGGACGAAGAACGGTCTCTCCGATTTTCTGCTCGGCCTGCCGGCAACCTTCCAGCAGGGCTCCGGCAACCCGGCTCTCAATGGCTCGTCGCAAACCTACGGCTTCTACGGGCAGGATGAGTATCGCGTCAGAAAGAATCTAACCCTGCAATACGGCCTGCGCTACGAGCTCAACCTTCCTTTTGTCGAACAGAGCAACCACCTTGCTGCTTTGGTTCCGGGCCAGCAGTCAACAGTTCAACCGACTGCGCCGGTTGGCCTTGTGTATCCCGGGGACAAGGGGATTCCGCGGGCAACCTACTTTGCCGATACCACCAACTTCGCTCCGCGCCTGGGCGTCATCTACGATCCATTCAAGGATGGCAGAACGAGCGTTCGCGGGGCCTGGGGCCTGTTCTACGACACAGTTCCCGGCCAGGGCACCTTCTTTCAGGATGGAACGCTGGCACCGCCGTTCCAGCCCCTGCAACAGATCTCTTTCACGACGTTTGCCGCAGCCAGCGCCACCAGCGGATGGTTCGCAAACCCCTACAACTATGTCCCGGCTGGCGCCCCGGGCTTCCCTCCGGGCTTGACATATATTGGATGGCAGTTGCCCAACACCTACAAGTCGCCGCGAATTCAGCAGTACAACCTGAGCGTGCAGCGGCAGGTGAGCAACGATATCGGCTTCGAGGTCGGCTACGTTGGTTCCAAGGGTGTTTACATTCCAATCTTCATTGAAGTCAATCCCACGCAGTATGTTGCCACGGGTTCCACAACCAACGGCGCAAACTATTACAAGGCGAATGGCTATGTGGGCTCTCCCTTCCCGTCCTTCGCGCTTACCCGGCCCACATTCTCGGCCGGCAACTCCTGGTACAACTCCTTGCAGGCAAACTTGCAACTGCGCAACTACCATCACATCCAAGGCACGGCGTCTTATACGTGGAGCCACTCCATTGACAACGCCTCGGGCCTGAACATCGGCAGCGACTCTCGTCCGGTCACCCCTGTAACCATTGGCAACCAGGCGTCTGTCAATGCCGCGGTAGCGGCTGAGAAAGGCCCATCCCTCTACGACGCTCGAAACCGTTTCGTCTTGAGCCTGCAATACGTCTTTCCATCTTTCGATGGCCGTCCGGCGGCGGAACGGCTGGTGTTGGGCGGTTGGAACTTCAACACCATCTTCCAGGTTCAATCGGGAAGCCCGTTCTCGGTTGTCAATTCAACCACCACGGCGCAGTCTCTCACCTTCCGCCCCAATAAAACCTGCAACCCGAACTCCGGCGCGCAGCACAATATCACGCAGTTCTTCAATACCACTTGCTTCGCCTTGCCGACGATCGCATCCGGCGCCGCAACGCTGGTCAACAACAGCTTCAGCGGCAACGAGGGGCGCAACTCCGTGCTCGGGCCGGGCTTCAACTCGACCGATGCCTCCTTGTTCAAGTCACTCAGCCTGAACGAGCGCTATAAAGTCGAGTTCCGCTTTGAAGTCTTCAATATCTTCAACGAAGCGCACTTCTCCAACCCCGGCGGAACCTTTGGCACCGCCTCTACCTACGGAATCATTACTAGCACCATCGGCAGCGACCAGCGAATAATCCAATTGGCGGCGAAAGCTTCCTTTTAACGAGCAGTCTGCGTGGCCGCTCACTCTGCTCGTGAACGGGCGGCCACGATAAGATACATCCATTCCGCGGCTTGCCCATTCGGGCTCCGCGGATAACTCTCACAGCCCCGGCTGAGGTTCCTCGATGGCTGCTCATGCCTTGTCATTGAAAGTTCAGGATCGCGTCTCACGAAGCGTCGAAGAGATCGCGGACGAGATGATTGAGTTTCTTCAAGACCTGATCCGCGTGCCGACCGTGAATCCTCCTGGAGAATGCTACGTCGAAGGCGCGCAGCTCCTCGGCCGGCAGTTGAAAAAGTTTGGTTACGAAACCCACTACATCACAGCCGAAGGCCTTGCGGAACATACCAAGGACCATCCGCGCACGAACATCCTGGGTCGCATGGAAGGCTCCGTACCCCGGCCCAATCTTCATTTCAACGGCCACTTTGATGTGGTGCCCGTAGGCGCAGGCTGGACGGTTGACCCATTCGGCGCACTGCTCAAAGACGGCAAGCTCTACGGCCGTGGGTCGTCTGACCAGAAGTCAGGCATTGCCGCATCCATCTTCGCCGTCGAGGCGATGCGTCGCGCAGGTGTTAAGCTGGCCGGCACAGTGGAGCAAAGCGGCAGCGTGGACGAGGAGAGCGGCGGCTTTGCCGGCGTGGCTTACATGGCCCAAAAGGGCTGGATCGGCAAAGATAAAACCGATTTCGTCATCATCACCGAACCTACCGACGGCGACCGGGTCTGTCTCGGCCATCGCGGCGTCTACTGGTTCAAGGTCACCACGGAAGGGCGCATTGCGCATGGCTGCATGCCGCACTTCGGCGTGAGCGCCATCGATCACATGGCGGATTTTCTTCACACCGTCACCCATGAGCTCAAGCCGGAACTCGCCCGGCGCAAGACCGCAGCGCCGGTCGAACCTCCGGGGTCGCGCTATGCAAGCATCAATGTAAACTCGGTCTTTGGCGGCCAGCCGGAGATAGGTGTACAGACTCCCTGCGTAGCAGACCGCTCCGGCGCAATTTTCGACCGCCGCTTTATCTCGGAAGAAAATTTTGAAGATGTGCGCGGCGAAATTCAAGCACTGCTCGCGGAACTGCAAAAGAAAGATCCCGAGTTCAAGTACAACATGGAAGACATGATGATCGTGCATCCCGTGCAGACCGACGAGCACTGCCAACTAGTGAGCGCGGTCAAAGAATGCGTGGAGACGGTACTCGGCCGAACGCCGAGGTTTACTGTCAGCCCCGGAACCTACGATCAAAAGCATGTCGTCCGCACCGGCAACGTGGCCCAGTGCATCGCCTACGGCCCCGGCATCCTCAACCAGGCGCATCTGCCCGACGAGTACTGCCGCGTGGAAGATGTGGTGAACTCGGCAAAGGTGATGGCGCTCGCCGCGATGCAGCTGCTCGGCGTAGAGGGTGCCCCATGACCCTCTATCTCGGCGCGCTGCTTTGCTATTCCGTCTTTCTCATGGCGCTGGGCCTGTTCATCAGCCGGCGTGTGAAGACCTCTTCGGATTTTCTTGTCGCCGGCCGCAGCCTCGGCCCCGGACGTTTGTTCGCCACATTTCTAGCCGCCAACATCGGCGCTGGGTCCACCGTTGGCGCCACAGGCCTCGGCTATCGCTACGGCATGTCTGCATGGTGGTGGGTAGGTTCGGCAAGCGTCGGCACGCTGGTGCTGTCGCAGTTCCTGGGGCCAAAGCTGTGGCGTGTGGGAAAAGAGCACGGCCTCGCCACGTTGCAGGACTTTCTGGAGTTTCGTTATAACAAAACAGTCAAGGCCATCATCTCCGTCCTGTTCTGGTGCGGCTCCATGGCCATTCTGGCCGCACAGTTGATCGCCATCGCATGGATACTCAATGCGGTCGCCAATATCCCCAAGTGGGAGGGCTGCCTCATCGGCGGTTTTGTTGCTATCGTCTACTGCACTGCCGGCGGGCTGATGTCGTCCTCGTTCGTCAACATGTTCGAACTCGCAGTCACAATGTCTGGCCTGCTGTTGGCTGTCCCGTTCGCCATTCATGCTCTGGGCGGCTGGTCGCACATGCACGAACTGGTGCAGGCGCAAAAGGGAATCGCAACATCCGCCTCCATGTTCAACATCGTCGGCGCAGGCTCCAAGCAAGTGATGGTCTGGTTTGCGATTCTTGCCCCGTCGTTCATGATCTCTCCCGGCCTGGTGCAAAAACTCTATGGAGCCCGCGACGTAAGAACCGTGCGCATTGGCGTAGGGCTCAACTCATTAGGCCAGGCAATCTTCGCCTTCGTGCCACCTGTGCTTGGTCTGTGCGCCTTTGCCGCCTTGCCGCATCTGGCAAATCCTGAACTTGCGCTGCCTTCAGCAATGAAGATTTTACTGCCCAAGTGGCTCGGCGTCTGGACGCTGGCCTCCATCTTCTCCGCCGAACTCAGCGCCACGGACGCTATCCTGTTTATGCTCTCCACCTCGCTTGCTGTTGATTTGTATAAAACCTTCCTCAAGCCGAAGGTTTCGCAGTCGCAACTGCTCATTGTCAGCCGCATCGCCTCTGCCGGAGCCGGTGTGTTGGGCATCCTGCTGGCCACCGTGCTTCCATCGATCATTGCGGCCATCAGCATCTTTTACGGCCTCATCGCCGTTTCGCTCTTCGTTCCCGTCGTTGCAGGCCTTTACTCACGGCGCGTTCTTTCCTCTGCCGCGATTGCCAGCATTCTCAGCGCCATCGCCGCAACCGTCATAACCATCTCTGTAACCCACGGCCAGGGCATCGGCACTCTCTCCCCGCAGGCAATTGGAATTCTGACTGCCGCGGCGGTGATGATCGGCTTCCGCGTGCTGCACCCAGGCCACGCGGAAAACAATCTTGCATTTGCAGGTGGAACTGAGGTTCGCTAAAGACGAGGCGGCTCGCTAAATCCGAGCCTGCTCGAAAATCTGACAACAGGAAAAGGAGTCACTATGCGTCGACGGGAATTCAACAAGAACATGCTTGCCATGCCACTGGCTGCCGCTGCTGCGCCCGGAATGGGCTGGGGCGCGGCCACCGATCTCGACACCAGCCTGCTGCCCCCGGGCGGCTCCATGACCGATGTGCCGGGAATCAAAGTCGGCCACTACACCCTCAAAGAGCGTCCTACGGGCTGCACCGTAATCATGTGCGAAGAAGGGGCAACCGGCGGAGTCGATGTGCGCGGATCCGCTCCTGGCACGCGCGAAACGGATCTGCTCTCGCCCGTCAATCAGGTGCAGAAGCTGAACGCCGTCATGCTCTCCGGCGGCAGCGCCTATGGCCTCGACGCAGCCAGCGGCATCATGCGCTATCTCGAAGAGAAGGGCTTTGGCTATAAAGTCGGCGCGGGCGTTGTCCCGATCGTTCCCGCTGCCATCCTCATGGACCTCGGCGTGGGCGGATTCAAGCCTCGCCCCAATGCCGAATCTGGCTACGCCGCATGTCAGGCCGCAACCACCGACCCAGTCGCCGAAGGATGCATCGGCGCCGGCGCGGGCGCAACCATCGGCAAAATGTTCGGCGGCAAATACTCCATGAAGTCCGGCCTCGGCACTTCCAGCGTCAAGATCGGCGACATTGTTGTAGCCGCCATCGTCGCCGTCAACGCAGTCGGCGATGTGGTCAATCCGCTTACCGGCAAAGTAGTTGCCGGCGCGCGCTCGGAAGACGGCAAGGGCTATCGCAATGCCATGGCGCAGATGATGGGCGGATATCGCGTAGCCATCCAGGGCGCGGCCAACACCACCATTGGCTGCGTTGCCACCAACGCCAAATTCACCAAGACGCAGATGTGCAAGATCGCGCAGATGGCCCATGACGGCTACGCCCGCGCCATCAACCCGGTCCACACCATGGGCGACGGCGATACCATCTTCTCCATGTCCACGGGCTTGAGCAACACGGTTGCCGACGAAAGCGCCATCGGCGCAATAGCCGCCACCGTCATGGCGCGCGCCATCGTCCGTGCGGCGATGATGGCCACCAGCATTCCCGAACTTGGGCTGGTCGCGTATCGCGACTACGCCGGAAGGCTCGGCTAGCCAGAGAGTCTTCGGGCCAAGTGTTACTAAGACCCCTGGCTGTCGGGTACCCACCCTTGAATCGTTTCAAGATTCAAGGGTGGGAGCGCACAATTTTCATCTCGAACCGTAAACAATCAAGCCGAAACGCGCCAGACCCGAACGCATCGCGCCATGTGTTCATGGGCGAGAACCTGACGCATCGGGCGTCTTCTCCACGAGCGGCACCCAGAAGCGAAAGGCCGCGCCGTTTCCGGGATCGCTCGATGCCTCGATCCCGCCGCCATGCACTTTCAAAATGGAGTGCGTGATGGCCAGGCCCATCCCCGAGCCTTTGCGCCGCGAGTAGCCTCGTTTGCCGCGATAGAACTTGTCGAAGATCAGCGGCAGGTCTTGCGCGTCGATGCCGGGGCCGTCGTCTTCCACGGAGAATTCCAGCCGGTCGCCGGCGCGGCGGCTGGTGAGCGTAATATGGCTGCTGGGCTGCGTGTGTGCGGCGGCGTTCTCCAGCAGATGACGCAGCACGCGGCGCAGCAGCTGAAAGTCGAACCAGCACGGTTCGTCCGGCTCTTCTGCTTGAATGATTACCTTGTGCGTGGCCAGAGCCTTGCGCGACTCCTCGACAGCCTGCTCCAGCAGGGCTCGCGGATGCTGCGGCGCGGGATGCATGCGGACGACATCGGCATCATACTCCGCCATCTCGACCGCCTCGCCGATCAGTAGGTCGAGCCGCGCCGATTCTTCGTCGATAATCTTCGCCATCTCCAGCCGGCCCGCCTCGTCGAGGCCTGCGGCATCGAGCAGAGTTGTCGATGCGGCGCGAATCGAAGTGAGCGGAGTGCGCAACTCGTGGGTAAGGGAATCGATGAGCGCGGTGCGCAGCCGCTCACCCTCGCGCGCCGCAGTGACTCGCCGCGACGACTCAACTGCCATTGATCGTGCCAGTACGATTGCCACCTGCGCGCCGACTGCCGTGGACACCTCAAGCGACAGCGCAGGCGGCCGCCATGCCAGCGCTCCAACCGGCCTCATGCCGAGGGTCAGGGCCATCACCTGATAACCGGCGTCCAGCGCCAGCGTCGGATTGCCGCCCAGCGTCATGGAACGCATGGTCATTTTGAGAGACGCTGCAACCTCTGCCCCAACAACTTCAGCATTGGAGGCATAAAATCGCTCTTGTTCAGTAACGTAGAGAGCAACGGATTCAAGCGCAAAGATGCGGCTGATCAGACCGGGCAGATCGTGGATGAGCGTCTCGGTTTCATCGTGGAGCATCATCTCATGGCTTAGCGCGTAGAGCCGCTCCACGTCTGCCTGGCGCTGCTCGGCCTGGCGCGTCTGCCGGCGCGCCTGCTCCGCAACGCGGCTTACCACTACGCAACTGGCCAGAAAGGCGAACATGGCCGTCCACGAATCCACTCCGCCAAGCACAAAGGTATAAAGCGGGGGCAGAAAATAATAGTCGAATGTAATGGCGCAAAGGACTGCAATATACAGGGAGAGACCAATCCCGGCCTGGGTGGCCGATAATACGACCAGCGTAAGAAATACCACGCCAGCGGCTGCTGACGTTGCGTTGAGCCAAACCAGCGCAAACGTAGCGAGCCCCGCAACCCCAGTTGCCGCAAGCAGCCTTAGAAATCGTTCTCTGGTGAAGTACTGCCCCATCTGCGCCTCACCGGAATCATACTTGATGCGGCGATGGTGTAAGCTGCCGATGGAAGCATTGCATGGAGGAGAAAAATATGCCGGGCAGAATTCTGGTCATCGACGATGAGCCGCAGATCACCCGCGTGCTGCGCGCCTCGCTCTCGGCGCAGGGCTACGACGTACGCACGGCGAATGAACCCGAGGAGGGCCTGCGGGTCTTCAAAGAGTGGCCGCCGGACATGGTCATAACCGACCTGATGATGCCAGGAATCAGCGGCGTCGAGGTGTGCCGCGAGATTCGGTCCAAGGGGCACACGCCTGTGCTCGTGCTCTCCGTGCGCGAGCATGAGCGCTCCAAAATCGAGGCCTTCGATGCCGGGGCCGACGACTACGTAACCAAGCCATTCGGCATTCAGGAGTTGCTGGCCAGGGTCCGTGCCCATCTGCGCCGCGCCCCCGAGCGCACTACGTCAGCGATTGAAGCGGGCGATTTCGTCATTGACACCGACGCGCATTCGGTTAGCGTACAAGGCAAGTTTATCCACCTCACGCCCAAGGAGTTCGACCTGCTCTTCCATCTGGCGCGCAACTCGGGCAAGGTCATGACCCATCGCGCCCTGCTGACTGCCGTGTGGGGAGCCCAGTCGGCCCATCAGCCGGAGTACCTGCGCGTGTTCGTGGGCCAGTTGCGCAAGAAGCTCGAAGGGGAGACGGGCCGCCAGTACATCCAAACCGAGCCATGGGTCGGGTATCGATTCAGCCCAGAAGGAATCCTGGGGCACGAGGTGTGAGCGGCAGCGGACCCGTGCCGCGGAATCCCGGCATTTGATTTCCGGACGCCGTTGATCTATTAGGACCCTCCCTCGCGCATGAATCAATCCTTACGACTTCTTTAGGAATTCTTAACGACACTCAAAGAAGGTTCAGTTCAGAATGAATCTTGGCTGGAGATTCCAGCCGGAAGCCGGTCATCCTCCGGCAGAAACAGCGAGTTGCACAATGCAGGATCTTTCGATGTTGCTGTTAACGGCAGTTTTCTTCGCCCTGGCGTTCCTCTACGTCAAGGCATGCCAGAAGCTGAGGTAGCACAATGCAATTCGATATCATCACGGGCATAGCCCTTGCACTTTCGGTTCTTCTGTTGGGTTACTTAACGGCTACCTTGCTCTTCCCGGAGAAATTCTAAACATGTCTGCTAATGGCTGGCTGCAGTTCGCTATTTTCTGCATCGTCCTGCTTGCAACGGTAAAGCCGGTTGGAAGCTATATTGCTCTAGTTCTAGAGGGCGAGCGAACCTGGCTCACGCCTCTCTTGCGCCCCGTCGAACGGCTGCTCTACAAACTCTCTGGCGTGCAGGCCGACAAAGAGATGAACTGGCGCGAGTACGCCTTCGCCGTGCTCAGCTTCTCGTTGGTGAGTCTGATTGTGACGTACATCATCGAACGCGTTCAGTCAGCGCTGCCCTGGAACCCGCAGCATCTGGCCAATGTTGGGCCCGATCTGGCATGGAACACGGCCGCCAGCTTTACCACCAACACCAACTGGCAGTCCTATTCGCCGGAGAGCACAATGAGCTATCTCACCGAGATGGCCGCTCTGGCAACGCATAACTTTTTCTCCGCTGCCGTAGGCATTGTGGTAGCAGTTGCGCTCATTCGCGGCATCCAACGCACTGCATCGGGAACCATCGGCAACTTCTGGGTAGATTCGACTCGAACCATGCTCTACATCCTCGCGCCCGCATGTCTGGTCTATGCATTGCTGCTGGTAGCGCAGGGCGTTCCGCAAAATCTGAGTACCTATACTTCTGCGCACACGCTGGAGACGCCGGCGACAGTACAGACGATAGGCCAAGGCCCTGTTGCCTCGCAGGAAGCGATCAAGATGCTGGGCACCAACGGCGGTGGCTTTTTTAACGCCAACAGCTCCCACCCGTACGAGAATCCGACGCCACTTTCAAACTTCCTGCAGATGCTGTCCATCTTCATCATTCCCGCTGGTCTAACTTACACGCTGGGCAGGATGACGGGCTCCAAGGGCCACGGCTGGGCAGTGCTGGCGGCAATGTTTGTGCTCTTTGCCGCTGGGTTTACCGTCTGTTACTGGGCCGAGGCTCACCCCTATCAAATCATTCATGGCGCGCAGCAGGTTGCAACCGCCTCCGCGCCCGGCGGCAACATGGAGGGCAAGGAAGTTCGCTTCGGCATTGCCAACTCCGCACTCTTTGCCACCATTACCACGGACGCAAGCTGCGGCGCAGTCAACTCCATGCATGACAGCTTCACTCCCCTCGGCGGCATGGTGCCGCTGGCCAACATCATGCTCGGCGAAGTTGTCTTCGGTGGCGTCGGCTCCGGCCTCTACGGCATGTTGATCTTCGTCGTGCTCGCCGTATTTATCGCCGGGCTCATGGTGGGCCGTACGCCGGAGTACCTGGGTAAAAAAATCGAAGCCTACGACGTGAAGATGTCAATGCTCTACGCGCTCATCTTCCCGCTCATCATTCTTTCGCTAACCGCTGTCTTTGTTCTCTCGCCCAACATCGGCCTTTCGAGCCTCAACAACAACGGCCCGCATGGGCTCTCGGAGATTCTCTACGCATTCACCTCCGGCGCTGGCAACAATGGCTCCGCCTTTGCCGGCCTAAACGCCAACACATGGTGGTACAACGTCATGCTGGGCTTCGACATGCTCTTCGGCCGCTTCTTCATGATGCTGCCTGTGCTGGCTCTGGCCGGCAATCTGGCGCAGAAAAAGAGCGTTCCGCCGTCACCCGGAACATTTCCCGTCAACACGGCGTTGTTTACGGTGCTGCTGATTGGCGTCGTGCTTATCCTGGGCGCGCTTACCTTCTTCCCGGCTATAAGCCTGGGTCCGATTCTGGAGCATCTGCTGCTCAAAACCGGTCAACTTTTCTAACCCAATCAATCTGCAAGAAGCGAGACACACTGCGATGGTTGAAAAAAAGAGTCTTTGGAATACCGAGATCATGGGCCAGGCAGCGCTTGACTGCGTGCGCAAGCTCGATCCCCGCTGGATGGTTAAAAATCCGGTGATGTTCGTGGTCGAGGTGGGTAGCGTGCTCACGACTGCGCTGCTGATTGACAACACTGTCCACAATCGCCCCGGCTTTGGTTTTAACCTCCAGATCACGCTCTGGCTCTGGTTCACGGTGTTGTTTGCCAACTTTGCCGAGGCCATGGCCGAAGGCCGCGGCAAGGCGCAGGCCGACACGCTGCGCAAGGCCAAGGGCGAGACCATCGCCAGAAAATACGCTGCCGACGGCAGCCTCGAAGAGATTGCCAGCGGCCTGCTGCGCGCAGGCGACGTGATCTACATCGAAGCTGGCTTCTATATAGCCGGCGACGGGGAAGTGATCGAAGGCGTTGCATCCGTCGACGAATCTGCTATTACAGGTGAGTCGGCCCCGGTGATCCGCGAAGCAGGCGGTGACCGCTCGGCCGTTACCGGCGGCACAAAAGTGCTCTCGGATTGGATTAAAGTCCGCATCACCTCCAACCCCGGAGAAACATTTCTGGACCGCATGATAGCGCTCGTCGAAGGCGCAACGCGCCAGAAGACGCCCAACGAAATCGCGCTCAGCATTTTGCTCTCCGGCCTCACCATCATCTTCCTGCTAGCCGTTGTCACGCTGCAGCCGTTCGCCATGTACTCCAAGGCTACGCAATCGATCTTCGTGCTGGTCTCATTGCTGGTCTGCCTCATTCCCACCACCATCGGCGGACTACTTTCCGCCATCGGAATCGCCGGCATGGACCGGCTCGTCCAATACAACGTGCTCGCCATGAGCGGCCGCGCCGTGGAGGCAGCCGGCGACGTAAACACGCTGCTGCTCGACAAGACCGGCACCATCACGCTCGGCAACCGCCAGGCTACGGAGTTCATTCCCGCGCCGGATGTAAGCGATGAGCGGCTGGCCAACGCCGCGCAGCTTGCCTCACTGTCCGACGAGACACCAGAAGGCCGTTCGATCGTTGTGCTGGCCAAGGAGCGGTACAACCTTCGCGGACGCGATCTAAGCGGCATTCACGCCGAGTTTGTGCCCTTCTCCGCGCAGACGCGCATGAGCGGAGTTAACCTTCCCGGCACCATGATCCGCAAAGGCTCCGTCGATGCCATAGCCAGCTTCCTCGAAGAGCAAAATTCTTCTCTGCCGCAAAAGGTGCGCGATGCGGTGGAACATATTGCCCGCCAGGGCGGTACGCCGCTTGTGGTGGCTGAAAACTCCACAGCCCTAGGCGTGATTTATTTGAAAGACATCGTCAAGGGCGGGCTCAAAGAGCGCCTCGCACGCCTTCGCGCCATGGGCATTCGTTCCATTATGATCACCGGCGACAATCCGCTCACCGCCGCGGTCATCGCCCGCGAAGCCGGCGTCGACGACTTCCTCGCCGAGGCCAAGCCCAAAGACAAGATGGACCTCATCAAGAAGGAGCAAAGCAAAGGCAAGCTCGTAGCCATGACCGGCGACGGCACCAACGATGCTCCCGCGCTGGCCCAGGCCGACGTTGGCGTTGCCATGAACTCGGGCACCCAGGCGGCCAAGGAAGCAGGCAACATGGTCGATCTCGACTCCAATCCCACCAAGTTGATTGAAATTGTCGAGATCGGCAAGCAATTGCTCATGACCCGCGGCGCTCTGACCACCTTTTCTATTGCCAACGATGTGGCCAAATATTTTGCCATTATTCCAGCCATGTTCCTCGGAGTGTTTCCCGTGCTCGGCGCGCTCAACATCATGCGCCTGCATTCTCCGGAATCAGCGATTTTGTCCGCGGTGATCTTCAACGCGGTCATTATTGTTGCGCTCATACCACTGGCGCTCAAAGGCGTGAAGTACGAACCCAAGGCAGCGGACATTCTTCTGCGCAACAACCTGCTCGTCTACGGAGTAGGCGGCATCATCGTCCCGTTTATCGGCATCAAGGCCATCGATATGTGCCTGGTAGCTATGCACCTTGCCTGAAAGGAAATAGATCGTGTCAAACACAAGCCCCAGCACAATCCGCACCGAGGTAAAAGCAGTTCGCCAGTTCAATCAATCGGCGCCCAGCGTTGCCTCGCATCCCGTCTGGCTCACCGCCATCCGCTTTACGATCGTTTTCACTCTGATCGTCGGACTTGGCTATCCGCTGCTACTCACCGGGCTTGCAGGCTTACTGCTTCCGTATCAGGCCGCGGGAAGCCTGATTCTGAAAAACGGCCAGGCCATCGGCTCCAGGCTGATCGCGCAGAGCTTCACCTCAGACAAATACTTTCATTGCCGGCCCTCAGCCGCAGGCAACGGATATGACGCAACCTCTTCCGGCGGCTCGAATCTTGCTCAATCCAATGCCAAGCTCGCCCAGCGCATGCAGGCCGATATCGACAAGCTGGCCAAGGAGAATCCCGGCAAGCCGGTGCCTATCGATATGGTCACCACATCGGCCTCCGGCCTCGATCCCGACATCACGCCGGACAACGCGTACTTCCAGGCTCCGCGCATTGCCAAAGCCCGAGGCCTATCCGAAGATTCAGTGCAAGAGCTGATCGACCAGCACACCGCCGGCCGCCAGTTGGGATTCCTCGGCGAACCCCGCGTGAACGTCCTGGAGCTGAACCTGGCTCTCGATCAACTTTCAAAATAGTCTTCCCATTCCGCGTCGCCCCTGTCTCCAGACCGGCTGTCGTGCGGGCGTCCCCGCGCGCACTTGATTCCCCGGCACTTTCGAAGTAGGGCGCACAAATAGCCCGGTCGAAGAATCACCGGCCCATCCATGTTTTGCCTTGGACGGTGAATCTCTCCCACACAGCCATTTACACTGTATTTATCATGCGCAGAGAGATACGTATCGGTTCATTTCTTGCGCCAAGGCCTCATCCCCTGGGCCATTTTGGAGATTCTTCAATCACCCATGGATAAGTTTGTCATTCGCGGCGGCAATCCCCTCTCAGGCGCCATCCGCGTATCGGGCGCAAAGAACTCCGCGCTTCCCTGCATGGCCGCGGCCATCCTCACGGAAGGCGAAATCACTCTCGAAAACATCCCGCAGGTCCGCGACATTGAAACCGAGCGCAAACTGCTCGAATCCATGGGCGCGGAGGTTGCGCTGCGCGAAGGCCAGGCGCAGGACTGTACCGTCCTGTGCTGTAAGAAGCTCTCCGACCCCGTCGCCCGCTATGAGATTGTAAAAACCATGCGCGCCAGCTCGCTGGTGCTGGGTCCGCTCCTGGCACGCGCCGGTACCGCGCGCGTGGCCATGCCCGGCGGATGCGCCATCGGCGGCCGCCCCATCGATTTGCACATCAACGGCCTGGAAAAAATGGGAGCTTTGATTACTCAGGAACACGGCTATCTCGAAGCCAGCGCCCGCCGCCTGCGCGGCGCGCATATTGTCTTTGACAAAATCACCGTCACCGGCACGGAAGACCTGCTGATGGCCGCCGTCCTGGCCGAGGGCGAAACGCTGATGGAGAACTGCGCTCGCGAGCCGGAGGTCGCCGATCTGGCCGCGTTGCTCATCGCCATGGGAGCAGAGATCGAAGGCGCCGGAACGTCTACGATCCGCGTGCAGGGAGTCACCAGCCTGCACGGCGCGCGCCATCGCATCTTTCCGGACCGCATTGAGGCAGGAACATTTCTTGTGGCCGGCGCCATCACCCGCGGCGACCTCACCGTCACCAACTGCAATCCCTCGCATCTCGGTGCAGTGATTTCAAAGCTGGAAGAAGCCGGTGCGCGCATCGAAATCCTTGGCCCTGACTCCGTTCGCGTTACCGCAGCCGGCACGCTCCGCGCGGCCGATATTTCTACCGAGGAATATCCCGGCTTTCCCACCGACATGCAGGCCCAGTACATGGCGCTGGCCACGCAAGCGGAGGGCGTCAGCCAGGTGCGCGAAAACATCTTTGAGAACCGCTTCATGCATGTGCAGGAACTGGTTCGCATGGGCGCGAACATTAAGGTGGATGGAAGCACAGCCACGGTCCGCGGCCCGGCCAAACTTTCTTCAGCCGCTGTGATGTGCTCCGATCTACGCGCCTCGGCCTCGCTAGTCCTTGCCGCTCTGGTCGCCGATGGCGAGTCGATTCTCGACCGCGTCTATCACATGGATCGAGGCTACGAGCGCATCGAAGAAAAACTAAGCAGCGTGGGCGCGCAGATCCATCGCATGGGCAACGTCTTCGCGCCCAAGGAACTGGCCACGCTCTAGTCTTTACATCGCCATCCGCGGCAAGCATGAGATTGCGAAACGTCAAACCCAAACTTACGCAAATCTCAACCCATCACAAATCTGGGTGGGGCACCGCAATCCCCAACCCACCAGCGACCCCGTTCACCGAATCTCAAACACATCCTTCGTCGCCGCCGCCGCCGCCTCTGCCCGCTCCATCAGCTTTTCAGCCACTCCATAAAATTCTGCCGCCTGCGGGCTCTTTGGCCCCGCCAGGGCCACCGGCAAACCGCGATCTCCGCCCTCGCGAATTGCCGGCACCAGTTCGATCGATCCCAAAAACGGCACATTGAACTGTTTCGCCGTCCGCTCCGCTCCGCCGCGCGAGAAGATGTCGATTACATTCTGGCAGTGCGGGCAGGTAAAGTGGCTCATGTTCTCCACAATGCCCAACACCTCGACGTTGACCTGGGCAAACATCTCCAGAGCCTTGCGCGCGTCTTCCAAACTCACATCGCTCGGTGTTGAAACCACAACCGCGCCTGTCAGCGGCACGGTCTGGACGAGTGAAATCACCACGTCGCCCGTGCCCGGTGGCAGATCGACGACCAGGTAATCCAACTCGCCCCACTCCACCTGCTGCAAAAACTGCCTGATAATCTGATGCAGCATCGGCCCGCGCATCACCAGAGGCTTGTCTCCGGGCGAGATGTAGCCGATGGAAATCGTCTTGATGCCGTGCGTCAGGTTGGGCTCAATCATCTGGCCGTTCACCACCGGCTGCTGCGTCGAACCCATCATGAGTGGAACGTTCGGCCCGTAGATATCGGCGTCGATGAGGCCCACGCGCTTGCCCAGCTTGGACAAGGCAATGGCCAGGTTTACGGCCACCGTGGTCTTGCCCACGCCGCCCTTTCCCGATCCTACTGCGACAATCTTCGATACGCCGGGCAAAGCCATCGGCGTCGGCATGGCATTGGAATGCGCCATAATGATCTGGTTGCTCCTTCTTTTGTTTGAACTTCCGTTGTTAACGAATGGCGGGGGAAATTGATAGCCGTTTTGTAAACCTACCAATCAATTCGGGTGCCCCTGAGCCTGTCCTGAGCGTAGTCGAAGGATCTCGATTTTGATACCAGGGAAAGCTGATTACTCACAGTCGCATCTGAATCTCTAGTCGGCGGTCGGCTCATCCGGTTCCGGCGTTGCCTTGCGCGCCTCTTTTCGACGCACATGCTCCGCTTCGCGATACCTGCGCCGGAGCAGGGCATCGTCAAATCGGCGCTGCTCATTCGGCGTCTCCACAATCAGCCGCGGAATCGATTGCGGTTTCCCCTCCTCGTCCACAGCCACAAACACCAGATACGCGCTGGCAACGTGCGCCACGTCGCCGGTTCGCGAGTCCTCCGCCCACACCTTCACGCCCACTTCCATCGAGCTTGTAAATGCCCGGTTCACGCTCGACTTCAGCGTGAGCAAATTCCCCAGCCGCACTGGCTGGATAAAGTCGATGTGATCCATCGATGCGGTGACGACATTGGTCCTGGCGTGCCGGTAAGCGGCCATGGCGCCGGTCAAATCGATAAAGTGCATCAGCCGCCCGCCCAACAGATTGCCCAACGTGTTGGTATCGTTAGGCAAAATGATCTCCGTCATCTCCGATTGCGTACTGGCCACGGTGCGTTCTGTCGGTTTAATTTTCGGATCGGCCATGTTGTCCTTGCTCCATTATGAACTTCTTGTCTCACTGTGTACTCTCCATGCACTGGGGTTTTGACAGTTCCCCAGTTACAATAAAAGAGTTGGCAAGCGCCTGAGACGTGGTAACGGGAAGACCAGCCTGTTCCAGTTTCAGCAATTGCCGCCAATTACGCAAATCTCTCCGGTCAAACTCCACCGGATCAGGACCACCTAAGACACATGGATAAGCTTGCCGGCCTAAAAGAAATTCTCACGCTGGACCCCAAGAACAGCTTTGCGCGCTACGGCATTGCCATGGAACTGGCTGGCCGCGGCGAAGTGAAGGCCGCTCTTGCGGAGTTCGACCTGCTGCTGGCCAATGACCCCGACTACACAGCTGGATACTTTATGGCCGCGCAGACTCTGGCCTCAACCGGGCAGAACCAGAAGGCCATCGAGCGCCTCAAAACCGGCATCGGATGCGCCGC
>Ga0302319_10010715_pt1 | contig 17455 bp, 15 predicted proteins | sample Bog_T0_2_FD_203319 | JGI IMG/M metagenome (GOLD analysis project Ga0302319, IMG submission 203319) | Peat permafrost microbial communities from Stordalen Mire near Abisko, Sweden - Bog_T0_2 | ecosystem: Environmental > Terrestrial > Soil > Wetlands > Peat | place: Sweden: Abisko, Stordalen Mire...
GACGACGCGCCCTTGGTCCATTGGCGCAGCTCGGTCCGGAACATTGAGAGGGCCAGCGCGCCGGCTTCCTGCACGGTAGCCTTCAGCAAGGCGGCATCGCGCGCCAGGGTGTCGTCGCAAGCGTGATCGGAACTAGCGTCCCCCAAGCGTCAATCCCTCGATCCGAACCGTCGGCGCGTTGACGGCATAACGGAAGGTCAGGTCGTTGGCGGGCACCAGCGATTTGAAGATCTCCAGAAGATGTCCGGCGATCGTCACCTCGCTCACCGCATAGGTGATCTCGCCATTCTCGATCCAGAAGCCGGAGGCGCCGCGGCTATAGTCGCCGGTGACGCCATTGACGCCGGAGCCGATCAAGTCGGTGACATAGAATCCCTGGCGAATATCGGAAATCAGTTCAGCCGGCGTCGGTTCGCCGGCCTCGAGGTGCAGATTGTAGGGTCCTGGCGATGGTGATGAGGAGACGCCGCGATGGGCGTGGCCGGTCGTGACCAGGCCGAGTTCGCGCGCCGTGGCGCAATCCAACAGCCACGTCGTCAGCACGCCCTGGTCGATGATCGCGCGTTTGTCGACCTTGACTCCCTCGGCATCGAACGATTGCGATCGCAGCCCGCGCGAACGCAACGGATCGTCAATGATGCGAATATTGCCGGCAAACAATTGCTGGCCGAGACGGTCCTTGAGGAAACTGGTCTTGCGCGCGATCGCCGCGCCATTGACCGCGCCCACCAGATGGCCGACCAACGATCCTGAAACCCTGGGATCGAACACGACAGGCACCTTGCAGGTCTCCACCTTGCGCGGATTGGCGCGCCGGACCGTGCGCTCGCCCGCAAGGCGGCCAACGCTTTCGGGCGACGCCAGATCGACGGCGTGCAGCGCCGACGTATAGTCGTAGTCTCGTTCCATCGCGGTGCCGTCGCCAACGATCGCCGTCATCGAGATGCTGTGGCTTGAGCGCAAATAGGCGCCCTGGAAGCCGGTCGAGGTCACCAGCACCATGCCGCCAATACCCGCCGAGGCCGACGCGCCGCCTGATTTGGTCACGCCCTTGACCGAGAGCGCGGCGGCTTCGGCCTCGCCGGCGCGGCGCTCGAGTTCCGCTGTCGAGGGGGTCACCGGATCGAGCAGGTCGAGATCGGGAAAATCGCGCGCCAGCAGCGCTGGATCGGCCAGACCGACATATTGGTCATCGGGCGCCACCCGCGCCATGGCAACCGCGCGCTCCGCCAGTTTTGCGATGCCATCGCCGCTGACGTCATTGGTCGAAACCACCGCCTGGCGCCGTCCAACCAGCACGCGCAAGCCTAGATCATCGCCTTCGGAACGCTCGCTTTCCTCGACGCGCCCGTCACGCACCTCGACGCCTTGCGAAACCCCGCGCACCGCCACCGCGTCGGCGGCGTCGGCGCCGGCGCGCCGCGCCGCCTCGACCAGACGCTGCGCCAGCGTTCGGAGGGTGGATTGATCCAACAGGTCAGAGCCGGCCTGCGATGCGGTGGATGAGGAGGAGGTCAAGAATAAAATCCCAAGGACGGAGGAACCCGACGAAAGCGGGCCTGGATGCGGAACAACCCGGCTTTCAGATGTGCCTGATTCAGCGCGACTTCAAGCATTTTTCCTCGGAAAGCTGACGATTTTCGATAGTCTCGCAAGGTCTCGTCAATCATGCGCTCGAATGCCCCGCAGGTGACGTTGAATTAACCAGCCTTTTTAAGCGGATTCGCAAGCGGGCTCGGGCAAGCTCCACGCATCGACTGGGAGCATAACCCCGGCGAGGAGATCAAATCGTGGGGCGTCAAACTGCTAAAAGCGGGATCAATCCCGTCGGGTCGAGCCGCCAATTGCAGCTCGACCCGCTCTCTCTGCCTGTCCGCTTCGATGCGTATGATATTCACGCCGACGGCGGCGTGCGGCAAATCGAATTACATCGCGAGCGCGTGGTGATGCGCCGGGCGCTCCACGGCATGCGCATGTCGGTCAACATGCGCGTCTGCGATTTTCTGGGCGTGGCGCTGCGCAGCGCCGCCGACGCCTGGATGCTGGTGCTGGTGCATCGCGACCCGTGCTTGACGATCCCGCTGGGCGCCAGCTCGGATCCCGACGGCATCACCAGCGCCTGGCAGGCATGGAGCGAAATCTTCGCGCTGCCGCAATTATTGGAAAACGCGGTGTGCGAGCCCGCCCCACGGCGGCGGCGGCATAACGCCATCGCGGCGCGGCGGCCGAAATTCCTGATGCGGCGGCGCGGCGGCGCTCCGCTCAATGCGGCCCCTGTTCATCAGGGTGAGCGCGAGATCATCGCGCCGGATTGACATCGGCCGGCGCGGAGATCCGGCGCGTGCTCGCCGGTTTATTGCGCCGGCATCATCGTGGCGCCGGAAGCTGTGTTCAATACGCGCCGAAGGCAATGCGCCAGCTCGGATTTCCGATAGGGTTTGGTCAGAACGACCAGCTCGGCCGCGGTCGAGCCTCGGTCGACCAGGGTTTCCAGCGCATAGCCGGAGGTCAGCACAACCGGCAGACCTGGACGGCATTCCCTTGCCAATTCGGCCAGTTTCCAGCCCTTGAGCCGGCCGGGCATGATGATGTCGGTAAACAGCAGGTCGATCGTTATTTCCGAGCGGAGTTTCTGCAGCGCCTCGCTGCCGTCCCGCGCGGCCACCACCGAATAGCCCAGGCTGGTCAGGCTGGTCACCAGATAGGAGGTGACCAGCGCATCGTCTTCGACCACGAGCACGGTCTCGGTGCCGACCGGCAGCGCCAATGCCTCGGTTTCGGTCGGATCCGGCCAGGCCGTGGCACCGCTTTGCGCCTCCGGCAGATAGATCCGCACCGTCGTGCCGAGACTGGCTTCGCTGTAGATCGAGACATGACCGTCGGACTGCTTGGCAAAGCCATAGACCATGCTTAGGCCCAGACCGCTGCCTTTGCCGACGTCCTTGGTCGTAAAGAAGGGTTCAAACACCTTGGCGAGCAGATCCTGCGGGATTCCCTCGCCCGTATCGGTAACCGCGATCACGACATAGCGGCCTGGCCGGACATCCGGATGCAGGCTGTGATGGTCGAGCTGCGCGACCGACGTCGTGATCGTCACCCGACCACCGGCTGGCATCGCATCCTGGGAGTTCAATACCAGATTCAAGACCGCCGCTTCGAGCTCGACCGGATCGGCGAAGGCCGCACACAGGCTCGGATCGAAATCGGTCCGGATCTCGATATCCGCGCGCAATGCCGGCCGCAACAGCCGTTGCAAGCCAGTCAACAAAGCATTGCAATCGACCGTGACCGGGCGAAGCATCTGACGACGCCCGAACGCCAATAGCTGCCGGGTCAATGCGGCGCCGCGCTCGGCGGCTTGACCAATATTTTCGGCAATCTGCGATATTTCATGGCGCGACAGCAATTCGTCCTCGAGCAGTTCGGCATTGCCCAGGATGACGGTCAGCAGATTGTTGAAATCATGCGCGACCCCGCCGGAGAGGTTTCCAACAATCTCCATTTTCTGCGCCTGCACCAGTTGCTCTTCGAGCAGCTTCTGCTCGGTCAGGTCCTCGCTGAAGATGGTGATTCCCCCAATCGTGGAATCGCCGCGATACCAGGGCTGCACCTCCCATCGCAGCCACTGCTGCGAACCATCAGGCCGCGTCGATAGTTCCAGGTTGGCCCGCCGCCCCTCGCCCGCCAAGGCCCGGCGATGAACCTGCCTCCAGTGCTCAGAAATTTCCGGGAATACATCGTAGTGCGATCGGCCTATCACATCATCTTCGATCTTGAAATTGCTTCTCCAGCGCGCACTGCTGGCAAGATATCGCATGTTGGTATCGAACATCGCGATCGCCACCGGCACCCGTTCGACAAAGGATCGCATCCGCTCGGCCTGCTGCCCGCTCCGAACATTCTCAGCGAGCCGGCGCTGCGCAATGCAGACCGTCTCCGCCATCACGACAATCAGGAAGCTGCTCGCCAAAAAGGCGGCCAAACCCAACAGGTCCGCGCTGTTCTGCAGCGGAGCGATCAGCACGTGAGCGAGCAGCCCGGCAAGGACCGTCGCCAGCACTCCGGCTGCGATGCCACCGAGCAGGGCCGCCATCGCCACCGCAGGGTCGAAGGTAATATAGACCAGACGCTCATCGAGCGCGTCCAGAAAGACTTCACGAACGACAATTGCTAAAATGACCATGAGCAACGACATCAGCAGCCGCCAAACCAACGGCTTCGCCTGACCTATCGCCACATATTTGAATATTTTGTCGGCAACCCGGACCAAGGTCGGCTTGTCTGCGCCGAATTCCGGTAAAATAGCCTGACTATCGTCCACTTCTGGCCCGCCGGCTCGCTTGACCTCGTTAGAAGCCGCATCTGAGCGAGTCTGTTATCTTAGAACGCGGCCTAGCTTGAGGCCATTCCGTAAAAATACGGCTCGGCACTTCCGTCAACAGATATAATTGGTATGCGAAGCCGGGTCAGGCCGCCCGCAGCATCGCGTCCACCAGCAATCCCGCGAACAGCATCAGTCCGGCATCACGGTTGGACTTGAAAACGCGCAGGCAAAGAGCGGGATCGCCGATGTCGAGCCGTCGGATCTGCCAGCCAAGATGGGCCGCGAACGCCGCAAGCCCGATCCATGCCGGTCCATGCGCGCCCGCTTGTGCCAACGCCGCGGCTATCAAGACCACGGCCATCCCGTAAATCAAAACAAGCGCCCGCTGGGTGCGCGCGCCAAACAGCCGCGCGGTCGATTTGATGCCAATCAGCGCGTCGTCCTCGGCATCCTGATGCGCATAGATGGTATCATAGCCGATCACCCACGCGATCGAACCGGCATAGAGCCATAGCGCCGGCGCATCGAGGTGCCCAAGCATCACCGCAAATCCCATCAGCGCGCCCCAGGAGAAGGCGAGCCCGAGCACCAGTTGCGGCCACCAGGTGATGCGCTTCATGAACGGGTAGACCGCGACAATCACCAGGGAGGCGATTCCAGTCGCTACCGCGAAACGGTTGAACTGCAGCAAGACCGCCAATCCGATCATCGACTGCAGGATCAGGAAGGCCGCAGCCCGTGGCACGCTCACCTGTCCCGCTGGAATCGGCCGCGACCGCGTCCGCTCCACCATCGCATCAAGGTTGCGATCGTTGATGTCGTTCCAGGTGCAGCCGGCGCCACGCATCGCAAACGCACCAAGGAAGAACAGTACGATCACGGATGGCAAGGCGGTGATGTCCCGTAGCAAGCCAGCGGCCAACGCCGCCGACCACCAGCACGGCATCAACAGCAACCAGGATCCGATCGGGCGGTCGAACCGGCTCAGCCGCAGATAGGGCCGCGACCAGAAGGGGGCGCGGCTATCGACCCAGTTGCCGGTCGCATCAGCGACGGGTGCTGCGACTGGGATCATCGGCTCGCCGCATCCCGCATCCGCCGTTCATGCTTCATGCGTCTCCCCTCGCCTCGGAAGCACGGCTGGCCGAGAGCCCGATCTTTGCAACCGCGCTGTGCCTTGCACGAAATGATCTGGCACAAGGTTGCTACATCCTGGGCCAAAATTCAAACCGGCGAGACCGGTCAGCGGGTCAGAACGTTGCCGGTCAGCGTATCGAAGGCACTGCCGCCCTTTTTCGCCGTGCTGGTGGCCTCGGGAAGCGCCGCCGCCGAACCCAGCACATCGCTCAGGGTCGGGCCGGACGGTCCCTTTTGCTGCTGCTGCGCCATGTCGCAGACCTTCTGCTGCATTTTCTCGGTGTTGCGGTGGCTGGATTTGAGCTGTTCGGGGATCTGCGGCGGAATTCCGCACTTCGCAAGATGGCCTTCGACGAATTTGATCATTTTCATCTCGGCCTGGCTGAAATTACCAATCAGCTTGCAGGCTTCTTCCGGAGCGGCGTGCCGTTGGCTCGCGGTCTGGATCAGTTTGCCACGGCGCTCGGCCTCTTCGCGCAGCGGAACAAAACCGGTCTTGCATTCCTCGTCCGCTGCGCCCGGACCAGGCGCCGGCGGGCGCGCGAAACCGCCGCCGCCGCCGGCGAGCGGCGCCGCGCCGGTCACCGGAAATGAGCTGGCGGGAACACCAATTGAAGCGCGCGGGACCGCGCCATTCACGGGTGGAAATGCCGGATCATTGGCGAGCGGCGCTTGACCGGGCAGCGGCGCCGGGAAGGCGCTTTGAGCCGAGGCTTTACCGCTGGCACAAGACACCACGGCCAGCGTGAACAGCACAAACAAGCGGCGGAAGATCAAGGCATTTCTCCGGCAAGGTCGATTTGTTCGGAAGGCTCACCCCAACATCAGGGTTTTCCAGCCGAAACGAAATACACGATGGAGCTATTACGATTCCTGCCCCCCACAAACAACCCGATGAATTTGGCAAGAGCGCGGCGCAGCGCCGCTCAGAATGCCAATATTTCGTAAATTTGACTCCTTTGAGTTAAAAAGCCGCGAATAGGAACACGTCGATGCCACAATTCGATTTTGACAAGCCAAGATTGTTCGTCGATGCCGCGCTGCACTCTGGTGGTGCCGTAGCGCTGCAGCGCGACCAGGCAAACTATCTTGGCAATGTCCTAAGGCTGCAGGCGGGCGCAACCATCCTGGTGTTCAATGGACAGGATGGCGAATGGCAGGCGCAGGTCGCGGGCCGCAAGCGACTGGACAGCCTGACCATCCTGTCGCAGACGCGGCCGCAGGACCATTTGCCCGACCTCGCCTACATATTCGCGCCGCTGAAACATGCCAGGCTGGACTATATGGTGCAGAAAGCGGTGGAGATGGGCGCCTCCTTGCTGCAGCCGGTCTTGACCCGTTTCACCCAGGTATCGCGGGTCAATGGCGAGCGCATGCGCGCCAATGTCGTCGAGGCCGCCGAGCAATGCGGCATCCTCAGCCTGGCGACCGTTGCCGAACCGGTGACGTTGGAGCATTATTTGAACGCGCGCGAAGCACAACGCCTGCTGGTGTTCTGCGACGAGGCCGCGGAAGTCGCGAATCCTGTCACGGCGCTCCGGCTTGGCGCGGCGATTTCCGGTGGAATCGATGTTCTGATCGGTCCCGAAGGCGGATTCGCGGAGCCGGAGCGGGCAACGCTGCTGCAGCAGCCGCGAACCCTCAGGCTGTCGCTGGGGCCGCGGGTGCTGCGAGCCGATACCGCCGCCGTGGCGGCGCTGGCGCTGGTGCAGGCGACGTTCGGCGACTGGACCGCTGCCGGCCTGCCCGGCTAGGGTCGCGGCCGGGCCGGCGTTGGGCCGGCGTTAAGCCACTTCGCAGCTCCTCGGCAGCGACTTGTCGAAACCCGCCAGCAACCATGCTAAGGCCCTGGGCCAGTTGAAGCTTTGAAACCCGTCGATCGGGGTAATTGGACATTGAAATGCCGCTCACCGCCGCCCCCGATGCGACCGGATCCGCCGCATGGGCGAATGCACTGCTGCAGTCGTTCGCCGAGGCCGGCTATTTGAGGGCCGAACCGGCCATTCTGCAGCCAGCCGAGCCATTTCTGGACCTTTCCGGCGAGGACATTCGCAAAAGTCTGTATTTGACCACCGATGCCAGCGGCGAGGAGCTGTGCCTGCGGCCGGATCTCACGATTCCGGTGGCGCGGGCCTATCTTGCCTCCGGCCGGGCTGGACAGCCCCTGGGCTTCAGCTATTTCGGACCCGTTTTCCGCTATCGCGACGGCCTGCCGAGTGAGTTCATGCAGGCCGGGATCGAATCGTTTGGACGGCAGGATCGGGCGGCGGCCGATGCCGAAATGCTGGCGCTCGCTCTCGAGGCGACCAGCGCGTTCGGCCAGACCGAGGTCGAAATCCGCACCGGTGACGTCGCCTTGTTCGCGGCCTTGATCGAGGCGCTTGATCTCTATCCGGTTTGGCGGCGCCGATTGATCAAGGATTTCAACCGCAAGATCAGCCTCGAACAGGATCTGGAACGGCTGACCCTGGCGACCGGGCCGAGCCGAAACGAATATGAGGGCGTGCTTGCCGCGCTCGCCGGTTCCGACCGCAAGGCGGCCTTGGCGCTGGTCACCGATCTGATGTCAATCGCCGGAGCGACCAATGTCGGCGGACGCTCGATTGCCGAAATCGCCGATCGTTTCCTTGAGCAATCGACGCTGAAAGGCGGCGCTCTGCCGCGCCATGCGCTCGACCTGATCAAACGGTTCCTGGCCATCGCGGGCGATCCCGACGAGGCGATCGCGCAGCTGCGAACGCTGGCCGAGGATGCCAAACTCGACCTCTCGGCTGCGATCGATCAGTTCGAAAACCGCGTCGGCTTCATGGCCGCGCGCGGCATCGACACCGGTTCGACGCGCTTTTCCACCGCGTTCGGGCGCGGCCTCGACTATTATACCGGCTTCGAATTCGAACTGCACCGCAAGGGCGACGGCGTCGAGCCGCTGGTGGCGGGCGGGCGCTACGACGGACTGCTGACGCAGCTCGGCGCCACCGCCCCGATTCCCGCGGTCGGCTTCTCGGTCTGGGTCGAAACCCTGACCAAGCCTGACCGCCGGTCGCTCGTCGGCGATAGCAGCCGCCGGAGCTCGCCATGACGACACCATTCGTACTTGCCGTTCCGTCGAAGGGACGTCTGCAGGAAAACGCCGAGGCGTTCTTCGCCCGCGCCGGCCTGTCGCTGGCGAAGCCCCGCGGCGCGCGGGATTATCGCGGCACCATCGCAGGCCTCGACCAAGTCGAGATCGCCTATCTCTCGGCCAGCGAGATCGCCACACAGCTGGCGCGCGGCACGATCCATCTTGGCGTCACCGGCGAAGACCTGCTGCGCGAAAGCATCGCGGATGCCGACCAGCGGATCGCATTGATCGATGGCCTCGGCTTTGGCAGCGCCAATGTCGTGGTCGCGGTGCCGCAGGCCTGGATCGACGTCCGTACCATGGCCGACCTCGATGACGTCACCACCGGCTTCCGCGCCCAGCATAACCGGCGGATGCGGGTCGCTACCAAATATATCAATCTGACCCGCAACTTTTTCGCTTCCCATGGGATCGTCGACTACCGCATCGTGGAGAGCGCCGGTGCCACCGAGGGGGCGCCTTCGGTCGGCACCGCGGAAATGATCGTCGACATCACCACGACTGGCGCCACGCTCGCGGCCAACGGCCTCAAGGTGCTCGACGACGGTGTGATTCTGCGCAGCCAGGCCAATCTGGTCGCCTCGCGTGACGCCGACTGGTCGAGCGAGGCGCGGGAGACCGCGCGCGTGATCCTCGATCATATCGCGGCACGGGCGCGCGCCAGCAAATATCGCGAAGTCCGCACCCGGTTCGGCGGTTGCGACGCCGCCCTGCTGGCCGAAGCGCAGCGCCGCTTCGGCGTGGTTTCGCCGTTCGGCGGACCGACGTCTTCGGGCATGGTGACGCTGCACTGCCCGCCGGCGCAACTTTACGCGCTCGGCAGTTTTCTGCGCGCCCATGGCGCGGACACGGTTTCGGTGGCCTCGCTCGATTACGTGCTCGACCGCGAAAATCCGCTGTTCGCCCGGCTTGAGGCGTTCTTGCAGCCGTGAGCAACCTTGGCTGCGCCCGCCATGACGACAAGGCTCAACGATTGCCCTATGGTGTTGCCGGGGCAGCCGGATCAGATCGATGATGCTGGGTAGCGATGTTTCTGCTTTATCGACCACCGCGGCCTCGGCCGCGGTGCGCGGGCTTTCGATCGTCGTCCCCTTGTACAACGAGGCGGCCGGGCTGGTGTCGTTGCACCAACGTCTCAGCCTCCAGGCTGCAAAACTGCAGCAGCGCTTCCGGCTGGGCTGCGAGGTCGTCTATGTCGATGACGGCAGCCACGACGGCACGGCCGCCATCGCCCACGCTCTTGCAGCCGATGCGCTCGACATTCAGGTGGTGTCGCTGTCGCGCAATTTCGGCAAGGAAGCAGCCCTGATGGCCGGCCTCGACCACGCCCGGCGCGGCGCGGTGCTGTTCATGGATGGCGATGGCCAGCATCCGCCGGATCTGCTTGAAAAGCTTGTCGGTCACTGGATCGATGACGGCTACGACGTAGTCTATACCGCCAAGGCGAATCGCGACAACGAGCCATGGCTGCGGCGGCTTGCCGTGCACGGCTTCTATGCGCTGATCAATTGGGGCGCGCGGCAGAAGATTCCCGAGGATGCTGGCGATTTCCGGCTGCTGTCGCCGCGCGCCGCGGCGGCGCTGCGCCAGCTTCCCGAGCGCAATCGTTTCTTCAAGGGCCTGGCGAGCTGGATCGGCTTCCGCCAGATCCGGGTCGATTACGAGCCGGCGGCCCGCGCCCATGGCAGCACCACCTTCAGCGCCGGCCGGCTGGTCGGGCTTTCGATCGAAGGCCTGACCTCCTTTTCGGTGGCGCCGCTGCGCTTTGCCAGCCTGCTCGGGGTGCTGCTCGCGTCCGCGGCCTTCCTGTTTGGCCTGTCGATTCTCTGGGAGACCTGGGTGATCGGAAAATCGGTTCCGGGCTATCCTTCGCTGGTGGTCGGACTGATGACGATCGGCGGTGTCCAGCTCATCATGATCGGAATTGTCGGCGAATATATCGGCAAAATTCTTTCGGAGCTAAAGGCCCGTCCGATCTATTTTGTTGCTGAACATAGCGAGAAGCGAATCGAGACCAAGACGATCGCCGCGGCAGAGGCCGCGGTTGAATGAAAGAAGCCGCGCCGCCGCGCCGGATCTGGCTCTGCGCCGACGATTACGGCATCAGCCCCGGCGTCAACCGCGCCATCCGCCAGCTGATCGAAGGTGGCCGCCTGAATGCGACATCGGTGATGGTGGTGGGTCCGGCGGTCGGACGGGCTGAAATCAGCGCGCTGCAGGCGGCAGTGGCGACAAGCCCGCGATGCGGCATCGGCCTGCACGTGACCCTGACGGCGCCGTTCCGGCCCTTGAGCATGCTGTTCCAGCCGCTCGACGGCGGCATGTTCCTGCCATTCCCGAAATTGCTGCGCGCGGGCCTGTTGCGTCGGATTGATCCGGAGCTGGTTCATGGCGAATTGCGGGTGCAGCTCGCCGCATTCCACGATTGGTTCGGCCGGGCGCCCGATTTTGTCGACGGCCACCAGCATGCGCAGCTGTTTCCAGGGGTGCGCGACGCCTTTCTGGCCGCGGTGCAGGCGGCGGCGCCGCGCGCCTGGGTACGCCAAGGCGGACGCCAACAGCCGCTGCTGCGGCAGTTCGGGCCGCCGAAGGCTTTGCTCCTCGACGTTCTGAGCCGGCAGTTTCGCCGCCGGGCCTCGCGCGCCAAGATCGCCTTCAATCCCGCTTTTGCAGGCGCCTATGATTATGCGCGGCAGTCCGATTTCGGCGCCTTGATGCGGCAATTCATCGACGGCCTGCCCGAGGATGGCGTCATCATGTGCCATCCCGGGTTCGTCGACGATACCCTGGTCGGTCTTGACCCGCTGACCGCCCAGCGCGAGCAAGAGCACGCGTTTCTCGCCGGCGACCAGTTCCCACCGCTTCTGGCCGCCCATCACGTGACCTTGGCGTGACCGGATCACTGGCTGGTCAACATGGACGGCGGCCCGGACTTCTGGTCGCATCCCTACCCAAATTTAATGGGGCCGGCACTACTCGCGGCGTAAACTCCCCCTACATCTGGCCAGCGCTTCGAATCGAAGGAGAACATCCATGACGCCGCAAGAACGCCAGATGATCGACGACCTTTTCGACCGGCTATCCCGGCTGGAGGGTGCGCCGCGCGACCCGGACGCGGTCGCTTCGATCGCACAGGGGCAGCGCAAGGCCCCCAACGCGCTTTATGCGCTGGTACAGACGGTTCTGGTGCAGGATGAAGCGCTCAGGCGGGCGAACGGCCGGATCCAGGAACTGGAGGCGGCGAGCGCGCCGGCGCAGTCTCAATCCGGCGGCTTCCTCGATTCGATGCGCGAGACCATCTTCGGGTCTGGCCCGTCGCGCGGATCGGTGCCCAATGTCCGGCCGCCCGAGGTGGCCAACCGCCCGGTCTGGAACAGCGGACAGGGGGTGCAGGGGGGACCTCAGGCGCCATCCTACAACCAGAGCGGCTACAGCCAGCCTTATGCCGCCCCGCAATCGCCGTTCGGCGGCGGCAGTTCGTTCCTGGGAACCGCTGCCGCGGCAGCCGCGGGCATGATCGGGGGATCGATGCTGCTTGGCGGCATCCGGTCGATGATGGGCGGCAGCCATTACGGGTTCGGCGATCCCTCGACGGTGGTAGTCGATAATGTCGCGGGCCCAAGCCTTACGGAGTCAAGCCCGTGGGCCAATTCATCCGACAGCGAGCTTTCCCGTGACGCCGGCATCGACGACATCGGTTCGTCGGTCGACCGCTCCGATCGCACCGGATTGTACGACTCCGCTTCGAACGATGACGACCGCGACGCCATGGATCTCGATGCCGACAATTTCGGCGGTGGCAGCGACGGCGACAGCGACTTCGCCTGATCGCTTTGTTGCTGCTTCACGGGGTTGATCGTTGCACGGGCAAAGCGGCCGCCGTCAGCGGCGGCCGCTATTTGCCCGTAACCATCAAGCGGTCAGAGCACGACGACCTTGGCGCCGACATTGACGCGACCGTAGAGATCAATCACATCTTCATTGCGCATCCGGATGCAGCCGGACGAGACATTGGTGCCAATAGTCCAAGGCTCATTGGAGCCGTGGATGCGATAGAGCGTCGATCCCAGATACATGGCGCGTGCGCCAAGCGGGTTTTGCGGACCACCTTCCATATGGCGCGGCAGGTCCGGACGACGGGCCAGCATTTCCGAGGGCGGCGTCCAGTCCGGCCATTCCTTCTTGGCCGAGATCTGCTTGACGCCCGACCAGGTGAAACCGGGGCGACCGACGCCGATACCATAGCGCAGAGCCTTGCCGTGACCTTCAACCAGAAACAGGAATTTGTTGGGCGTATCGACGATGATCGTTCCGGCCGGTTCCTTGCCGTCATACTCAACGAGCTGCTTCTCATATTTGGGATCGAAGCTCTGCTGGGCAAGTTCGCTGGTCTCGTCCTGCAGATGCGGGTCCTGCTGGGGCTCGCTCTGCGGAAGAGCCGAATGCCGCGGATCGCGTGGCTGCGCATAGGCCGGCTGCTGCTGATAGCGCTCGGCTTGGTTTGGCGTATCGCCGAACAGGAACTCGATGAAGCCGCCTCCCATGCCGGCCCGATCGGCGGAGGCCGTGCGCATCGGCGGTACGGGCCGCGACGCGGTTTGATCGGCATAGATCACGGCAGGCGCAGGCGGCAACGTATCAAAGGCCTGAGCTTGATGGCTCGCCGAAAGACAACAGGCGCCGGCAAACAAGGCGAGAGGGACATGTTTCAACATCGACGTACTCTGTACTGTTTCGTCATGGGAGGCGCCGCACCAGCGCCCTTGCACAGGCGCCAATTAAAATCAAAACCGCATCGGTTTGGTAAACAGAACGGCCTTCTGGATTCACCACGCCGCCATTCTTCGACGTTTTCTCCGACAGCGTTTATTTTCGGTGAAGCGCGAAGGCGTATGGTTAACCGCCGATCATTGCCGCGAAACCGTCAGCCGTCACTCGTTTCGAAAGCGCGCGCGGCGTGAACCCGATGTTAAATTGCATCTGCCTAAACTTTGCGGAGTGAAGGTCAGGAACAACCGCATGCCGATCCATCGCAGACGTTACCGCATCGAACAAGCAGTCACCTCCGGCGCGCCGATGGCCGACTTCGCGGAGGCCGATGTCGGTCCCATGCACCGCGAGATCATGACCGAACTGCGCGCCATCCGTGCCCAGATGGCCGGCTCCGGTTACGTCCCCAACCCCGGTCCAAACGCCGCGATGGCCGCGCTCGACGCCTCGGCCGCGCGCGAGGTCGCCGAGGCCCGCGCCCTGCTCGAAACCTACCGCGCCCAGATCGAGCAATGCGAAAAGCTCAAGATCGAGCTCGACCTCATTCACGACGCGATCGACCGCACCAAGCGGGAAATCGCCGTTCTGCACGGCAAGAGTTTCAACGGCGAGGAGATGGCCAAGGTCAACGGCGAACTCGGCGCCGTGGTCGGCGGAACCGAGGAAGCGACCCAGCAAATCCTGGAGGCGGCCGAAGCGATTGATCAATCCGCGGCCGCCATCGCCAGCGTCACCTCACCGGATCAGCAGAAAATTCTCAGCGAGGAGATCCAGGACAAGGTCATCGCAATCTTCGAGGCCTGCAACTTCCAGGATCTGACCGGCCAGCGCATCAGCAAGGTGATGACCACGATGAAATTCATCGAGCATCACATCCTTCAGATGATGGATATCTGGGGCGGCGTCGATGAGATCAAGTCGCACGCGCCTGCGATTCTCGACACCAGGGAAGGTGACGCAAAGCTGCTCAATGGCCCGAAGGCGGATGGCGACGCCGGTCACGCCTCACAGGACGACATCGACGCCTTGTTCGATTGAACCCTGTCCGAGCCGGGGATGTTCAAGCCGCCGCGCCCTCGCCCGGCGGCTTTCATCTGTCGGGACTTTGACTTTAGCGAAGACGATCGGTGGCCAAGACGGACGCGGGCAGTCCGGCGCGGGCCCTGATCGCATCGGCACGATCAAGCTGACTATCTGGGCGCTAACCGGCGCGGTCAGGCGCGGGGTGCACAGCGGACATAGACCATATTGCCGTAGCGGGTGGCCGCATCCTGGTCGGTAAAGCGGGTGATCAGGACGCGACCGTCGAACGAGACAATTTCGCGGTCCTGCTCGCCGCCGGCCGGTCCCGGCGGGCCGATATAATTTTTGCCGCCCTGGCTGCCCTTGAGACGCAATTCCTGCGGCGTGGCCTGATCGGCCAGATGCATGATCACGCCGCCGGAGGAGCCGGCGCCGATCACGTAAGGCTGCTTGCACTGGGCCTTGGCCGCGACCTCGGTTCGCGCCCGGTCGGCGGGATTTTGGTAGGAGGCAAGGCCCCAGCGGCCGACGATCTCGTCAGGCCGGATGGTGGCCGGGACTTCGGGGCCTGTGCCCGGCTCCACGGCCGCTGAGGGCGGCGAAGATGAGAAAGACGGCAGATTGAAGCTTCCGCAGCCGCCCAGGAATAGCGTCAGCGCCGAGGCGATCCCCAGCTTGGCAACCGCCCGCACGCTAACTGACCTGACCATACCGGTTTTCCCCTCGAGCAAATGGGACGCCGCTCCGTCCGCAACCAAGCTTAAAACCCCCGTTTGAGCAATAACGTCAATAAGTTTACGTTAAGGCTCATACTTTGTTTCGTCCAACCATGCCAATATGGCCCGACCAAGGGGCTTAACTTTTCACGTTGCTTGACAGGATCGGCGTCAAGCCATATTCCCGGCGCATAATTGGCACTCCAAGAGCACGATTGCTAAGGATGCAAGCTGTTCTGACGCCGGCACGGTGTCGATCAGGCCCGCATCCCAGTTGGCGCTCGCCGCGATCCCAATTCTGCAACCGAGCCGGCAAGGAAACCGTCATGGCTAAATCAAAATTCCGTCCGCTGCATGACCGTGTGGTGGTCAAGCGCATCACTGCCGAGGAGAAGACCAAGGGTGGCATCATTATTCCGGACAGCGCCAAGGAAAAGCCCTCGCAGGGTGAAATTACCGCGGTCGGACCGGGCGGCCGCGACGAGGCCGGCAAGCTGATCCCGATCGACCTCAAGGTCGGCGACCGCGTGCTGTTCGGCAAGTGGTCCGGCACCGAGGTCAAGCTCGATGGCGAGGAACTCCTCATCATGAAGGAGAGCGACATCATGGGCGTCCTGAGCTGAGCCCAAACCGCAGGTTGACACCTGAACGGGCGGCACCGCCGCCGCCCGACCCGACCGAAATCAAACCATTCACCCCCGCATCCCGGGCGACCGCCGCTTCGAAGGATGAGGGCTTCAGAGGGAATCCACATGGCAGCCAAGGACGTAAAATTTTCCGGAGACGCGCGTGACCGCATGCTGCGCGGCGTCGACATCCTCGCCAACGCGGTGAAGGTGACGCTCGGCCCCAAGGGCCGCAATGTCGTCATCGAAAAAAGCTTCGGCGCACCCCGCATCACCAAGGACGGCGTCACCGTCGCCAAGGAAATCGAGCTGGAGGACAAGTTCGAGAACATGGGCGCGCAGATGCTGCGCGAAGTCGCCTCCAAGACCAACGACACCGCCGGTGACGGCACCACCTCCGCCACCGTGCTGGCGCAGGCGATCGTGCGCGAGGGCGCCAAGGCGGTCGCCGCCGGCATGAACCCGATGGATCTGAAGCGCGGCATCGAGATCGCGGTGCTGGCCGTGGTGAAGGATATCGAGAAGCGCGCCAAGCCGGTGGCCTCTTCCGCCGAGATCGCCCAGGTCGGGACCATTTCGGCCAACGGCGATGCCGCGATCGGCAAGATGATCGCGCAGGCGATGCAGAAGGTCGGCAATGAAGGCGTCATCACTGTCGAGGAGAACAAGTCGCTCGAGACCGAGGTCGATATCGTCGAGGGCATGAAATTCGATCGCGGCTATCTCTCCCCGTATTTCGTCACCAACGCCGAAAAGATGACCGCCGAGCTCGAGGACGTCTACGTGCTGTTGCACGAGAAGAAGCTGTCCGGTCTGCAGGCGATGCTGCCGGTGCTTGAGGCCGTGGTGAAGTCCAGTCGCCCGCTCTTGATCATCGCCGAGGACGTCGAAGGCGAGGCGCTGGCGACGCTGGTCGTCAACCGGCTGCGCGGCGGCCTCAAGGTTGCCGCCGTCAAGGCCCCCGGATTCGGCGACCGCCGCAAGGCGATGCTCGAAGACATCGCGATCCTGACCGGCGGCCAGCTGATTTCCGACGATCTCGGCATGAAGCTGGAAAACGTCACCGTCAGCATGCTCGGCCGCGCCAAGAAGGTGGTGATCGACAAGGAAAACACCACGATCGTCAACGGCGCCGGCAAGAAGAAGGACATCGAGGCGAGAGTTGGGCAGATCAAGGCGCAGATCGAGGAGACCACCTCGGACTACGACCGTGAGAAGCTGCAGGAGCGTCTGGCAAAACTCGCCGGTGGCGTCGCGGTGATCCGCGTCGGCGGCGCGACCGAGATCGAGGTGAAGGAGAAAAAGGACCGCGTCGAGGATGCCCTCAACGCCACCCGTGCGGCGGTCCAGGAGGGCATCGTGCCGGGCGGCGGGGTCGCGCTGCTGCGGGCCAAGAAGGCCGTCGGCCGCATCCATCATGACAATTCCGACGTGCAGGCCGGAATCAACATTGTGCTGAAGGCGCTGGAAGCCCCGGTCCGCCAGATCGCCGAGAATGCCGGCGTCGAGGGGTCGATCGTGGTCGGGCTGATCCTGGAGAACAAGTCCGAAACCTTCGGCTTCGATGCCCAGACGGAACAGTATGTCGACATGGTCGCCAAGGGCATCATCGATCCGGCCAAGGTGGTGCGCACCGCGTTGCAGGATGCCTCCTCGGTCGCCGCCCTGCTGGTGACCACCGAGGCCATGGTCGCCGAATTGCCAAAGGAACCGGCACCAGCGATGCCGGGCGGCGGCG
>Ga0302319_10010717_pt1 | contig 17454 bp, 15 predicted proteins | sample Bog_T0_2_FD_203319 | JGI IMG/M metagenome (GOLD analysis project Ga0302319, IMG submission 203319) | Peat permafrost microbial communities from Stordalen Mire near Abisko, Sweden - Bog_T0_2 | ecosystem: Environmental > Terrestrial > Soil > Wetlands > Peat | place: Sweden: Abisko, Stordalen Mire...
CCTGGCGATGCTGTTGCCCGTTCACGCGGAGGAGAGCCCGAAGCAGCAAGTCGATGCCATCATTCAATCGCTGAAGGCGGGCGATGTTGCGCGTATTGAGGTCTTCGGGGTTCCTCCCGATCTTCTATTCCGATCTGACTTCGCCCCAGAGCGCCTGGAGACTGGCTGGGATTACAAGCTGACGATTCGCAACCTGGATTCAACCATGAAGCCGCGCGCAGATGCACTTGCGGTCGCGCTGAGGTCTGCGGCAATTCAGCCATCCAGAGGCCATTCCCTGGACGTGCGGCGGGGAGTTGTGCTTTACCCGAAGACCCCGGAGGGCAAGCGACTTGCATCTTTATACTTTGATCGCAGCGGCCGAATCGGCGGGATTAACAGCACAGTAGTTTCGTTTGGACCAGAGTTCTTGTTTCAGCTCAAGAAAGCGCTTCACGCTCAGATTGAGTAGACACCTTCGTGATCCAACAAGGCGAACAGCGAGCGGCCTGCGTTTCCGATCTCTTCGTCCGTCAGGGGACCGGAGTCGATCGGGAGTTCTCGCGTGCGGCGCAGGATTTCTATCGCGAAAGCCTGCTTGTCGTTCGGCGGCAAGGGTCGAACGCGTCGAGTAATTCGACCGCGTGGTGACTCATATTGGAAGCTCAGCAATTTCCAGGCCTCGTCGGCGGTATGGACGCTACGGAACAACCCTAAGCTGCCGTGCGGGTTCCTCGCCGTTTGGGTGAGCCGTAGATGTAGTGATCGTGTTCGGAGGCGCCGTCAGAGGGCATGGCAGCAAGTATCTCCGGCGGGACTCCACGCATGTTGTCGCGGATTACATCCGAAATGTGGCGGCGAGGATTGACGGTGGACTTGAGGTCGTCTTCGAGAACCAATCGCGCATATTGCTCAGCCGAACACCCTTTGCTCGGGCCTTGAGGGCGAGGGCGGAGAGATCTTCGTCGCGGAGATCGATGGTCAGCGTCAATCGGATATCCTCCGAGTTCTATTATCGAGCTTATCGCGGAGTTCACGAAAAGAGCGGTAACGGTCAGAGTGGTCGGCATGCTGGCCTGCTTCATGGCGGCCATCGTTTTGACATTGAAGGTCTGCGTCCGGTCGGGCGTCTTCCTGGACGGCTTCTGTGTCATTACATGATCCTATTCCAGCGTAACCCGGTTGGGACGGGGCCACAAATGATCTCCGACCTGGGAGAACGCGACTATCGTCGCGTGTCCAGCCATCCTCCGGCGTTCGAATATGTCCGGGCGCGTGTCCGCGGCGGGGCTTCCGAAGTTGGCCAGTTTCTCTGCAATTTCCCACCCCCGATTTTTGAGTACTGCCAAATTGCAAACTATATTTGGCTTATTTTCAATGACTTGACTTTTTAATCGCCAGTTTCCCCACCCTCCTCGGTCTAGGATGCGAATTGAGGAGATTCTCATGATCATGAAAAGCTTAGGCAGGGTGAATGTGGTAGTTCCCGGGACGCCGGTCCCCCTGTCCACAAACTCTGCCGTTACCGCTTCCAAACTATTTGTCCAGGTAATTCCCGGGCTGACGGGCAAGACTTATCTCGGCTCGGCCACGATGAACAAGGCCACGCTCTCGGGCGTGGCTCGAATTCTCTGGCCGAACTCCGGCGGAGGTTTTTCCGAAAACTTCTTCCTGGAGTCGCAGGACGGAACCGACAGCATTCGTCTCGAAGACTACGCGTTAGATGCGGACGTCGCGGGCGAAGGGCTGTTGGTGACGTACTGGACCGAATAAGCCCGGCTACTTAGCGGGCCTGTAGGTGGCGGATTGGATGTCTGTTTCCCAGACCTTCACTTCCGCCACTTCCACAGGATTCGGATTCCCGGCGAGCGCCTTCCGCATGCTCTCGCCAATGTGGATGGCCATATTTTCGGCCGTCGGGTTGAGCACGTCGAAAGGAGGCAGATCGTTGAGGAAGACGTGGTCCATCGGTTCGCAGGTGTCGCGGAGGGCTTTTTTGAGCTGGACGAAATCCATCAGCATGCCGATCGAATCGAGCTTCTCCCCGCGCACGATGACCCGAATCTTGTAGTTGTGGCCATGCACGTTCTCGCACTTGCCACGGTAATGGCGCAGGGCGTGACCGGCTGCGAATGTATGCTCAACGGCGACTTCAAACATTGAAAAAACTCTCCACTTTGGCGAAATCCATGGAAAACCCGTAATCCGGAAGACTGTCGAAAAAGACCTGGCCGTAACGCTGCCGCGTAATCCTGTGATCCAGCAGCGCCAGCACTCCCCGGTCCGCGCGCGTGCGGATCAGCCGTCCGAAGCCCTGTTTGAGCGCGATGGCCGCCTGGGGAATCTGGTAATCGTAGAAAGGATTCCCGCCCGCCTCGCGAACGTTGCGGACGCGCGCCTCAACCACCGGATCGCTGGGTACCGCAAAGGGCAACTTATCAATAATAACGCAGCTCAACTGCTCGCCCGGCACGTCGACGCCCTGCCAGAAGGAAGAAGTGGCGAATAAAACGCAATTCGGCGTCTCGCGGAACTGGTCCAACAGCGCTGTGCGCGGGCCGGTGCCCTGGGTGAGGACGGGGAATTCGAGCATCAGGCTGACGCGATCGTGAATCTGGCGCATCTGCATGTAGCTGGTGAAAAGCACGAAAGCCCGGCCGCGGCTTGCGTTCAGGATGCGCACGATTTCTTCGCTGGCGGCCTTGACCCAGGCGGGGTCGGACGGGGCCGGGAGGTCCTGCGGGATGTAGAGGAGGGCCTGAGTCTGGTAGTCGAAGTGGCTGGGGACGATGAGCGTGCGGGCGCCGGAAAGGCCGAGGCGGGATTCCACGTAGTCGAAACCGCCGGCGACGGCGAGCGTGGCCGAAGTCAGGACGGCGGATTCGACTTTGGACCAGAGATGTTCGCGGAGGAGGTCGGCAACGTCGATGGGGGCGGCCTGGAGAAAGACGCCCCGGCTGCGGCGTTCGGTCCAGTGGACGAAGCCGGGATCGGCGCCTTCGATCATGAATTCGATGGCCCCGCGGATTTCCACGGCGCGGCGGAAGAGCGGGATGACTTCCTGAGGGGCGTCGTGGATGAGCTTCAGGTGGCCGGTGAGCAGGTCGAACGCGGTCAGGACGTCGCGGTAGAGTTCGCCGTAGAGGGCGAGGAATTCGTCGCGGCCGGTGAAGCTGGCGCGGCCATCGCCGCCGGGGAGGCTGTGGAAGAACTGCAGGGTGATCTCTTCAAGGCGCTGGAGGATGCGGTCGAGTTCTTCGGAGCCGAACTTGCGGATGCGGGAGAGGGCGGCGATGTCGCGCCGGAGGTCGAGCACCTTATACGTGCTGACGGCGAAGCCGAAGTACTGGCCGGCGACGTCTTCGATTTCGTGCGCTTCGTCGAAGATCACGGCGTTGTAATCGGGCAGGATCTGCCCCTGGTCGGTGCGGCGAACGGCGAGATCGGCGAAGAAGAGGTGGTGGTTGACGATGATGATGTCGGCATCGTGGGCGCGCTGGTGCATCAGGGTGATGAAGCAGCGGTCGAACTGGGAGCATTTGGCGCCGGCGCAGAGGTCTGAGCGGGCGTCGATCTTCGCCCAGGCTGAGCTGTTTTCGGGCAGGTCGGTAAGTTCGGCGCGGTCGCCGGTTTCGGTAGTCTGTTCCCAGTTCTGGATGATGTGGAACTCGGCGACTTCTTCGAGGCCGCTCAGGACGGGGGAGTCTTCGGCCTCATAGATTTTCTGGCGGCAGGCGTAGTTGGAGCGGCCCTTCATGTAGCAGACCTTGAGGGGCTGGCCGAAGGCTTTTTCGAGGAACGGGACATCGCGGAAGAAGAGCTGTTCCTGGAGGGCCTTGGTGTTGGTGGAGATGACGACGCGTCGGCCGGAGAGGATGGCCGGAACCAGGTAGGCGAGAGTCTTGCCGGTTCCTGTGCCGGCTTCGACGATCAGTTTGCGCTTTTCCGAGAGGGCGGCGTCGACGGCTTCGGCCATTTCCAACTGGCCGGTGCGCAGTTCGAAGGAGGGATGGGTGGTGGAAAGGGTGCCACCGGGGCGGAAGAAACGGCGCAGGGGGCCGGCAGTGGAACCGGTAGTGGCTGATTTCATCGCGCAAACTCAGTATAGTGTGCGGGAGAATGTGCGAGGCTCCCTCGGGATTGGGTCATTCCGGATTTCACGCAGAGCGCGCAGAGGAAGACGCGGAGAACGCAGAGAAGGCGCAAGCCGGGGTGAGGACTGAATCGCGTGAACGTAACGGCCCACGGCGACAATGGATCATATAAGACAGTGCCGTTGACCTCCCCCATCCGAATTTGCGTGGCCGCCCTGTTCCTGCTGGCGCCGACCGGCTTTGCCGACGACTATCATCCCCCGGGCGGAGTTTCCTTCCCGCACACCTCGGGCAATGTGACCATTCTGCCCGGCGGACGCGCGCTCAAGCCCATGGGGAGTTCGATCGACGTTGGCCCGGGCGCTATGGGGTTGGCCATCAGTCCCAGGGGATTGATCGGAGTTGCCGCGACCGGCTTTGAACGCTTTGGCATCACTGTGCTGGAGCCTGCCAAAGATAAATGGCAGGAGCAACTGATCTGGGCCATTCCGCCCGATGCTGTGGATGGGTCCGGCGACAAGAAAGCCGATCGGTGGACCAGCACATCTTACGGGATCGCGTTCGATTCGGAGAAGTCGATCTGGATTTCCGAGGGCGAGACGGGCAAGGTGCGGCTGGTTGACGTTTCGAATGGCGCGCGGCGCAGGGTGGTGAGCATCAACGCGGGCGATTGGCATAACAGCTATACCGCTGACCTGGCGATCGACCCGGTCCGCCATATTCTTTACGTGCTGGATCAGGCGAATTACCGGATGGTGCTGATCGATACGGTGAAGGATGTCGTCCTCTCATCGGTGAACACGGGGCGGATGCCGTTCACGATTACGCTGTCGCCGGATCGCAACACGGCATGGGTGGCGAACGTTGGGATGTTCCGGTATTCGATATTGCCGGGTGGAATCCCTTTTCCGGCGTTTGGATTTCCGTCGCTCGAAAGCGTGGCAGGGGCCGTGCGCGATTCGCTTACGGGCAGCGTGAAGGTGGCGCCGGTGGGCGATCCCAACGACCGCGAATCGAATTCCGTCTGCGGGATTAATGTGCAGGATCCTTTGAAGCCCGCGGTGGATAGCTGGTATCGCACCGGGCCACCCGTGGGCGGCAGCGTGGCGAATGGCAAGGATCAGCCGATCACCACCGCCGTTGGCGGCGGCGCGCCCACTGGCTTGCTGGCGGTTGACGACAAGCTCTACGTTTCGAACGCACACTCGGATTCGATCACGGTAATTTCCGTGGCGGATCGCAAGATTCTCGGGGTGATTCCTTTGCGCGTGCCGTGGCTGTTATCCTTGCGAGGCTTCCTGCCCGCGGGGATGGCCTACGATCCCGTGACGAAATGGCTGCTGGTTGCCGAGGCGGGCGCGAACGCGGTCGGGGTGATCGATACGACGCGCAATGTTGTGATCGGGCATCTGCCTGTGGGTTGGTATCCCACGCGCGTGGGGATAGCGGATGGGCGCGTTTGGGTGGTGAATGCGCGCGGCAAGGGCACGGGGCCGCATGCCAGCCGCGTGTTCGAAGATCCTAACACGGCGTCTACCTTCTACCGCGGCACGATTACCACTTTCAAGATGCCGGTTCAGGAGGATCTGCAGAAGCTCACGGCCACCACGTTTGCGGCCAACGGTTTCTTCGTGGAGAACAGCATTACGCCCTCCATGCCCGCTGCGATCAGGCATGTAGTGCTGATCGTGAAGGAGGATCGCGCGTTCGACGAAGTGCTTGGCGATGTGGGCGACGCGTCGAATGGCAAGGCCACCGCAAACTTCGCGCTGGCTCGTTATGGTATGCATGGGCGAGCCGATGGTGGCGGCATGCGGTTCAGCGTGAAGGATGCCGCGATTACTCCCAATCAGCACGGCATCGCAAAGCAGTTCGCGTTCAGCGATAACTTTTATTCCGATGGCGAATCGGAGGTGGATGGGCATCACTGGCTGAACGGAGTCATCCCCGATCTTTTCACGATGAGTGGTTTGTATGCGGCGTACGGAGGCCAGCGTCGTTTTGCGCTCGACGCCGCGACGCCTGGGCGTCTGTTGTTCGCCGGTACCAACGTCGCCACTCTGCCCGAGGAGATACCGGAAAACGGAACTCTGTGGCATCATCTGGAACGCAATGGCGTCACGTTTCGCAATTTCGGCGAGGGCGCGACGATGCCGGGAGTTGTGTTGGGCACAGGCAAGGGGCCGGCCAGGTATCGGACGAATATGCCGATGCCGGATCCGCTTTATCGCAATAGCTCGCGCGATTACCCAGGGCTTTCGCTGGATGTCCCCGATCAGACTCGCGCGGATCGGTTTATCGCGGAACTCGATGAGCGCTACAAGTCGGGCAAAGAGCCGTTGCCGCAGTTTCTCTACGTGACGCTGCCCAACGATCAGACGGGCGAAGAGCGTCCCGACGCGGGCTATCCGTACGCGTCTTCATGGGTGGCCGACAACGATCTCGCGCTGGGGCGGATTCTGGAATATCTTTCGCACTCGCCGTGGTGGAAGGAGACGGCGGTGTTTGTGACGGAGGATGTTGCGGCGGGAGGGATCGATCTGGTGGATGCGCATCGCACGATCCTGCTGGCTGCGGGGCCGAATGTGCGGCGTGATTATGTTTCACATACGAATTCGAGTTTTCCCGGTTTGCTGAAGACGATCTTTGAGATTCTGCATATTCCGGCACTGAATCTGATGGACCAGACGGCGGCGAGTCTGCGGGACATGTTTACGGACGTGCCGGATTACACGCCGTATAAGGCGGTAGCGCCGGAGAAGAGGATCTTCGACCCGGAGGCGCTGAAGAAGAAGCCGGAAGATGAGGATGCGCGGTAAAGTACCGTAGCGAATGGGTGTGAGCGGAAACGCGGTACAGACATGAGCTGAGCTTCCGGTGTGGCCGGATTGAATAGGGCGTGACCCGGAGTGGGACACGGGTTCGGCGAGAGGAAATTCCGGGGCGTTGCAGTACCGCTCCTTTACAGTCGCGGCTCAGTAGCGGTGTCGCGGAAGCGTCTGCGCCACTCATCAACGCAGCCATTCGTCCCGGTGCTCGGCGATGAATTGCTCGTCCGCGGTGCGCAGATGCGGATAGCTTTCACAGACGCGGTCGATCTCCTCGCTCTGCCCGGGTGACAGGTCTTCATCGGGATTAAGGCACCATCGACCGGCGAGCAACCCCTGCCGGCGCAGGATTTCGTGGATACCGGGAATGCAGCCGCGAAACCGATTGGCGGAATCGAAGATGGCGGAGTTCGCGTCGGTGATCTGCTGCGCGAGCGTGAGCGTCTCGCCGATGGGCAGGGCCTCGGTACGGCGGAACCGGGCGAGCATGGCCACGGCATGTTGTGTCCAGACCGCCCATTGCCCCAGCAGGCCGCCGGCGAATCGCGCGTGATGGCTGCCGAAGTCAAAAGGGGTCAGCAGATCGACGACGATATTGTCGTCATTGCCCGTATAGAGCGCGATCTCGTCGGCGCGTCCGCTTTCGATTACGGCGCGCACCACATCCAAAGTTTGGTAGCGATTGAACGGCGCGATCTTGATCGCAAGCACTTCGGGGATTTCGGCGAACTTCCGCCAGAATGAACAGGGCAGTACGCGGCCGCCCACCGCGGGTTGCAGATAGAAGCCGACGATGGGAATCACGGAGGCGACCGCGCGGCATTGGTCGAGGAGTTCCCGCTCGGATTCGGTTTGCAGGGCGCTCAGACTCAGGAGCACGGCGTCGTAGCCGATCGATCGCGCCAATTCCGCTTCCCGCATCGCTTGTACTCGCTTGCCGCAAACGCCGGCGATTGTCACGACCCCGTGAGTGCGTGCTTCCTCGTATGCCAGTTCCAGCACGGGTCGCAGCAGTCCGGCGGCGGGATCGTGAATCGCGAACTGCGTGGTGTGCACGCCGACTGCGATGCCGCCCGCGCCGGCCGCGAGGTAATAACGCGTCAGGGCGCGTTGACGCCGCTCATCGAGCTTGCGATGGGCGTCGAGAATCAGAGGATGAGCGGGGATGACCAGGCCCGCGCGCAGACGATCTCGCACGTTCATCAGAAGCGGCCGTCCTTTACTTCGAAGTGCGTCGGCTTGTTCAATTGCGGCAAGCCGCGCTGGATCCATTCGGCGGTCCAGTCGATGAGTGTTTCGGGCGTGACGGTGGGGAGTCCCAGTAGTTGGTGCAGCTTTCCAGCGTTGTTCAGGAGCGCGTCGGGATCTTCGAGACCACTGAAAACCGGCTCGACGCCGAAGCGGCGGCCGAACTCCTCAGCGACCGTTCGCGTGGAGAGCGTTTCGGGGCCGGTCAGATTCAGAATGAGCGGCGGGCTTTGGCACAAAGCCAGCGAGCGAAGCGCGGCCGAGTTCGCGTCGCGCTGCCAGATGGTGTTGAAGAAGCCCATGCGAAGATCGACGGGTCGTCTCTCGAACACGGCGCGGGCGATATCGACCAGAACGCCGTACCGGAGTTCCACGGCGTAATTCAGGCGCAGCAGAACCGCGCGCGTGCCCCAGCGGTCCGAGCCGTATTCGAACATGCGTTCGCGGCCGAGGGCGGATTGGGCGTACTCGCCGACTGGGGCGGTTGCAGTCGATTCCACTGCGCCGCCGCTTGCCACAGGCGCGAGCGGATAGACGTTGCCCGTGGAGAAGGCGACGATGCGGGAATCGCGATATCGCTCGGCGACCAGGCCAGGAAGGTACGTGTTCATCGCCCATGTGAGATGCGCGCTGCCCTGGGTGCCGAACTTTCGCGCGGCCATGAAGATCACGTTTGGCGCTTCGGGCAGGCGTGCGAGCGCGCCCGGTTCGAGCAGATCGCAGGCGAGAGTTTCGACGCCGTCCGCTGCCAGATGCGCGGGTAAGGACTGGTCTGTGAACCGCGCCACGGCAATGACGCGTGTATTGCGGCTGGCCTGCAAAGCCGAACGTTTGGCGAGGCGCGCGAGGCTCGGGCCCATCTTGCCGCCCGCGCCGAGGATGAGGACGTCGCCTTCGAGCGATGCGGCGTGTGCGATGTCGGCCTCGGTGGGTCGCGAAAGCCGTTCTTCGAGTTCGTCTTCGGTGAGGGGTCCGTTCATCCGAGTTCCAATCCCGCGATCGCGTATATTCGATTATCCTGACTGGGGATGTCCGGGCCCCATGTCATGCGGGTCAGCCTGCGCACGCATTCGAATCCGAGGTCCTGCGCCAGAGCGACGGCGTCACGGTTCGCGGCCAGCAGATCCCAGAACCAACCGTCTTCCGGATGGCGCGTGAGCGTTGCTTCGATTACGTCGCGCGCGGCCGTCTGATTCAGGGCAACGCAGGGCCCTAGGTAGCGGTTGAGTCGTCCGGGGCGCGACAAGGCGAAGGCTTCCGCGTTGGCTGTGCCCTCGCCGATTCCAGAGAGTCTTTCGAGAAGATGGCGGCGATCGTACCCGCACGCATCCAGTTTCCAAGGGAAAGCCGCGGGCCCGGCAGTGTCCGCTGGCGTGTGATCGAACGACGCCCGCTTCCAGCGTTCGACCTGCTGCTCTGCCCGGAAGCCGAGGCTTTCATAGAGCGGCAGACCCTCATTGGTGGCATCCAGCTTCAGCGTATTGACTCCGGCTGTCCTGGCATGTTCCATGACGTGCGAGACGAGGGCGCGGGCAAAGCCGCGGCGCCGGTAATCCGGGTGCGTGAGAACCATGCCGACCAAGCCCAGGGCGCGACCGTAACAAATCAGCGTGGCCGTGGCGACCAGCTTCCCCTCAATCTCGATGCCGAAACACGCGCCCGGCATCCCCAGCAGCATTCGCCAGTCCTCCCGCGGCTGGTTCCAGTCGGCGATGGAGGAGAGCGCGAAGGCATCGGGAATGTGGCCGGTTGTGAGCGGGATCGGTCGCATCGGTTAAGGTGTATCTTATGAGACGCCTTGTCCTCGCGCTTGCTCTTGCCTTCACAGCCTCCGGTGCCACCCGCAACTTTGACGTTGTAGTCTATGGCGGAACAGCCGGTGGCGTCATCGCCGCGGTCGCCGCCGCACGCGAGGGTTTGAAGACGGCCCTGCTCGAACCAACCGCGCACGTGGGGGGCATGGTCTCGGGCGGCCTTGGCTACACCGATTACGGCAAAAAGGAAGTGATCGGCGGCTACGCCTATGAGTTTTACTATCGCGTGGGCCAGCACTACGCGATGAACGGCTTCGGCAATGACGTTGCCTGGCTGCACGAACCGCATGTCGCCGAGGACATCTTCCGCCAGATGCTTACTGGGGCCGGTGTGACTCTGGTTGAGCACGCGCGCCTGCAGGAAAAAGGCGGTGTCACGAAACAAGGCACGCGGATCACCGAGATCCGGACAGATAACGGCGACGCCTTCAATGCGCAGGTCTTCATCGACAGCAGCTACGAAGGCGATCTCATGGCGCAATCGGGCGTGACGTGGACCTATGGCCGCGAATCGAGCGCGCAGTACGGCGAAACTCTCGCCGGAGTCCGGGACAAGACGCCGTTTCATCAGTTCCTGGTCGACGTCTCCGCAAAGGATGCTGTTGGCAAGCTGCTGCCCGAAATCAGCGCTGCCGTATTGCCCGCTCCCGGCTCGGCGGACAAAGCGGTGCAGGCCTACAACTTCCGCATGTGCTTCAGCGCCGCACCCGACCACATCGTCTTCGCCAAGCCTGCCGGTTACGATGCGCATCGCTACGAACTCCTGGCACACCTCATCGAAGCGCGCACGAAGGCCGAAGGCCACACGCCCGCGCTCGGCACCTTGATGAAGATCGATAAGCTCCCCAATGGCACCACCGATATCAACAACAACGGGGCATTCTCCACCGATTACATCGGCGGCAGCTGGGAGTATCCTAACGCCTCCTATGCGAAGCGCGGGGAAATCTGGCAGGCGCACAAGAACTACCAGGCCGGTCTCTTCTACTTCCTTGCCAATGACCCGGGCGTGCCGGCCGCCGTTCGCACCGAGATGAACTCCTGGGGACTCTGCGCCGCCGAGTTTGCCGATACCGATCACTGGCCCCGCCAACTTTACATTCGCGAAGACCGCCGCATGGTCGGCGAGTACGTGATGGTGCAGCAGGATCTGCAAACCGACCTCACCAAGCCCGATCCCATCGGCATGGGCTCCTACAACAGCGACTCGCACAATGTGGAGCGAATCGTTGCAGACGGTTTTGTGCGCAATGAAGGCGACATGCAGGTTGCGGTGAAGCCCTACCAGATTCCGTATCGCGTGATACTGCCGAAGCGCGCGGAAGCGGAGAACCTGCTCGTGCCGGTTGCGTTCTCCGCGAGCCATGTGGCCTACTCTTCGGTGCGCATGGAACCGCAGTATATGATCCTGGGCCAAGCGGCCGGTGTTGCCGCGAAGATGGCGATCGACGGCAAGATCGGGGTGCAGGCGATCGATAGTTCCGCCCTGACCGCGAAGCTCCGCACTCAGGGAACCGTGATGGAGTACGTGCCATCATCGCAGGGGACGGCCCTCAACGCGGCTCGCGGCAGAAAATAACGTGTGGCATACCGACTGGATTGAAATCCTGGGCTTCATCACCGGCGCGCTCTGCGTGTGGCTGCTGGCGCGTCAGAACATCTGGAATTGGCCGATCGGCATCGCGAACAATGTCTTCTATGTCGCGGTCTTCCTGCATACGGGACTTTACGGTGATGCGGGGCTGCAAGTCGTATATATCGTGCTGGCGGTGTACGGCTGGTGGACATGGCTTTACCCCGATGGGACTCGATCCGAACTGGCTGTCACGCGAACCAGCGCAAGGGAGTGGGCCTGGCTCTTCGTGGCAACCGCCGTGGGCGCATTGCTGATGCGCACTTTCCTCGCCGATTACACGTCCTCCACCGTGCCGGCGTGGGATGGCCTCACCACCGCGCTCTCGCTCGCCGCCACATGGGGCCAGTGCCGCAAGCTGCTGGAGTCCTGGTGGGTCTGGATCCTGGTCGATATCATCTACATACCACTCTACGTCTATAAAGGTCTCAACCTGACCGCCGTCCTCTACTTCGTCTTCATGCTGCTTTGTATCGCGGGACTGCGTTCCTGGAGCCAGGCGCTCGGTGCGAAGCCGGGCCCAGCCTGATTGACCGGGCACCGGCGCACACGAGCCTGCTGCGTCCTCCGTAACGCGGCGAACGGCAAAGCTGAAATTCATAGCCCCGTAAGGTCTACGCCCCGTCCAGCGATGCCGCGTAACCTGTCTGCTGCGACGTCAGAGCGCGGTGGCGCCCCGATCCCCGTTGCGAATGCGAACGACTTCATCGATGGTGGAGACGAATATCTTTCCGTCGCCGATCTTGCCCGAACGGGCGGCTTCGGTGATCACCGTTACCACCCTGTCGAGATCGGCGTCGTCCAGCACCAGTTCTATCTTTACCTTTGGCAGGACGTCCACTTTGTATTCCGAGCCCCGGTAGACCTCGGTATGGCCCTTCTGGCGGCCATAGCCGTGAACTTCGGATATCGTCAGCCCATCGATTCCCGCGGCTTTCAGTGCTTCCTTAACCGGGTCCAGCTTATGCGGCTGAATGATCGCTTCAATTTTTTTCATGCCTTCTCTCCTGTTATCGGTGTGGGGCTGAGGCCGCCGGTAATGGCGGCCCCGCGCAAGTATCTACGCCGTGAAGCTCAGCGGTCTCGTGAAATCTGCATTGCGGCGGGAGTGACCACCGAAGAGATCACGTATTCGGGATAAGCCGAAATGCCGTGCTCGTGCAGATCCAGACCTTCCAGTTCCCCTTCCCTCGAAACGCGAAGCAGCTTGACCGAGTTGAGGGCGTACATGACGACGAGTGAGATTCCAAACGTCGCGAGGCACGTAATGGCGCTTCCGATCAACTGTGCCACCAGAAGCTGAGTGCCGCCGCCGTAAAACAGGCCTTTGAGCGGAGCCGAGTTGTCTGGTCCGAAGTTGCCTGTGGCGCCAAATTCGCCGGAAGCGAACAGCCCGAGCGACAGAGTGCCCCAGATACCGCAGAAACCGTGAACCGGAACTGCGCCGATAGGATCGTCGATGCGCAGGTATTCGAGAAGTTCTACTCCCAGGTAGACCAGGACGCCGGCGACGGCGCCCAGCAGCACCGCGCCCGTGGGGCTTACCCAGTAGCAAGGGCACGTGATTGCGACCAGACCGGCCAGAAAGCCGTTGGTAGTGAAGCTCACGTCCCACTTACGATTCGGGATCCACGCCGCGAACATCGCCATGAGTCCGCCGGCACAGGCTGCGAGCGTCGTATTAGTCGCGACTCTGCCGATGCCCACGAAGTCCATTGCCGAAAGCGTGCTGCCCGGGTTGAAGCCGTACCAGCCGAACCAAAGCAGGAGACCGCCGGAGACTGCGATGGTCAGATCGTGCGGCAGCATGGGTCCGCCGCCATCGCGCTTGAACTTGCGTCCGAGTCGCGGGCCGAGAACGATCGACCCTGCCAGCGCTACAAAGCCGCCGATGGAGTGGACCACGGTGGATCCCGCAAAGTCGTGGAAGCCGGTGCCCACCCAGGGCAGGAACATATCCTTGGCGCCCATGTTGGCCAGAAAGCCATCCGGGCCCCAGGTCCAGTGCCCGATGATCGGGTAAATGAAGCCGGAAACGCAGATGCTGTAGAGCAGGTCGCCGATCCACGCCGTACGGCCGATCATCGCTCCGGAGGTAATGGTGGAGCAGGTATCGGCGAATGCGAACTGGAAGATCCATACGGCGAGAAACGCGACGCCCGTGCCTTCATAAGTTGCGGGAGCTCCCTGGAGGAAGAACCAGTGGAGTCCGATGAAACCGTTGCCGTGGCTGAACATAAAGGCAAAGCCCCACGCATAAAACAGCAGGCCGCACAGGCAGGTATCGATGACGCATTCCATGAGCACGTTCACCGTTTCGCGCGAACGGCAGAAGCCCGCTTCGAGCATGGTGAAGCCAACCTGCATGCCGAACACCAGGAATGCGGCGACAAGAGTCCACACGGTGTTGAGCGGATTCACGATGTCGTTGCCCTTCAGTTGCGGGTCGGCGGCGAACGCGCGAAGGCCGAGAAGATCGGGATTGATAAACGCCATCGCCACCAGCAACAGGGCTATTGCGGTTGCCTTTGCGGTGAGCAGGAGGACTCCGTACCTCCGCCACTCGGAGTCGCGCAGCCGGGTCCGTAAACGGGACAGCTTCTGCGACAGTGTCAGCTTCGTATTCATAGGCGATTTCTCCCAGGGTCTTAGTGAGTATGTTTTGTTAGTCGCGCAACTGCGATTCGGAAACGCTTGCCGGGCATTCGAAAACGTTGCCGAAAATCGAGTCTAGCGGCGATAACTCAACTGAGTCCAATCAATACTTTCTATAACGGGGAGTGAGATTACTTTGCAATATCGAAAGAAAGGCGAGGTGTTTACATAAGAAAGACGAACCCTGGGTTTGGCCGTAAATCGGGAAAAAATTGCATCGCAGTGTTTGCTTTCTCACCTCAAAAAAATACTTGCCCTATCTTTCGATAGGCTCCGGAAACCAACCTCGCGGACGAGTTATGCGGCATAATCGGTTAGTAAGTGATTACCCGACTGATCGGTGTCCGCAGGACTCCTTTGCTGCTGGTAGTTGCCGGGCTGGTCTTGCTGATCGCATTGGCGGACCGGGCCGTGGGCAATCGCATGTCTCTCGGAGTGCTCTATGTGTTGCCCGTAATGCTGGGTGCCGTAGAGCTCTCGCCCGCGCAACTCGTGTTGCTCGCGCTCCTGTGTTCTTCACTGCGCGCGTGGTTCGATCTTCCCAGCCCCTATATCGAAACAATCCTGCGCTTTGTGTTTGCGGTGATTTCGTATTCGGCGTGTGGGCTTATGGTCGCGGCGCTGATCCGAAACCGCCAGGTGGCCGTGGAGCACCTGGCCCGCGTTCGCCGGGAGCAGTCTCTCCGTCTTGACGCCGAGGAGCAACTGAAGGCGCTTGCCGAAGGGAGCCCCGCCGCAATCCTGACCCTTGACGATGGGGGAGTGGTGATCGCGGCAAATAAGGCGGCTTATCAGATATTTGCGCTCCGTGCCGGAGAATCCCTGAAAGGGCGATCGATTGCCCGCTATCTCCCGGTGCTCGCCGACGCGTTGCGACTGGGGATCGGCTCTGGCGGTTTGAGAACCGCGGCGCAATGTCAGGGCCGTCGCGACGATGGCGAGATCTTTCTGGCTCATACCTGGTTTTCTTCTTACACCCTGGAAACCGGTAACCGCCTCGCCGCCATCGTGGTGGATTCTTCCGAGGAAATGAGGGAGCACGAGGAAGAGAATTCCCGGCAGTTCATCCGGGGCAACCGTATCGCGGCCGCAGCTATGGCGCATGAGGTTCGCAATCTTTGTACGGCGATCTCGGCTGTCACTCTGAGTCTCAGGGAAAAGTGCGGGACTGCGCCCGAGGAAGAGTTTCAGGCGCTGGAATCGCTGGTGCAGGGCATGGAAAAGATCGCTTCCGTCGGGTTGCGGTCCGGGGACGCTATACATGGTTTCACCGAAAAGGACGACTTACAGAATCTACCGCTTCAAGCGGTGCTTGACGATCTGCGCATCGTGATTGAGGGCGACTGGCGTGAAATCGAGGGCGACGTGGAGTGGTTGCTGCCGTCCATGACGCCGCGAGTTCTGGCGGATCGCCATGGCTTGCTGCAGGCGTTCCTGAATCTCGCGCGGAACAGTCACCGGGCGGTATTGTCTTCCGCGGTTCGCCGTCTTTGCGTCGCGGTGGAATCCGACGATCGCACGGTCATCGTACGTTTCCGCGATACCGGCCCCGGGATTGTCTCGCCCGCCCATCTTTTTGAACCGTTCCAGCCGGGGGCAGACGGCACCGGGCTGGGACTCTACGTGTCGCGGGCGGTGGTCCGCGGGTACGGCGGCGACCTGCGCTATGAACCCCAGGCACGCGGCTCGTGTTTTGCCGTGGAGTTGCAGTTAGTGCCTGTGGAGGACGCGGAAAATCGAGGAGGTTCATGACAACATGACGATGCAGACGGCAGATCAGAAACCGACCACACAGGCAACGACGAAACAGGATGGGACGATCCGCCTGCTGGTGGTTGACGATCACGCGATGTTTCGCGAAAGCCTGGTGCGAATGCTGGAGAAGGAACCCGAGTTCCTGATTGCCGGCCAGGCCGGGTCCGTGTCGGAAGCGCTATTGATCCTGGCGCGCACCAGGCCCGCGGTGGTCCTGCTCGATGTAGATCTGGGCGCCGAACGCGCGATCGATTTCGCCCTGGGCGCGCGGACTGAGGGCTTTGAGGGCAGGATACTTGCGGTGACCGCGGGGATGAGCGACCCGGAAGCGATCCAGCTCGTTCAGGCGGGCGTCACGGGGATCGTCCATAAACACAACTCCATCGCGACCCTTCGCGACGTCATCGTGCGTGTGGCGGGCGGCGAAGTGTCGATCGAAAAACCCTATCTGGCGGCCGTGCTGCGCTCCATGGACCGGACGCGCAAACCCGAACATCCCGCGCTCACGCCGCGCGACAGGGCCGTCGTCAATTGCGTACTTCAGGGACTCATCAATCGCGACATCGCGGTGAAGCTTGGCATCTCGGAAGGCGCGGCCAAGGCGTCTCTCCGGCTGGTGTGCGCCAAGCTTGGTGTGCGCACCCGCAGCCAGCTTGTGAAAGTGGCTCTCGAGCATTATCGCGATCAGCTGTGATGCCCGCGCTCAGTGCGTCAGGTCGTAAATGAAGTAGTTCATCCCGACCCGGTATCCGAGCGACGCCCATTTCTCCGGATAGCGCGGCTCGTCCGAAACCTCCCAGGAATCGCCCAGATCCATGTTGTGACATATCGCGACCATGATGCGGCCCTTGTCGTCATAGATCGCCCGCCAATGCGGCGTCTTGCCCTGGCGATAGTCCTTTTCGCCGGTGACTGGGTCGCGGTCCATACCTGCCTCGTATTCGAGGCCGGTATCGAAAAACTGCGCGCCGGGCACCTGGAAGCGATCGTCCAGATCGTAGATGGTGTGGAAGATCGGATCGTTGTTTGGAATGTCGACGATTTCGCGGCCTGGCAGCGCGCGGGATATGCTGTAGACAAACTGCGCCCACTCGCGGGCACCGTGAAAATCGTCCACCATCAGGAAGCCGCCGCGTTGCAGGAACTCGCCGAGCTGATGCGCCTGATCGTCGGGCAGCAGCCAGTGGCCGACTTCCACCGCATACATCATCGGCCAGTTGTAAACGTCGTCCTCGCCATCGAGATCCACCACCTGCTCGGTCAGGCGAGTGTTGATGCGGGTCAACCGGGAGACGCCCGCGAGCAGATGCCGGTCGGAGCGCGGATAATCCATTGTCCAGTAGCCGGGGAAGGGAGTGCCGTCGTTATTGAACAGCGGTTTGAAAGGGTAGCCGTAGATATCGGGATAGCGCAGACGGGCGCGCACCCAGTCGGTTTTCGTGTTGAAG
>Ga0302319_10010718_pt1 | contig 17453 bp, 15 predicted proteins | sample Bog_T0_2_FD_203319 | JGI IMG/M metagenome (GOLD analysis project Ga0302319, IMG submission 203319) | Peat permafrost microbial communities from Stordalen Mire near Abisko, Sweden - Bog_T0_2 | ecosystem: Environmental > Terrestrial > Soil > Wetlands > Peat | place: Sweden: Abisko, Stordalen Mire...
AAAGGTCAGCGAGTCCGGACTCGCTGAGCCGGTCGTCAGATTTGAACTCGCAGTCCACAACGGCGTCTGCCACACGCCGCGTCCGTAGGTGGCCGCGAGCAGAACCTGCGCGGAAGAGGTCACCGGAGCCGCGCTCAGTTGAATCACCGGCGCGCCAGGCAGCCCGGTTCCAAATGCCGACCAGCAGGTCGAGGTCGCCTTCGCGCAGCCCGCAATCTGCGTGGTGAAATAAACCCCCGCGTCCGTGGCAATGTAGACCGTATTAGCGTCTTGCGGGTCTACCGCAAGACTGTTCGCCGCGGCCCAGGGAAGCAACGCCGCCACGCTCGCCCAGTGTGCCCCTCCGTCGGTCGAGCGGTACAGGACGCGCACCGTCTCGGTCTGCGTGGGCATGCCCTCAACCGTCACATAGACGGTGTTCCGGGTTGCGTCATGAGGGTCGATGACGATGCTCGAAATATCGAAGCCGTACGCGTTCATCCCACCGCTGTCGTTGGTAACCGGATTGAAGGTTAGATCCTGCCAGGCCGGCGACGCACCGCCAGGATTGACCGTGGCGCGCAACACATGGCCTCCCAACGCCGCTCCTCCGTCAAGTGTGCCGTACATGCCCACGTAAACCGTCTCGCCGCCGCCTGCGAGCGGCATCGCGGCCATCGAACGAATCAGCGCATTGCCGTTGCAGGGCGCGCTTGACGCCGAGTTGTCCAGGATGGGGCTGATTGCATTACTCCCGCTCCAGCTGACACCATTGGCCGGCCCTCGCCAAACCCGGCAGGTTCCGATCAGCAACTGCGCCGGGTCCAACGGATCCACCAGAAATGGCGCTGGCGTGTTCATGGTTAGCCCGTCCTCAACCACCTCGGGCGTGTTCGGCGCGCCGGTCGAATAGGTGAGGACCGGGTTGAACGCTCCCGGAGTGCTGCCAGACGCCAGCGTGCCCTGGTAGATGGAAACGCCTGCCTCGTTGTTCACATACCACAAGTTCGAGGGGGTCTCGGGGTCGATGGCCACCGGCCCGCCCGCCCCGCCCAGAACCTGCGGCCAGTCCACAGTGGGCCCGACCGAGCTATTCACTCCGGCTGTCCCGTTCACTCCCAGCGCGGCCATCATCGTATACGGCGTCGCCGGCGATTGCGCCAGGCTCACCACCTCCGCCAGCGACCCCAGACTCCCGTTCAGATTCTGAAAGTGGCTGGCATCGGTTGGCGCGCACACCGGCCCGGTTTCGCCGATGGCGTCCATGGAGCGCCAAAGCCCGCTGTCGTTGCCAGCAAAGATTTCAAGCGGATTGGCCGTGTTCCAGGCCAGTGCGTGCTGGTATCCGGCTACCTGGGCGTTCATGCACGTTGTTGCATTCGTCGTGTTGCGCCACACGCAACCCATGGCCAGGCTGCACTTCCACAAATCGTTCGCCCCGGCCAGCAGCAGCGTATCCTGTCCCAGCCCCAATCCTGCCGGAACCGCCGCCAGAGCCAGGTTGTAGTCGCCATTCTCAATGGTCGCCGCCCCGTCAATGGTGTTCGTCTCCAGCGCCGCCGTATTCCATTGCCGGGCAAACGCGATCGTCTGGTTCCCGCACGCAACCCCACTCAGCGAGCAAGCGTCCTGCCACAGTCCCTGGTCCTGGTTGAATGCGTCGGTGGTCCACGCAAACGTGTCCCCCGTCTGCGGATTCACCGCCAGCGTTCCCCTGAAAATCGGGCAGTCAATCGAGCCTATGGAGCCGGAATTGGTCGGGCATAAGGAGGTCGTTAGCCCCGCGCCGGGTTGAGCCGCCATCCGCGTCCAAGCCGCGCCGTCCGCCGACTGGTAATAGCCGTGGTACCGCACCGCCGCCACAAACAAATGCCGCAACGGATTCCACACCACCGAGGTAGCCGCGTTTCCATCCGGAAACGCAAAGGCATCGTTCGGCCCCTGCACATCCGCGCCCGCTCCGTCCCTGATCGTCGCCAGGTTCCAGGTAACACCGCTATCGGCGGAGTAATACAGCCCCTGATAGCTCCTGTGGGCCAGCGCCGCATCCACCAGCGTGCCTTCGTAGGCCTGTGAAACCGCGGCCACCACCAGTTGCGGGTTCAGCGTGCTCCACGCAAACCCGGCGAACCCTTCCCCGGTAAAGCTCCACAAGTTGTCCGCGGTTGTCTGCGTCAGGCTCCAGGAGTTTCCTCCGTCGGCCGAGCGCAGAATCCCCGCCCCATAGTACGAATCGAGCGCATCGTTCGGGTCGCCGGTGCCGGCCAGAATCACACCCGTCCCAGCCGGCTGCACGGTCAACGCTCCAATGCTGATCGAGGCATCCTCCGCACCGCTCAAAGCGGCTACAGTGTCCGTCAGCGGAGTGAAAACGATCAAGGATGTATTGGAGACGCCGGCGTTCTGCGCCACCCACACCCCGCCCCCGGTGGTTCCCAGATAAAGGCGATTGCCGGTCGCGTCCGAGGGGTCCAGCGCCAGCGCGGAAACCCTGCCTGTCACCAGGCCATACGTTGGCGTCAGCACCGCCGTGGGGCCAAGCGCCTGCCAGGTCGCCGTGGCAGCCGTGGCCGGTGCTGCCGTCGCATCGGGTCGCGTCGCCGCGCGCGGGGCGTCACCCCGGCTCCTCCTGCGCCCTTGTGCCCAGCCACGCTCGGCCAGAAACCTTTGCGCCTGCATCGCCCTGGGAGGCATTGCCCGCGCTGGCAGTTTGGCCCGTTGCGCCAGGGCGGGACAAGTTGCCAAAACCAGCAGGACCGCCGCCAGACCCAGCGCACAGGAAATCAGGCCGGCGCCTGGAGCGCCATGCACTGACTTCCGCGTTGGAGCAACACCGGGCCGAATCCCGCCCTGCAGGACAGGCTTGCCGGAAACTCGCTGAAAATCCCGCATAGACGCAAACGTCCGGAATCCGATTCCGGCCTCCCCTCTCTTCATCCTCCGAGGGGGATATGGGCGGAACCCAATGGATTACGAGTGCGAAACAAGCAATTTCCGGGTTTGGAATTTCAATGAAATTATAGTACGAAAACGGAACACCTGCGGAAAGGCGGGGATCGCCTCTCCCAGACTTCTGAATCGAAGGGGAAGGTTGCAAGCAAACCAGAGGGTCGATACGCGGCATTCCACCAGCGAATGCCGTGCGATTGCCTCGCATCGCGCGAACTACTTCAGCTTCAGCTCGCTGTCAAACAGCTTGCGGGTATCCCAGGCACTCACTGTCTTGACTTCGCTCTTCTTGCCATTTTTTTCCGCCCATAGTTCATGGTCTTCCGCCATGTTCACCTGGGTGAAGCGGAACTTCCCATGCTCGTCGGCGGAATAGCTGCGGATGGCCTTGGTCTTCAGGTTTTTGAGAAAGACTGTGGCCTCGGCCACCGCGGTGTCATTGGCGTCCACTACTTTCCCCGTCACCACCCGCTGGCCCAGATTTTGCGCCTGCGCCTCCAGCAGGCCAAGACCAAACCCGCTCGGGCCGCCCGATAATCCCATTGGAATCACACCTGCCGCCAAGGCCGCAAACGCCAGCCCGCTCAGCAAAATCGCGCGGGAAATCCTCACTCTTCCTCCTCGAACAGCTCGTCTTCATCGTCATCCAGGTCGCCGTCAACCCGCGCCAACTCCAGCGGTTCTACGCCGACCACCTCGTACTCGGTTCCACATTCGTCGCAGGCGACCACGTCGCCTTCTTCCACTTCATCCATTTCGATGTCAAGTCCATTCTCGCATTCAGGGCAGTTGGGCATGACAGCCTCCTCTCGTTCCAGAGCTTCTCAACTAGTAAGACGACAATTTCTTGCGGTGCGACAACGCTATCTTTAGGGAGAACACACCCTCAGGTCAAGAGGCACAGCACACAACCGCAAATCGAACTCCCATTCATGGAGAATACGCCATGAATCTCCTTCGACAAGGGGCTTGACAGATGCAATTGCGCTCTCCCGCCGGCTGGCCCATGACGCCGCCACGCTCCACCGTTTACCCTGTAGAGGACGATGTCTCCGCCCACCACCATCTCGCTTACCTTCCCTGACTTCCGCGGTGCTACCCGCCGCCTGGTGCTCTGGAACCTTGCCGCCTTCTTCATTCTGCTGATCGCTTTGCTGGCGTTTCCGGATCGCGCCGGTCACACGATCAATCTCCTCGCCTTTGATCCGGGCGCTTTTCTGCACGGCAGCTTATGGCAGCCATTTACCTACAGCCTGATACAAATCGGCTTGCTCTCAACCCTTCTCAATCTGCTTTGTTTGTGGTTTTTCGCCGGATTTCTTGAAAGTTTCCACACTTCAAGCTGGGTGACCGGCGTCTACGCCGTCTCCGTTCTGGGCACTGCGGCAATAGCCACCGTCATTTACATGGCCGCACCCACACTGGGCTTTCGGGCTGCCGCCATTCAGCTCACCGGCTGCTCTGGCGGCATCTTTGGGCTGCTGGTAGCCATCGGGTTTCTGCACGGGGATGTGCAGTTTATGCTCTTTCCGCTGCCAATCAATGTCAAGGCCCGTCACATGGCCGCCATCTTTGCGGTCATCTACCTGGCCATGGTCTTCGGTCAGCAGAGCGTCTATGCCTTCGCGGTGCTGGGCGGCGGACTTTTCTGCCTGGTTTATATCCAGTTAGCCCCGCGCCGCGGGCTACAGTTTGCCTTCAGCGAGAAATGGTTTGGCATGCGCAACCGCTTCTACCGCTGGAAACGCGGCCGCGCCGGCCGCAAATTCGAGGTTTACATGCGCAAGCAGGGCCGCAGCGTCCGCCTCGACAGCCGCGGCAAGCAGATTGACGACCCGGACGACAAGACGCGCTGGAACTGAGTTGGAGAAATCGAGTTTTCCCGGCTGGCGCGGCAGGATAGAATCTCTCTGGAATGACCACTAAAGTCGCATTTCTCTTTCCGGGGCAGGGTTCGCAGGCCGCAGGCATGGGCCGGGAACTCGCCGAGCGCTTTCCCATTGCCGCCCAGACCTTTGCCGAGGCCGATGAAGCCGCCGGCTTCCCGCTCTCGCGGCTGATCTTCGACGGGCCTGAAAAAGACCTGCGCCTCACCGAGAACACCCAGCCGGCCATTCTCGCCGTCAGCGTCGCCGCCTGGCGCGTGCTGGCCGCGCAGGGCGTCGAGCCGGCCTTTGCCGCAGGCCATTCGCTCGGCGAGTGGTCAGCCCACGTTGCCGCCGGTACCCTTAGCTTTGCCGATGCTGTGCGCGCCGTGAAAGCCCGCGGCAAGGCCATGCAGTTGGCCGTTCCCGCAGGCCAGGGCGCTATGGCCGCCGTTCTCTCGCTCCCCGCGGATCAAGTGGCTGAAGCCTGCCGCGAAGCCGAAGCCGAAACCGGCCTCGTCGTCGCCGCCGCCAACCTCAACTCGCCCAGCCAGACCGTCATCTCCGGCGCTCTGGCGGCCGTTGAGAAAGCCTCGGCCCTGGTCAAAGCCAAAGGCGCGCGCCGCGCCCTCATGCTCCCCGTCAGCGCGCCTTTCCATTGCGCCCTGATGCAGCCGGCGCAGGAAGAGGTCGCGCGCGTCCTGGCGGCTCTCACGCTGGCCGATCCACGCATCCCCGTAGCCGCCAACGTCACTGGCGGACTGGTCTCCACAGCCGAGGCTGCCCGCGACGCCCTCATCCGCCAAGTCACCGGCACGGTCCGGTGGGTGGACTGCGTGCAGTCGCTGATTGCCGCCGGAGCGGAGTTGCTTATTGAAGTGGGTCCGGGAAAGGTGCTCTGCGGCCTGCTCAAACAAATTGATCCGGCGCAGAAATCCCTGAATGTCGAAGATGCCGCCAGCCTGGAAGCCACGCTCGCCGCTCTGGCCGGGGGAGTGGACTCAGGCAGATAGATCCCGCGTTCTGCCGCATCGAGGGCTTTTCCCAGCCTATCCCGCGTTGGTTTTCTTGCTGGACTCTTCCGCTTCCCCGACCAGTTGTTCGGATTGTCGATTGGCGTTCAGCGAGTGTTCGAGAGCTTTCTTACTCAGTTCATGAGCAGTCAAATGATCTGCCTTACCGTGGGCTTCAGCCGCCGCAGCGTGGGCGTGGCTTGCCAGGTTGTGTAGTTCCGCGGCTCGACCGTGTGTACTCTGAGGCATGATGTTCTCCTGGCCTGTTCGATGCAAACCAGCCGGGAACGGCCATGGGAAAGATCCCTCGGCGTCTACATCTCCAGATTCAGTTCCACACCTGGCGGCGAGAAGCCGAGCGTGTGCGCCTTGGGGTCGTAGACCAGGTTGAGCGCCTTGCTCTTGCGTCCGTTGATCAGCACGGCCACCAACAGCCCGTTTCCGTACATGCGCGCCGCCGCGATCTGGTGGCTCTGAATCACGCCATACTCGTTGTCGGGGCTGGTCGAGCTCCAGTCATCTTGAAATCGCGAATAGGGATAGGTCCCATACTTCGTCGGGTGCTGCTGCCAATCCTTGTCGTGTATCCAGATTCCGTACGCCTTGGGCAGATCGTCCTTCTCCACAGCCGTGAGAAAACTGTTGATCGCCATCCGCCCCATCAAGTGGCTGTTCCAGTTCCATGGCCAATCCACTGGTCTTCCGGCTACGAACCACCAGCTCACAAACAGCACCAGCAGCAGGCCCCCGGCGCCATAGAGCATCCGTTGGCGCCGCCGGTCGCGGGCCTCATCGAAAACTGGAGCATCCATCAAAGTCATTGCAATAGTTCCTCGAAAAACAGTGAACAGGGATCAGAGATCAGAGATCAATAACCGATCGGAGATCTGTAGCCAAGCCTCGGCGTTTACAGGATATACTGCTTCCCTTCTCTCTTAGACACCGGACGCATGTATGCAGTTCCCGAGCTAAGCATTCGCTCGCCCTCGGAACCTAATCGCTGATCTCTGACCCCTACTCCCTGCTATACGTCGTCCGGCTCTTCTCCGCCTGCCGCTCTAGCGCCAACTCAATCAGCCGGGTAATCAAATCCTTGTACGCGACCCCCGAGGCCTGCCACAGCTTGGGATACATGCTGATTTGCGTGAACCCCGGCATGGTGTTCACCTCGTTCAGAAAGATGCGCCGCTTGCCCGCCGGCTCCATCAAAAAGTCCACTCGCGCCAGCCCCGACAAATCGCACGCCCGGAACGCCGCCACCGCCATCTCCCGTATCTGCTTGGCCTCCGCGCGGCTCAGCTTGGCCGGAATCAACGGCACCGATCCCGCCGAGAGATACTTATCCTCGTAGTCGTAGAACTCCTTGCCGGGAACAATCTCGCCCACCACGCTGGCCTGCGGATCGTCGTTGCCCAGCACGGCCACCTCGAACTCCCGCGCCTTGCCGCGTTTGCCGCCCACCCCTTGCTCCACCACCAGCTTGCGGTCGTACTTGGCCGCCAGCGTCAGCGCCGGTCCCAATTCCTGGCGGTCGTGTGCTTTGCTGATGCCCACCGACGAGCCCAGGTTCGCCGGCTTCACAAACATCGGGTACCTGAGCGCCGCTTCAATCTGGGTGATCACCTTGCGGGGCTGCTTCTCCCACTCCGTCCGCAACAGCGCAACATGCTTCACAATGGGCAGCCGCGCCTGGGCAAACAGCCGCTTCATCACATCCTTGTCCATCCCCGCAGCCGAGCCCAGAACGCCTGAACCCACATAAGCGATTCCCGCCAGTTCAAAGAGCCCCTGAATGGTCCCATCTTCGCCAAAGGTTCCGTGCAGCACGGGAAAAACCACATCCAGCGACTGCCCGCCCAGCGCCGCGTGGCTGTCCAATGCCGAATCCACAGCAGGACTCAGCGCTGCCGTAGCCGCACCCGACTCGGCCGGCCCAGAGCCTTCAAGCAGCCCTTGCGCGGCCCCCGAGGTCAGCCAATGCCCCGCCTTGTCGATCCCGATCGGCGCCACATCGAATTTCTTCCGATCGATTGCATTCAAAATCGAAGCAGCCGACAGCAGCGAAACCTCATGCTCGCCGCTCCGCCCGCCAAACACAATCCCAACCCGCAGTTTTTTAGCCATTTCTCTTTGATTTTAGTCTCTCGGTGCGTCAAAAAGCGGCACACGTCCCCCCAAAGGAGCCAAGTAAAGCACTTGCCACAGCGAGTGTTGGGGGATACACTGTATTCGACTTTTGTTCGCCCATGACAACCGATCACTTTTTTGACGAGCCTTCAAAGCAATCGCGTGTCAAAGCGGCGATTGTCAGCAAGTATTTCGATGCGTGGACAAGGGTGGTGCAAAAGATGAGTAAGCGGCTCGCTTACCTAGACCTTTTTGCTGGGCCTGGCAAGTACGGCGACGGAACCCCGTCGACGCCAATACTTGTACTCAAAAAGGCGATTAATAATCCAGGAATTCATCAAGGCCTCTCTCTTTTATTCAACGAGGCCAATTCCGTGTACGCAACTGCTCTCGAACAAGAGCTGGATTCATTTCCAAGAGCCGAGGCGCTTGCACACAAGCCGACAGTCACACGTGAGGAGGTCGCCGATACTACGGTTAAGGCGCTGAAAGGCTGGGGTAGCAACCCAACACTCATTTTTGCCGATCCATGGGGGTACAAAGGTCTATCACTCGACCTTTTCGAAGCCGCTCTGAAGAATAAAGGGTGCGAAATCATTTTCTTCTTCAACTACAACCGAATCAATCCGGCATTGAACAACCCATTGGTCAAGGAGCACATGAACGAATTATTCGGAGAGGAAAGAGCCGACACACTTCGGACAAAGGTCGGCGCACTGTCACCATCCGAGCGTGAATCGAGTATTCTCGATGAGCTGACAAATGCGTTGATGCAATTCGGGGCCAAATTCGTCCTGAGCTTCCCTTTCAGCGACGAGCGAGGGACAAGGACAAGTCATTACATCATTTTTGCAACGAAACACCAACGCGGGCACGACATCATGAAGAGCATCATGGATGGGGAAAGCTCCGAGCACGACCAAGGAGTGCCATCGCTAGGCTTCAGCTCTGCATCTACTGATCAGCAGTTGCTTTTCCCATTGCACAGCCCACTTGACGATCTGGAAGCGATGCTACTCAATGAGTTCTCCGGAATGTCGCTAACTATGGAAGAGGTCTTCAATAGGCACAACGTGGGTCGAAACTACACAAAAAGGAATTACAGGAAGGCCCTCACAAAGTTGGAAGCTAACGGACAAATCGAAACAGATCCCTGCTCAAGCAGGCGACCGCCGGAGACGTTTGCAGATCACGTTCGGATCACTTTCCCAAAGAACTGACCTATCAGCAGCTGTAGGAGGCCAAATGAGCGAGATCAGCACAATCGAATGGACCGACGCAACCTGGAACCCCGTACGCGGTTGCACAAAAATCAGCCCCGGATGCAAGCACTGCTACGCCGAAGTGTTCGCCGAGCGTTTTCGCGGCGTCCCCGGCCATCCCTACGAGCAGGGCTTTGATCTTCGCCTGGTACCGGATAAGCTCGCCGAACCGCTGCGCTGGCAGACTCCCAAAATGATCTTCGTGAACTCCATGAGTGATCTTTTTCATGAGGGGGTTCCGGACGAGTACATTGAAGCAGTTGCGACGGTCATGGTCAAAGCCAAGTGGCACACCTATCAGGTTCTAACCAAGCGCTCAGCCCGCATGGCGAGCCTGCTGCGCGGCCGCTTGAGCTTTGCGGCAAATGCTCCGCATATCTGGTGGGGAGTCAGTGTCGAAAACAAACAGCATGGCCTTCCGCGCCTTCGCGACTTGCAAAAATCGCCTGCCGCGGTCCGATTCCTTTCCGTGGAGCCGTTGCTTGAGGGTTTAGGGCGGGTGAATCTGGACGGAATCCACTGGGTCATTGTCGGCGGAGAGAGCGGTCACGGCGCCCGGCCTTTGAAAAGGGAGTGGGTCACCTCAATGCGCGACCAGTGCAATGAAGCTGGCATACCCTTCTTTTTCAAGCAATGGGGCGGCGTTCAAAAGAAGCGCGCAGGACGAGAGCTGGATGGGCAAACCTACAATGGCTTCCCCACCCGGATCAGCCATCCAGTTTCCCCACTTGCAACCGCCCTACGGTGGGCTCAAGAAATCCAAACAGGGTATGCTGGTGCCCGGACCGAGCTTTTGCCCGTCTTGGCGTAGCCGAATGCCCCAGGTCGCCCTTTCGGGAACCTGGGGTTTTCGTCCAGTGCGCGGTCTTCTCGATGCTGGGATCGGGAAAGTCTGCCAGCCTACTTGCCGATTGCAGGGGATAAAGATGCCGGCTGCTTGTGCATCTCGTCGCTGAAGAACTTGCCCTCGTCGGTCAGTTCGAATGTATCCCAGGAAGAGATCATCGTCGGCCCCCACTCGGGATCGAAGCACCATGCGATCCAACTGATGCCCCTGGATTCGAGGTAGCTGGTAATCGTGTTGCCGTACTCGATGCCCTGTTCCCTGGCGCCGTCGCCCTTGTCGAAACCGATTTCGGTCGCAATGACCGGGTAGCGATCCGCGGCAAAGCCGAAATCCGCTTCCCACTTGGGTGGCCACGGCTTCGATCTCTTGATGGGATAGGGATGTGTGACGTATCCAATGTGCTCCGCCCGGATGGGATTGAAGCGCAGTGGAGTCAGGTCATAGGCCCAGTTAAAGCCGGCGACAAGTGGAATGGTCTCTTTGTCATAGGATCGGATGAGCGAGATCGTATCCTCGTTGATCTGGCGCCAATCGTCCCAGGACACCGTTCCCAACTGGCCAAAGAAGTCCGTCGGTTCGTTGAATAGCTCGAAGAATGCAACGGTGTGATTGCCGTTGAAGTGAGCGGCCATGATGCGCCAGAAATTAGAGCTCTCAGCCATGCTTGTCTCATACATAGGATCCTGAAACAAGCCTTGCTTGAGATTGCCGATCGAGTGGAAGTCAATGTCCACGTACAGGCCGAGATCGGTGCACCACTGCACCGCCTGATCGAGCAAAACGAGATAATTCTTTGCTCCACGCCCGCGCCATGAGACTGGGTGCACGGGAATGCGAACCACGGTGGCTCCGGTCTCCTTGACCTTGACGAATAAGTCCTTGCTCCAGTGGCCCTGGCTTTCAATCTTGTCGGGGTCGGCGATGTTGACGCCACGAAAGAGAACTGGCTTGCCGCCGGGATCGACGAACCGGTTACCGCTGACCGAGATCAGTGGGAGTTTTTTCGCGTCCGGACTGTTGAGAGGCTGAGTGGGATAGGCACCATGCCACCAGTCGTTCACTTTCCTTGTTTCGCCTGTGGGGTTCGCTGTCTGTGCGAATGCGCTCAACCCACATAAGATCACGATGACCGCAACCGATATACCAAATCGCTTCATGCTGTTGAATTCCTTCGTGCTGCTGCCAGCAACTAAGGACAGGTACAGTTCTCGGCAGCAGAGTTGAATCGTTTTATCATATCTTCCAATAGGCTGGTTCGTCGATCTCGAAGTCGCGGTTGACTCTTGAAAGGGAGAGCCCGCCCACGACAAATCGGGCTCCCAAAACTCTGGCGGAGTGGGACGAGAGATCCCGATTCGGCGATTAGCTTGCGCCCAGGCCCGCCGGGTGGTGCGGGCTCAGAGGGCGATCAGAGGCCGCGGCAGCCGCATATGCGAGCGATCCAGAAACAGCCTCATGCGCAACGCTTCAGAACGCTGCATGGCCACCAGCCGCATTTGCCTGCGGATGTGGCCGCCGTGTTCGAGCAGGGCCACCTGAGCTTCGTCGCGGATGGCATCCCGCTCCAGGCGGGCGATCCGCTCTTCGATGGTGCGGCGAAATCGGGGACTGATTTCAAAGCCTTCATTGGCGGCGCAATTGATCATCATGGCAGGCTCCTCGGGGCTGGAATTTTTGAGGCTGAAAAATAATTCATGAGCAGCCTCAAGTTTTTTCCGCTTGTGCCGATATTAGAAGAGACTCACTTCGAGCGCCAGATTACCGTCGAGCGAGATAAACGTAATGAACTGTCGTAATAAACTGTCGTAATGCACTGCCCTAAAACAGGACAGTGATCGAGCGCCACCCGCTGATTTCACTGCTTGTCCGTGCTTCATCCTTAGGGAGCGTTTTCCAACCATAAGCGCCCCAACATGTTGCATTGACTGCATAAACCAGCTACCCCCTCTTCAACAATTGAGACTGAATATCAACCGGCATAAGTAAAGGGCCACCTTGTGGGCGGCCCTTCGTTTATTGTCGCGGATCTGAGACCAGAATCAAAACAACTTGGCGAGACCCTTCTTTTTCTTTTTCTTGCTTGAGGACTCGTCGCTCAGGTCGGCCTTGGGCTTTTTCGTTTTGGCGTCCGTGGCGGCGGTTGTTGGGTTCGAGCCGGGCTTGATGTCGTTCACCGTGGCGGGCGCTTCGGCCGGCTTCTCGGCGGCGGGCGCCACAGCGGTGTTCGGCCCAACCGCCTTGATCACAGCGTTGGGATCAGCTGCGGCAGCCGAGGGGGCGCTGACAACCTGAACGCCTACGCCAGTGCCGCCATCGGGTGCTGCCATCTGCAGCGGCGCTGTGTTGGGCTGGTCGCTGCGCGGCGGCTCATTGGGGCCAGTGGGCGCTGCTGCGCCGGCTGGAGCAGCAGCCGGTTTGCCGGCATTGACGGCCGCGTTGAACATCGTAACATTTGCCTTGGTAATATCTGGCGCCAGCGTCCGTTTCGGATCTTCCAGGGTGGGTTCGCCCACGTGGACCGCCTCCACCACGATGGGCCCGTGCGTGACCAATCCCCAGGTCCTGGTCGTAAATCGCAGGGGCTGGCGGCTGCCCTCCTCTGCTTCGCTCTCGTTCATCGCTTCCTGAGTAGGCTCGGGGACCGGGCGGTTCATGGCAACCAAGCGATCGCGCGCATCCTCAACGTGGGGGGCCATGGGGTAGCGAACAATCACCTTGGCATAGGCTGCGGCTGCCCGGTCCAGGTAGACCGCGACCATCCGCTCTTTGATCGAACCGGGAAGGTTTGGCGCAATTTGGATCGCGTGGGCCTCGCCGGCATAGGAATCGCCAATACCGAGCAGCGCCTGGTCGCTCTTCGAGTAAAGCGGGAAGGTATCGACAACCGTCTGTAGCCGGGCAATGGCAGCGTTGAAGTTCTCGCGGCTCTGATAGTAGAGGCCGATCGACGTCTCGCGCTCGGCCAGAACCTCTTGCACGTCGCGCAGTTTCTGTTTGGCGCGGGGAACCAAAGTCGAATCGGGATACTGGTTGATCATGTTCCGGTATTCCCGCTCGGCGTTCTCTGCGTTGATGTAATCGCGGTCCGGCTTCTCCATCTGCTGGTAGTAGATGTCGCCCACCTTCATCTGTGCCTCGGCCGCTTCCGGAGCATTGGGGAAGAACGTGATGAAGTCCTTGTACTCGGCTTCGGCCTGCATCAAAGCCGCCGAGCCGCCTTCCTTGAACCAGCTATCGCCCACCGCCAGCTTGGCCCGCATCCTGTACTCAGACTCTGGATACGTGTTGAGCATGGTCTGCAGATCAAGCCGCGACACATCGAAGCGGCCCTTCTTCATGGCGATCATCGCCTTGTCGAAGAGCTCCTTGTCGGGCTGCTTGGAGTTGACGCCCGCCAGCGGATTCGCGCTCAGGTCTTCCTTCTTCTTGTGCGTCGATTTCTTGATTGCGGCTTCGGCCGAGATCCCAGCCAGCACTGCCACCGCCAAGGCTACCGCGGCAATTCTCAAAGACAACCGGTTCATAAACCCTCATTGCGGCGAAGGCCTGTCGACAAGCCATCCGCCATTTTCTAAAAATCTCGAAAAACTGCCGGCTTATTCCTTCGCGGCCTCGCGCGCCGCCGCCAGCAATGCGCGCGCATCCCGTTCCGGGTGTCCAGCGCCGAAGACGGCGTTACCGGCCACCAGCAGCTCCGCTCCTGCTTGGACGACCCGAGCTACCGTATCGTGAGCCACACCGCCGTCCACTTCGATTCTAAACGCCAGCCCCAGCTCCTGGCGCAATTCGGCCAGCCTGCGAATCTTTTCCAGCGAAAAGGGGATAAATTGCTGCCCGCCAAAACCCGGATTCACGCTCATGATCAGCACATGATGAACCATAGGCAGAATATCCAGGATCAGATCCACCCTGGTTGCCGGGTTCAGCACCACGCCCGGCTTCATTCCGTGGTGTGCAATCAGCTCCAGCGAGCGGTGCAGGTGGGGGCAAGCCTCGTAATGCACGCTCACCCAGTTAGCCCCGGCATCGGCAAAGGCCGCAATGTAATCGTTGGGGTTATCGATCATCAGGTGGCAGTCGAGCGGCAGGGCGGTCACCTTGCGCAGGCTCCTGACAACCGGAGGCCCCAGCGTAATGTTCGGCACAAAATGCCCGTCCATGACATCCACGTGGATGACTGTGCCGCCGCCCCGCTCAGCCGCGGCAACCTCATCCGCCAGATGCGCAAAGTCCGCCGACAAGATCGAGGGAAGCAGCTCAACCATTGCTCTGGATATTCTCCTTGCAGGGTCAGTGTATCAGCGCGGCGGTGCGGGGGCGTCTGGATTCACAGGTACTCAGGGCTATCGCAGGTATTGATTTTGTTATCGAAACTGGTTCTTCTTGCGGCCAGACGGGGTTCGGTCCCGCGCCATCTTCGTGTTGGATCAGGGATGCGGCTTTTGCAGGGCGCGGCACTGTTGAACTGTCTTGTCGAGGGTCAATGTGCCGAGTTGCAGTCCCTCTTTTGCAACGAATTTGACCGGTCCGGCGCAGGCAGGTTCGCGGTAGCCGGAGGTTTCGGCGATGAGACTGTACTCCCGGCCTTCGTAAAGCGTGATCTCCGCGTCGCCGTTTTCATCCGCCCTTGCTCCAATGAACTGGGTCGGGGTTAGCGGGTCCATTGCAGCCACGTGGGCCTGAATGACCGGGCTGCCGTCCTGGTTGACGACATGCACATGGAGGTTGACTGCACGCAGGTCCGGAGTGAGCACAAGGTTGATGTTCGCTCTGACATCTGTGGGGCCCAGATGGATCAGTTCGGCGGAGGATGAATTAGCGCCCGATGGGTAGTAGACAGGCACGTGAGGCTCGCGATTGTTAGGACCCAGGTAGTAAAGTGCAACCCAATAGTCTCCGGGATCGACCTTCGCGAAGTCGTAGTTGCCGGATGCATCCGTGCGCTGCGAGGTGACAATTCCAAATCCGGTCCTGTTGTTTTCTGGATGCAGCAGGCCGACAGGAACGTCGGACGCGGGATTTCCCCCTGTGTCGGTGACCTTTCCCCTGATGTGCATATCGTGTGCGACGGCCCAGTCGATTTCGGCGCATCCCTTTGCGTGAACCGTTACAGCAGCGGTGTCTTTGGCGAACAGCGTGTAGCCGGCGGGCAGGACTGCGGTAAGTGTATAAGTACCGGGAGGAAGTTCATTGAAAGCATAACTGTGGTCTTGGCCGGAGGATGTAGAGAGGCTTTTCTCGCCCGAAAGTTTAATGGAGATGCTCGGAATATCCGTCACTCCGTACCTCATCGTGACCTTGCCGAAAATGCGGGCTGTGGGCGGTGCGGTAGGATAGGCGCGGAGCCACGCCAGATCGGAGTCCCAATCGGGATTGGCGGGCCCGAGGTTGCCCGAGCAAACCGATGTTTGCGCAGTCTGCGTGTTTGGATTGGGAGATGCGAAGACGACGTACTCCTGACCTTCGCGAAATTCGCCATTGCCACCGCTGACGATGATCTCGTGGCCTGGGTTGCCTTTGAAGATTTCCAGTACCTCGAAGCGCACATCTTCCGTCATGGGCACAACGACGCTAGCGGCAGTGCTGCCATCGGGATAGGTGACGGTAGTTTCCGGCGATGGGTGCCGGATCACCTCCACCACGCGTCCTTGGAAGACGATCGAATGAGTGTCAAACGAATGACAGACCGTGATCGGACCCATACACGACATCCCCTGCGCCGAGAGCGGCGCGAGGAGAATCAATAGAGAGACAAATTTGCACATCGGATACCTTCAGCACCTACTGTAAACCACTCATGTATGGACGTTGCCACTGAAGTTTGGCCGGGTGCCCCCGGTCTGGATTTTCAGACCTGAGAAACCAACAATGCTTCAGTTTGTGCGTTCCCAGGTTCCAAAAGCAGGACAATTCGACTGCGCTCAGTGCAGGCTCTGGGGTACCCAATCATTTTGGGTTAGTCAGATCTGAGCTACCGGCCATCTTGAACCGGCTTCCTGCTACCCGCCCTACGCCGCGCAGCATCACCTTGATCGGCCAATGGCCTTCCGCGCCAGGAAAGAAGATTTCGCCTGCACGGCGCTCCTCAGGGCGGTAGTACCAGCGCTTGAGAAGCGCCAAATGACCTTGGCGGAATGTCGCAGAGGCCGCTGCCGAGGGGTCTGCCAGTTCGGCCAGAGCCGCCTCCATGCGGGCTTCGAGCAAGCCGCGTTTTAGCTTAGCGGGCATGGCGTCGGATGCGGCAATCCCTGCCGACAACGCCGCAGGCAACGTCTCTTCCGGTATTGGCTCCTCTGGCCGGTCCAAACTGATCCCTGCCCCCTGACCCCTGATCCCTGTCTCTTCGAGCGTAGGTTCGATCGCCATTGGCTGGGGAAACAGCGAACTCGACCCCGACTGCTCGTTCTGGATCCTCATGCCAACGGTTGAAAACGCAGCCGGACCGCGCAGGCGGCCATTCTCGAAGAGAAAAACGGCGACTTCGTCCGGATGGGCCGAGGCTTGCAGAATGACCGCCCGAAGCTGGCTCAGTGGGCGGACCAGCTCGGGCGCAAGAGCGCGCACCGCTTCCACGCGTTGCACCTGCGCGTGAATCGCCGCCGCAGACTCGAATTCGAGGTTGGCTGATGCCTGATCGCGTTCGGTACGGAGCTGGACCAGACGGCTGTCGCCTCGCGTAGCCAGAAAGCTCTCCACCGCTGCGGCCTCCTCCCCATAACGCTCATCTGTACATCCTTGATAGCAGGGCGCAAGGCACATCTTCATCTCGGAGTACACGCAGCCGGGATGGCTAGGGTTGGGGTCGAGATCCTCCGTGCAGCGGCGCAGCAAAAATAGCTTGAGCGCCTCGTCGGCAAAGCGTTCGGCTGCCGTCCGCGACTGGAACGGTCCATACGCCCAGTCCGCCTCGCGCTGGCTGGGGCGGTGGGTCACCACGATCCGCGGATAGGCGTTGCTCCCCAGGAAGCGGACGAACGCCGGCGCGCCCAGGTGCATGCGTTCGAGGCACTTGGTGCCGTAGACCTTTTCGAGGAGTTCAAACTGGAGAAGCAGGGACTCGAACTCCGAGCCGGTGAGCCGCCACTCGATGCGCCGCACCCGGCCGGCCAACTGCAACCGGCGCGGATGTTTGGCCGAGGGCTGGAGTAGCCGCTCCAGCCGCCCGCGCAGGTTCGGAGTGCGGCCAATATAGGGCTCGAAGTGCGCCTCCTCGCCGTAGAGGGCGAAGACGGCAGGGGCTTGCGGTAGTTGGACCAGCGCAGCCTTGGGGTCAGCCGGGTCGAAGGGCAGCGACTGAGTTGGCAGCATCATAGTCACGATTTGATCGCGTTAATCATTGTGTGGGTATTCCAAATATGGCTTCGAGATCGAAGTAACGGTATCGTTTGGCGAGCGACTTCCAGGGGAACTT
>Ga0302319_10010719_pt1 | contig 17452 bp, 13 predicted proteins | sample Bog_T0_2_FD_203319 | JGI IMG/M metagenome (GOLD analysis project Ga0302319, IMG submission 203319) | Peat permafrost microbial communities from Stordalen Mire near Abisko, Sweden - Bog_T0_2 | ecosystem: Environmental > Terrestrial > Soil > Wetlands > Peat | place: Sweden: Abisko, Stordalen Mire...
GGCTCGGCATCAGCATGTTCCCGTTCCTCGTACCGCCCGACGTCACAATCTGGGACGCCGCGGCGCCGGCGAGCAGCATGCGCTTCATGCTGGTCGGCGTAGGCCTCACGCTGCCGCTGATCATCGCCTACACGGCCTGGGCCTACTGGGTGTTCCGCGGCAAGGTCGGCACGCACGGTTATCATTGATGCGCGCCGTACCGCGCATCCTCACACAGCTCGGCTGGATGGTCCTGATCTGGGCATTGAGCGTCGCGGCGCTCGGCATCGTCGCCTGGCTGCTGCGGCTGTGGCTCAGACCGTAGAGCGCACTTTTTTCAACGCCTGCGCATGCCGCTGACGGGCCAGGTACAGCCCGATGCCGGCGACGACGATCGCGGCGACGATTCCAAGCTGCATGCCATAGGCGCCGCCGTCGCGCAGCGTCGCGCTGATGACCATGGACGCCACGACGAGCGGAGCCACACAGACATAGAAGAGGCCGAGAGCGCCCCCCGGAATGCGGAACGGTCGCTCCGCCCGCGGCTGGCGGATGCGCAGCAGGATCAGCGCCAGCAGCTCGAGAACCAGCGTCGCCGTATACAGCAGGCACAGCATCACGACGAGGTTGCCGAACGTGAGCGTCGCGAGCAGCGCAACCACACAGGCAAATCCGATCAGTGCGGTCCGCGGCACCGCCGTGGTCGACTCGGACTGCGCGAGCGACGGCGGCAGCCAGCCGTCCTGCGCCATCACGAACGGGATCCGCGACACGTACAGCAGCTGCGCATCGAACAGGCCCCAGGTCGAGGCGAGCCCGGCCGCGGCGAGGACCAGTCCCAGCCAGTGACCGCCCATCAACCCGGCGATCGCCGGCCAGCCGGCATCGGAGCTCCACACGGCAGGATCGCTGGTGACGCTGACGCCGGCGATGACCGGCAGCGTGTAGGCGATGACCGTCATCACCAGTGCGCCGCCGAGCGCGAGCGGATACGTGCGGCGCGGCCGTTCGACCTCGCTGGCATAGGTCGAGACACTGTCCCAGCCGCTGTAGTTCAGGATCAGGATAGACAGCCCCAGCAGCAGCGCGCCATGGTGCAGGTCGCCGAGGTCGCGCGTGACTACCGCAAATGAGCCGCGCGGGCCGGGACCTGTCAGCAGCCAGGTCAGGACCAGCAGCAGGAACACGCCGAGCACCAGGATCGCGCCGAGCTGGGCCGAGCGCGCTACCCCGCGCGCGCCGTGCAGGTTCACGGCGATCGCGGAGGCGATGACCATCACCGCGATGAGCCAGCGCACCCAGGGACCTGAGTGCGCGACCCAGGGAACGAGGTAGTCGAGGTAGCTGACGAACAATACCGGCCAGATCGCGAGCAGCAGCGCCGAGTAGCCGAGCGACCACCAGGCCGCCTGCACCGCCCAGAACGGGCCCAGCGTTTCGCGGACCCACACGTAGTAGCCGCCCTCCTCGGGCATCAGCGTCGCAAGCTCCGCGACCATCAGCGCGATCGGCAGGCTCCACACCAGCGGCATCACGAACAGCAGCACGACGGCCCAGCCGGGACCGACGGCGCCGACGAGCGGCTCGATGCCGAACGCGCCGCCGCAGGCCGTGAAGAAGGTCACGAAGGTCAGGCCGGCGAGCGTCATTCGACGCCCCGCGGCCAGCGGCACTGCGTCGTCGGTCAGCACGCCGGCAGCGTACGCGTGACTTCCTCGATGGCGCTCTGCAGCGTGCCGACGATGAAATCGACGTCGGCGACCGTGATCGTCAGCGGCGGCGACAGGATGTCGAGGTGCCCGAGCGGGCGCACCAGCAGACCGTTGGCTTCGCAGACGTCGGAGATCCGCCGCGAAATGTTGAGGTGGTCCGGCAGGTGTCGCTTCGTCGCCTTGTCGGCGACATACTCGACGCACATCATCATGCGTCGGCCGCGCACTTCGCCGACCAGCGGCAGCGCTGCCAGCTCGCGCAACCGCGCCTCGAAGTAATCGCCGACCTTCTGCACATGCGCAAGGATGCGATCGTCACGGATCACCTGGATATTGCGCAGGGCGACCGCGCAGCAGACGGGGTGGCCGGAATACGTGAAGCCGTGCGCGAACCACGCGTCCGCATCGGGCGTATTGATGACCTCGTGGATCGCGTCGGAGTACAGCGTCGCGCCCAGCGGCAGGTAGCCAGAGGTCAGTCCCTTCGCGCAGTTGATGATGTCGGGCTCGATCCCGAACTCATCCCAGGACGCGAACCAGTGGCCGACCCTGCCGAAGGCCGTGACGACCTCGTCGGCGATGAACAGGATCCCATGCTGGCGGGCCAGCTCGCGCATGCGCGGCAGGTAGCCGGCCGGCGGCACGACGACACCTCCGGCGCCCTGGATCGGCTCGGCGACGAACGCGGCGATGTTGTGCGCACCGAGTTCGGCAATCTTGGCCGCGAACTCGGCGACCAGCGAGTCGGTGAATTCCGCCTCGGTCATGCCGTCGGGGCGGCGGTACGGGTATGGCGCCGACAGGTGATGGATGAACCCTTCGGCATACTGGAAATGCGGTGTGCGGTCGCCGTCGCGGTGACCGACCGAGATGCCGAGATAGGTCGAACCATGGTAGGAATTGCGGCGCGAGATGATGTGGCGGCGCGTCGGCTCGCCGCGGCGCGAATGATAGTAGTGCGCCAGGCGCACCGCGCTGTCCAGCGCGCTCGAGCCCGACGTGGAATAGAACACATGGTTGATCGAGCCCGGCGCTATGCCTGCGAGTGCGGCGCCGAGCTCGGCGGCGGGCTGGTTGCCCATGTCGACGAAGGAATTGGAATACGCCAGGCGGCGCGCCTGGTCGGCCATCGCCTGGACCAGCTCCTCGCGGCCGTAGCCGATGTTCACGCACCACATGCCGCCGATGCCGTCGAGGTAGCGCTTGCCGTTGATGTCGGTGATGTGCACGCCGCTCGCGCTGCTGACGATCAGCGAGCCCTGTTCGCGGAAGCTGTCGTGATGCGTCCACGGATGCAGCACATGATCATGGTCCATGCGCCAGATGTCAGCCGGGCTTGCCCCACCGGTCGTTTTTATCTGAGTATTCATACGGTTCTTCCACCCTTGAGTTCTGCAAGTATCCGCGCGATCAGCGCATCGAGCCAGTGCGTGAAGGCCAGGATCGCCGGGCTGACGGGCTTGCGCCGGTCCCGGACCAGATAATACCCCCCCGGGAGACGGATCCTCACCGCGAACGGCGACACCAGCTGGCCCGAGGCCAGCGCAGCGGCGCAGGTCACCTCGTCGCCCATCATGATGCCCTGCCCGGCGATCGCTGCACACTGCACCAGCATCATGTCGGAGAACGTGATGCCGGCGGTGCGTTCCGGCAGCGCGATCCCGCTGGCGGCGAGCCATTGTATCCAGTCGTTGGTCGACCGCAGATGCAGCAGCGGAAAGCGCAGCGCGTCGCCCGGCTCGGTCAGGCCGCCCAGCATGCTGAGCAGCGCCGGGCTGCACATGGGCTGGAACTCGACGTCGTAGAGGTGGCGCACGACGTGCTGCGGCCAGACGCCGTCGCCGAAGGCAATGAACAGGTCCACGGCGTCCCCGGACACCTCGGCGAGATCGCGCGATGTGAGGATCTCGAGCCGCAGCCCGGGGTGCTCCGCATGCAGCGAGCCGATGTGATTGCACAGCCACATCGACGCGAACCCCGGCGTACTGGAGATCCGCAGCACGCCGTCGACCGGCGCGCTGCTGCCTTCATCCTGCGCCCCGGCAAGCAGCTGCAGCGACTTGCGTACGTCCTGGACGTAGCGCTTGCCGCGCACGGTCAGGCAGATGCCCTTGCCGGAGCGGTGCACGACATCGAAGCCCAGGACCTCCTCGAGCATCGCGAGCCGATGGCTGATCGCGCTGCGGGTCACGCCGAGTTCCTCGGCCGCCTGCCAGACGGTGCCGAGGCGGGCGAAGGCCTCGACCGCGGTCAGCGTATGCATGGGCGGAACCTGCGGCTTTTTGGCGTGCATATAATTCACTCCAAAGCAGAAAATTACTCACCACTGCGTGATTTTGCTCACATTATACTGAAACCTCCGTTGGCCGGCGATCCATAAATTCATTGCAGGGGATACACGACATGCACCATCGGCACCGCAAGTCACCGCCGCGTTCTCCGGCCCGCGTCAACGCGCAACTCGGCGCCGCGATCGCCGCGGTGCTTGCGGGCGCAGCGCCCCTGGCCGCGAGCGCGGCAGCTGCGGCGGCGGGCGACATCGACGAGATCATCGTCACCGCGACGCGCCGCGACCAGTCGGTGCAGGACATCCCCTACAACATCTCCGCGATCGGTGCCGCCGACATCCTGGACTCCGGGGTGACCGACCTGCAGGGCCTGACGCAGATGATCCCCGGCCTCGTGAGCCCCGACCTCGGCGCGCGCGCCGGCAGCATGAACAGCGTGCTGACGATCCGCGGCCTGAACGCCAGCGCCGTCAACACGCAGGATCAGAACATTGCCGCACCGGTCGTCTCGACCTATGTCGATGAGACGCCGCTGTTCGCGAACCTGAAGATGACCGACATCGCCCGCGTCGAGATCCTCCGCGGGCCGCAGGGCACCCTCTACGGCTCCGGGTCGCTCGGGGGCACCGTGCGCATGATCCACAACGAGCCGGATACGACGCGGCAGACCTTCGAAGTCGCGACCCGCGCTTCGCACACCGCGAATGCGGCGAACCCTTCGGCTGCGATCGATGCGATCGCGAACCTGCCGCTCAGCGACACGGTGGCCTTCCGTGCCTCCTTCGGCTATGAGAAACAGGGCGGCTTCACCGATGCGAAGGACGTCGCGGTGCTGACCACCGGCGCGCAGCCGGTACTCGCGACCCCGGCGGATCCGCTGAACAGCGGACCCGTCTTCGCCGGCAAGCGCGGCGTCGACTGGTCGGACACGTGGTATGCGCGTGGCGCGCTGCTGTGGAAGGCGAGCGACAACCTGAAGCTCGAGTTCGCCTACCAGCACCAGAGCGACCAGTCAGGCGGCTACTCGCAGACGAACCCCGCCTATCGCTACACGCAGACGCTGTACATCGACCAGCCGGGCTCGTTCTCCACCGACCTCGGATCCCTCGACGTCACGCTCGACGCGGGCTTCGCAACGATCTCGGCGGACTCCTCGCTGACCAGCCAGAGCTCGCGCAGCGAGTACGACCTGACCGGCCTGATCGAGTCGCTGTCCACCTACTACGGCAATTATCCGCGCTCGCTGTCGCCGATCTACATCCAGTCCTCGGACAAGGCGTTCACCGAGGAAGTGCGCATGGTGTCGAAGAACACCGGTCCCTGGGACTGGGTTGCGGGCGCCTACTACAGCTCGCGGCACGAGACGCTCGACCAGATTGAGCCGATCCTCGGCTTCGGCGCGTGGAGCCAGCTGCCGGGTTCAGGCCAGCCCGCCGGCTGCACGGTGCAGAGCCCGACCTGTCCCTATCCGTCGTTCGGTGACGTGATCCAGTACTACAAGGGTGGCATCCGTCCGTCGCTGGACGCGAATCCGGACCTGAACTTCACGATGGACCGCCACGTGACCTTCAGCGATGCCGCGCTGTTCAACGAGACCGCGTACCATTTCACCGACAACTGGCAGGCGACCGCGGGCGGGCGCATCTTCTGGCAGCATTACGACCAGACGCTGTCGCAGACGCTGCCGATGTGCGGGCCGTTCTGTTCACAGTCCGGCACCGACCCCACCGGCCTGACCGCGGACTCGCAGGCCAAGGGCTTCCGCAACCAGATCTTCAAGCTCAACACCTCCTACAAGGTCGCCGAGCACACGCAGATCTACATCACCTGGTCGGAAGGCTTCCGCCGCGGCGGCGTCAATGCGCTGCCGACCGGTCCCTGTTACTACTGCGAGGATGTCGCGCTGCTGACCTACAAGCCGGATGAGGCGCGCAACACCGAGATCGGCATCAAGGGCTCCTTCGGCGCCGGCACCAGCTACACCTTCACGCTGTACAACATCGACTGGTCGAATCCGCAGATCGAGACGAACACGCTGCTCGGTGGCTTCGATTTCGTCACCAACGGCACGCGGGCGCGCTCGCGCGGCGCTGAAGCCGAGCTGGCGATGCCGCTGTCCGACTCGACCAGGCTGGAACTCGGCTACAGCTATACCGACGCAATCCTGACGGCCGGCTTCCAGGCGGGCGTCGTGCCGGATGTGCGCGGCTATTCCGGCGACCGGCTGCCGGGGGTCTCGAAGCAGCAGGTCACGACGGCGCTCGACTTCCGCCAGCCGCTGGCCGGGGATCGCGATGTGCACGCGCGCCTCGATGCCTCTTACCGCAGCGATTTCTGGAGCGGACTGCCGCACAACTCGACCGCAGAGGAGCTGCCGGGGTTCGCGCTGGTCAACGCGCGCGCTGGCCTCGGCTTCGCGCAGCACTGGCGCAGCGACCTGTTCATCGACAACCTGACCAACCGCGAGGCGGCCACCGCGCTCTCAACCGTGCCGGGACCGGCGCATGAACGCGCACTGTTCATCGGCCGGCCGCGCACAATCGGCATCGACTTCAACTACAAGTTCTGAGGACTTCCGGAGAACCCCCGATGAATACACAATTCAAGCTGTCCACCCCCGAGGCCGCGGCTGTCGACGGCTTTTCGCTGCAGCGTCGCAACGCCGCGGGCGGCACGCAACGGCTCGGCTACTGGGGTTTTCGCAACGAGACCGACCCGCTGACCGACGTGCTGCTCGGCTCGCCGAAACACCTGCGTCACATGGCGACGAGCTCGCTGTCGCGCAAGTTCCTGCGCGAACAGCCTGCGGATCTGCGCGTCGCGCAGGCCCAGCATCGCGAGCTGCTCGCCGCCTACGAGCACTTCGGGGTGCGCGTGCACACGCACACCCCGGAGCCGGAACTGCCGATGCAGGTCTATTCGCGCGACTCCAGCGTCATGACGCCCTATGGGGCCATCATCACCGCGATGGCCAACTGGTGGCGGCGCGGCGAGAACTTTGCCGCGATCCGCACCTACGAGCGGCTCGGCATCCCGATCTACGACATGGTCACCGCCGGCGCCTTTGAAGGCGGGGATTTCAACGTCATCGAGGAGGGCGTTGTGCTGATCGGCTGCGGCGGCGCGCGCACGCAGGAGGAGGGAGCCCGCCAGGTCGAGGGCTGGTTCCTGAGGGAAGGCTGGGAGACCCGCCTCGCGTTCATCGACGAATACTACGTGCACATCGACCTGATGGTCGTGCCGGTCGCGCCGCGGCTCACCGCCGTGTGCCTCGCCTGCACCGAGCCCGGCATCGTCGCCTGGCTGAAGGCGAAGGGCCACGAAATCATCGACGTGCCGTTCGAGGATACGATCAACCTTGGCTGCAACTTCATGTCGCTGGGCCGCGCGCGCGTCATCCTGCCGAAGTCCAGCCAGTCCCTGTCGCGGCAACTGCGCGCGCACGGCTTCGAGGTCGCCGAGATCGACATGAGCGAGATCTCCAAGACCGGCGGCGGCATCCACTGCATGGCACAGTCGCTGCGGCGCGAACCGGGCGCCTGAGCGCGGCATGCAGGGGCTGCGGATCAACGGCGGGCGGCTGTGGTCGCGGCTCATGGCGATGGCCGAGATCGGCGCCACGCCGGCCGGCGGCTGCAACCGGCAGGCGCTGACTGACCTGGACTTCGCGGGCCGCAGGCAGCTGTGCGCATGGGCCGAAGCGGCCGGCTGCACGCCGCGTGTCGATGCGATCGGCAACCTGTTCCTGCGCCGCGAGGGCAGCGACCCGCGGCTTCCCGCCGTGCTGACCGGCAGCCACCTCGATACGCAGCCGACCGGCGGGCGCTTCGATGGGATCTACGGCGTGCTCGCCGGACTCGAGGTCATCGAGACACTCAACGACGCGCGCCATACGACCAGGCATCCGCTCGAACTTGCGGTGTGGTGCAACGAGGAAGGCTGCCGCTTTCCGGTCGCGATGATGGGCTCGGCGGCCTGGGCCGGACGCCTGCCGCTCGAACAGGCCTACGCGCTGTCGGACCGCGACGGCCGCAGCGTTCGCGACGAACTGCTGCGTGCAGGGGTCCCGCTCGCCGACAGCCTCGAGCGTCAGCCGGTGAAGGCCGCCTTCGAGGCGCACATCGAACAGGGGCCCGTACTCGAACAGCGCGCCAGGGTCATCGGCGTCGTGACCGGCGTGCAGCACATGTGCCGCTACGAAGTGATCGTGCAGGGCCAGGAAGCACATGCGGGCCCCACGCCGATGGACATGCGCCGCGATCCGGTACGCGTGCTGGCGGAGGTCCTGCCACGCCTGTATGTCGCGGCGGCGCAGCGCGGCCGCGACGCGCGACTGACCGTCGGCATCATCGAGACCCGGCCGGGATCGCCGAACACGGTGCCCGGGAGCCTGCGCTTCACGCTCGACCTGCGCCATCCGGATGCCGGCCACTATCGTTCCCTGCGCGAACATGCCGAACAGATCGTCCGGGCTGCGCTCACCGCAACCGGTCTTGGGGGCGAGCTGCGCTGCGCCTGGGAGTCTGCGGGCGTTGCGTTCGACCCCACCTGCGTCGCAGCGGTGCGCAGCGCCGCCGCGACGCTCGGCCTGCCGTCGCTGGAGATGTGCAGCGGCGCCGGCCACGATTCCTGCAACATCGCGCAGGTCGTACCGACCGCGATGATCTTCGTCCCCTGCGCCGGGGGGTTGAGTCATAACGAGGCGGAGAGCGCAACGGCACAGGACCTTGAGGCTGGTGCGAACGTGCTGCTGCATGCGATGCTGTCCGGCGCGTGACCAGCCCCTCGCCCGCACGAGTTCCGACGTCTGCCAACCGGCTGGTGCTGCTCGTCTCGGCAGCGCTGTTCATCAATTACATCGACCGCGGCAACCTCGCAATCGCGGCTCCCCTGATCCAGGACGAGCTGCACCTGTCCGCGACCCAGCTGGGCCTGCTCTCGTCGGTGTTTTATTACAGCTACGTCCTGCTGATGATCCCGGCCGGATGGCTCGCGGAGCGCCTGGGAGCGAAGCTGATGCTCGGCATGGGACTCGCCCTGTGGTCCGTCGCGACGTTTCTGACCGGTTTCACGACGGGCTTCACGATGCTGCTGGCGCTGCGGCTGCTGCTGGGAGCCGGCGAATGCGTCGCTTTCCCGTGCGAATCGAAGCTCCTCGCGCATGCAGTCGAGGTCGGGCGCCTCGGCGTCGCGAACGGCATCGTCAGCTTCGGCTACCTTCTGGGGCCTGCGGTTGGCACGCTGCTCGGCGGCCTGCTGATGGCGCAGTTCGGCTGGCGCCCCGTGTTCCTCGTGTTCGGCGCGCTGTCGGCTCTGTGGCTGCTGCCATGGCGCGGCGTCGTGATCGGGCCGCCGGCGCGCAGCGAGGGCGCCGCCGAGCCGCCACCGGCGCTGCCGCAGATCCTGCGGCAGCGTGCACTGTGGGGTGCGGCGCTCGGGCTGTTCTCGGCGAACTACAGTTTCTACTTCATGCTGGCGTGGTTGCCGTTCTACCTCATCAGGGCACGCGGCTTCTCGGTCGAGACGATGTCGCTGATCGCCGCGTGGGCCTATCTGCTGAACGCGGCCGCCGCGCTCGCCACCGGCTGGCTCACCGATCGCTGGATCCGCGCGGGACGCAGCGCGTCCGCCGTCTACCGGGGGACCATGGTTTTGAACCATGTCGGCACGGTCCTGTGCATGGGCGGCATGGTCGTATTACCGCCCGCGGCGGCGATCGCGACGCTGTTCGCCTACCAGGTGCTCGCCGGGGTCGCCTCGCCGGGGCTGTTCGCGATCCCGCAGATCTTCGCAGGGCCAAAGGCCGCGGGGCGCTGGATCGGTGTGCACAACACGATCGGCGGCATCGCCGGCTTGGTCGCCCCGGTGCTGACCGGCGTGTTGGTCGACCGCTCCGGGAAGTTCGCCAGCGCGTTCCTGGTTGCTGCGGCAATGAGCGCGCTGGGGCTCATCGGCTGGCTGGTCGTGATGCCGCGCGTCGCACCGGTGCGCTGGGGGAGCAACGCGCGCGACGCGAACCCCGTGCCGGCGCCTATTCCCGGCTGAGCCGGTACATCAGCAGCGCCGCGCGCTTGCCCTGGCGGTTGATGCTGCGCAGGTCGACGGTCTCCGCGGGGGTGTGATCGCCTGTGCTCGCCGTGCCCAGGCCCACCAGCCCATCGACATCCTGCGCCACGAACGAGATATCCCCGGCGCCGCGCTGCAGGGGATCGAGCTCAGGCATGGCGGCCAGGCCGAGGTCGGCGTTGATCAGGTTCAGGCGCGTCAGCAATGCGCGGTTGCCGGGTGTCGGCGCCATCGGTGGATAACTGTCCCCGAACACGATCTGCGCGGTGGTGCCGGGCGCATGGTGGGCGACGATCGCCTCCATCTTGCGGCGCACACGCTGTGCCTGTTCCTGGGTCAGCGCACGGAAATCGCCATTGGCCACGGCTGCGCCCGGGATGATGTTGGTCTTGCCGGCGGCACTGGCGCCGGTCGCATCCGCATTGAAGGCGGCACGGGCGCCGCCTGCCATGACGCCGATGTTGAACGTGAGGTTCGGCTCGGGCAGTTCGGCACGGAAGGCAGCGAGGATGCGTGCCAGTTCAAAGATCGCGCCGTCGCCGACGTCCTGGCTGAAGATGCCGCTGGAGTGTGCGGTCACGCCCTGCGTCGTGATGACATAGTCGCCGACGGAGCGCCTCGCGACCGACCCCATGTCGTGACCGTCGAGCACCACCAGCCCTTCGAAGTCCAGGGCCACGTCGGCGCGCCTGCCGGCGGCAATCAGGTCTTCGCGCGCGTCCGCGAGCGGCGCACCGGCATCCTCCTCGTCGCCGGTCAGTACGACCTCGACGTTCGCATCGCGCAGCACCCCCGCCGCGCGCATCGCGCGCAGCGCGGTCAGCATCACCACGACACCGCCCTTGTCGTCGCTGGCGCCCGGACCGTTCGCCAGATCGCCCTTCCTGACGAAGGTCTGGAACGGCGAGTCCGGCTCGAACACCGTATCCATATGCCCGATCAGCAGCAGGCGCTTCGCGCCGCGCCGGCCGACGTGCGTTGCGATCAGGTGCCCCGCGCGCCCGGTCGCGGCCATGTCTTTCCAGACGACGGTGAAGCCCAGGGATTCGAATTCGGGTCGCAACTGCGCTGCGACGCGCGTGACCCCCGCCAGGTTCAAGGTGCCGCTGTTGACGTTGACGAGCTGTTCGAGGATCGCGACCGCCCAGTCCTGCTGGCCATCGACCGCCGCGGCTACTTTCCGTTCCTGGCCGGAGAGGCCGGCGGCAGCCGGCGTCGTGGTGCACGCAAGCAGTACTGTCGCCAGGACGATCGTCGTTTTCATGCATCACCTGCCATTTGATTCATGCCGGCGCCATCGGCAACACCAGCGTCACGGTCGTGCCGCCGCCCTGCCCGCTCTGCAGCCGCAGCTCGCCACCCGACTGCCGCGCGAAGCCATCGACCATGCTGAGGCCGAGGCCCGAGCCCGCGCCGACCGCCTTGGTGGTGAAGAACGGATCGGTTGCCCGCGCCAGCACCTCCGCGCTCATGCCGCTGCCGGTGTCGCGGACGTCGATCCGCACGCGCGTATCCGTCTCGCGGGAGACGCGGATCGTCAGCGTGCCGCTGCGCCCCATCGCATCGCGACCATTCGACGCCAGGTTCAGCAGCGCCGCAGTGAGCTGGCGCGTATCGACCCACACCGGCGGCAGGTCGTCGCTGGCCTCGATCGTCAGCAGCACCGTCGTTCCGACGATGCGCTGCAGAGTCGGCTGGATATCGCGCAGGAACGCCGCCAGGTTGACCGCAACCGGATCGAGATGTTGCTGGCGCGAGAAGCTGAGCAACTGCCCGGTGATCTCCGCGGAGGCACGGGTGGAGCGATCGATCTCCGCAATGAGATCGAGCGAGTGGGGATCGACCGCCATCGCGGCGCGACGGGCCAGCAGCCAGGCGGCCTGCTGGATCACGGTCAGGCGATTGTTGAACTCATGTGCGATCCCGCCCGTCAGCTTGCCGATCGCGCTGAGGCGCGCCTCGGCCGCCTGCCGCGCGGCATCGATCTGCCCGCGGCGACGCAACAGCCAGGCGATGACGATGACCGCGGCGGTGCCGACCATTGCGGCGACTGCAATCAGGTTGCGCAGCACCGCCTGCCGCGACGCCTCCCGCCGCGCCGCGTCCTCGGCAGCACGCGCACGCGCCAGCTCCATGTCCCTCTGTTCGAGCTCGGTCTTGACATGCAGCAGCGACACACGCTCGGCAGTACTGCTCAGGCGCTCCTGGTCAAGCCACGCCATCACGTCGGTCATATCCTGCAGCGCACCCGCGGTATCGCCGAGCATCTGCCGGGCGCGGCCGCGCAGGCGACGGATGTCCATCTGGGTGCGACCGGACAGTTCCGCGCCGCCGGGGCTGAGCGCGCGGTCGAGGTAGGCGACGGCAGCGGCCGGATGCTGGTCCGCCAGCTCGATCTCGCCGAGGGAGGCGAGGATGAGCCTCGCACTCTCCGAATCGCGCAGCGGCGCACGCGCGTAGGCCTGGGTGCAGAACTCACGCGCATCGGGCGCATCACGATGTTCCGGCAGATGCACGAGCACCTTGCACATGCGCTGTTCGCCGGCGCTGACATCGATGATGCCGGCCACCTCCCGCGAGAGGCTGATCGCCTTCCAGAAGTCCGGCTCGGCCGCCGCATAGTTGCCGCTTTCCAGGTTGGCGTCGCCGCGACGGAAATATGCGTCCGCGAGGCGTTGCTTCTCCGGGCCGTGTTCGTAATAAGCAACGGCCTCGTCGGCGAGGGCCATGGCCTCGGCGCGGAAGCCGTCCCGTGCATACAGCATCGACAGGATACCGTTGGCCTCAAAGCGATACGGCTCCAGGTGCTGCTCGCGGGCGAGCGATGCTGCGCGGATCAGGTCGGACGCCGCGGCGGCCACCCGGTCGGTGCGCAGCCGCAGGTATCCGCGCTCGATCAGCACACAGATCAGCTCGGGCGCATCGTCGGGCACGGCCGCGGCATCCGCCTCGGCAGCCTCGGCCGCCTGGCGCAGCTGGCCGTTGGCATTCAGCAGCACAAGGCGGCGAAACTGCAGTCGTCGCTGCAGGCCCACGCCATCGGCCGGAACGAGGCTGGAGAGTCCGAGGGTCGCCGCCTCCAGGGCCTGCGGGATGTCGCCGACTGCGAAGTACGCCTCCATCAGCATGGCGTCGATGTGAGCGGCACTCGGACTGGCCGCGGCGTCGGCGGAGGCCGCCCGCTGCGCCTTCAGCAGACTCAGGATCACCCCGTGCGGATCGTGGTCCAGCCGGTCTGTGTAGGGCGCATCATCACCGGTGAGATCCGCGAAGCACTCGTGCGCCGCCCAAGCCGGCGCGCACACCAGGCAGGCCGACAGCAGCACGTAGCGAAAGGCGGTTGACATCATCGACATGCGCACCAGGGACGCTTCGGGACCCTTTAATTATTGCGTCGCAGTGTAGCAGCAGTTCAGGCGGCGGCGTTGTGCAGGGCCGGCGACACCTGCGCGCGCCGCGCAAGGTCCTGCGCAAAGCGCTGCACCGCCCGCAGGTTGCCCCACAGGCTCGCCGGCGGCCAGAACTCGATGCGCTCGCCGAAGCGGGTTGGCGCACGCAGCCGCAGACTGATCCGATGCAATCGATGCACAGTCAGCACCTCGGCCGAGGCGATCGTCGACAGCGGGACCAGATCCTGGACGGCACCGCGGCGCACCTGCAGGTGGCTGCCGCAGTCGATGACCTCATCGGCCAGCGCGACGATGCGCATGCGTCCGATGAAGTAGACCCAGAATCCGGCGAGCAGCACCAGCGGGGTAAGGTGCACGAGAGGTTGCGCGATCAGGCTGCCGTCGAGCATTGACGGTGCGCCGACCGCGGCGATCAGCGCTGCGGCCGCCATCCAGAAGCCCCGCTTGAACAGGACCGTATCGCGGAAGGAAATGATGCGCACCCGCGCAGCATAATCTTGGGTTCGGGCGCAGGCAATTCCGCACCGCCGGGGCGTCGCCGTCCGGCGTCACAACAGGCGCCCCTGCAACTGCGCTGCGTCGGCGCTGCGGCCGGTGTGCCGGTACAGCTCGATGAGTGCGCGATAACCTTCCTGCGTATGGTCGTACTTCTGACCGCGCGACTGTTCCAGCGCCGGGACGGCCGTACGCAGCAGCGGCTCGGCCTCGGCATACTGTCCGAGGGCGACGAGGCAGGTGCTGAGCTGCACGTCGGCAACCTGGGCACGCCACAGGCCGCCCGCCGGATCGCCGTGGCGCGCGGACGCGACGCGGCGCAGCGCCGCGAGCCCGCGCCCTGCGTCGTTGCCAAGACAGGCGGCGAGTCCGTAGACGCCCCAGGCGGTCAGCGTCCAGTCGTGCTGCCAGCCGGCGACACGCGACAGTCCCTCCGCGGCCGGCAATCCGGTCGCAGCCGCCTCCGCATAGCGCTTCTGGAACAGCAGATTGTGGGCGACGCCCTGCGCGGCCATCAGTGTATCGATGTGATCGGGACCCAGAACCCGCTGGTATGAGGCATATATCTGGCGGAACACCGGCTCGGCCGCCGCGGCCTGGTGGTCCTGTTCGAGCGACGTGGCATAGTTGTATTCGGCGTCCAGCAGGTCCGGATGCTCGGCGGGCAGGAACCTGCGGCGCAAGTCCACGGCCTCGCGCATCAGCACTGCGGCCTCCGCGTAGCGCCCCTCGTCGTAATACAGGACTCCGAGGTTCCCGATCGGATCGGCAACGAGGACGCCGAAATCCCGCCCCCCGTTGCGGTATACATCGAGCGCCCGCTGGTACGCGCTCGCCGCTTCGGCGCTGCGCTCGAGGTTCTGGTAGACGATGCCCAGGTCATCGAGGGCTTCGGCCAGCGCGCCCTCCCCGCCCGGCTCGTGTTCGGTCAGTGCGATCGCCTCCTTGAGCGGGGCCTCGGCTTCCCGGTTGCGGGCGCTCATGACCAGCAGCTTGCCGCGCTCCGACAGCGCCAGGGACAGCTCGGTCGGGGCGCCCCCATGGCGGCGCAACAGATCAATCTGGCGTGCATTGGCCTCGAACCCCTGCGGATAGCGGCCCAGGCCCTGGAAGGTCTCAGCCATCAGGCCCAGCATCGAGGCTTCCACGAGCGGCTCTGCGCCGAGCTTCGCGTCGAGCGACTTCGCCGCCGTGTCCAGCAGGTCGGCCACGGTCATGTCGCGGCGTCCTTCCCAGGGGTTCGCGGACTTCAACAGATCCTCGAGGAACGCATCGCGCTGGACGGCCCGCTGCTGCGCAAGGGTCGCGCGCCGCATCTGCAGGCCGGCAACGACGCCGCCGGCCACGAGGCTGACCGCGAGCAGGCCTGCGAGACTCACGGCGAGCGCGTTGCGACGCAGGAACTTGCCGAGCCGGTAAGCGGTGGTCGCGGCCCGCGCGCTGACCGGGATGCCATCCAGGCAGCGCTGCAGGTCGGCCTGCAGGTCCGTAACCGAGGCATAGCGGCGCGCCGGATCACGCGCGAGCGCGCGACCCAGGATCGCATCCAGGTCGCCGCGCAGGCGGCGCACGACGGCGGCGGAGCGACCCGCCTGCTGTGCCGCCTCGCTCGGCGGCGCGACGTCGCGTTCGCGCACCGCGCGCAGGTAGGCCAGCGTGCTGGTGGCCTCCGGGTACGGCGGCACGCCACACAGCAGCCGGTAGGCCAGTGCACCGAGCCCGAATACGTCGGTCGCGACGGTGACGCGCTCACCACGCAGCTGCTCCGGCGCGGCATAGTGCGGTGTGAACAGCAGCGACGGCGCCGCCGCGGGTGGTGCGGAGTCGGCATCGCGCAGCGCCGTCGCGATCCCGAAATCGACGAGCTTCGGCAGCCCATCGGCACCCACCAGCACGTTGGCCGGCTTGATGTCGCTGTGCACGATCAGCAGCGCATGCGCTGCCGCGACGGCGGACGCGAGCTGCACGACGAGCCGCAGGATCGCCGCGACGCCGGGATCGCGCGCGTCGCAGTACCGGTCGATGCGCTCGCCGCGCACGAACTCGAGCGCGATCCAGGGCTGCGAGTCCTCGACGCCGGCATCGATCAGGCGCGCTATGCTCGTGTGTTCCAGACTCGCAAGCACCTGCGCCTCGCGCTCGAAGCGTAACTGCGCACCCGCACCGAGCTGCGTCGGGACGAGTTTCACGGCGACCGTCTGGCGCACGCCGTCGGTGCGCTCGGCGCGGTACACGATCCCCATGCCGCCCCGGCCGATGCACTCCAGCAGCCGGAAGCGCCCGACGCCGCGCCCGACCAGCGACTCCGGCGCGATAGCGACGACGCTCTCCACGAATTCCGCGCCACTCAGCGCCGCGGTCGCGAGCGACCCGGTCTGCAGGCTGCCGAGCAGCCCGCGGACATCGGCGAGGAGCGCAGCGTCATTGCCGCATTGCTGCTGCATGAAAGTATCGCGGGTGTCCTCGTCCTGCGCCAGCGCCTCGCAGAAGATCCGGTAGGCCTGGGCGCGCTGCGCCTTCGCGTTCACCGTTTCTGCAGCTCCCAGGCGAGCCAGGCCTTGCCGGTCGCCCAGCGGCGATTGACAGTCGCCACCGAGGAAGTGAGCATGTCGGCGACCTCGGCTATCGACAGTCCGCCAAAAACACGCAGTGTCACGATGTCGGCAGCGAGCGGATCCTGTTCGTGCAGCTCCTGCAGCAGGTCATCGACATCCAGCGCATCGTAGGCATTGCCGCCGCCAAGATTGGTGTCGGACAGCGTGACCTGGTGGCCGCCGGAGCGCTTCTGCGCGCGTCGCGCCCGCGCCTCATCGACCAGCACCTGGCGTGTGACGCGCGCCGCGAGCGAGAGGAAATGCGTGCGATCCTCGAGCTTCAGGTGCGACAGCGAGGCGAGGCGCAGGTAGACCTCGTTGACCAGCTCCGTCGGCTGCAGCGTCAGCTGCCGCTCGTTGCGCAGCAGCCCGGCCGCGATACCGTGCACCTCGTCGTAGAGCCCGGAAAGCAGTTCATCAAATGCCACGTGGTCGCCATGCGACCAGCGCTCGAGCAAGGCAGGGAGCGTCGCAGTCACCATATCCTCAAGTCGGCCTGATGCGCGAATTTCGCGCGCTGCAGCGAAACTAGCCCAGCCCCGCAAGCAGCGCAACCGGCGCCCGGGATGATCTGCAAGTACCTGATTTTCATTGACATAATCGGGCGGTTCTACGGTCGCCGCAGGAGTGTCTCGAGACCCCTGATACAAAAAGTGGCCGGTTTGCGCCAACCCCTATGAGACACCCAGGGAGATTATGGAATGAAGCCACTGATTCAGCTGCCCCTTGCAATGCTCGTCGCAGTGCTGCCCTGCGCCGCTGCGCTCGCCGCAACGCCCGCTGCCCGCGAAGAACTCCACGCCCGGCCGCTGTCCTTCGAGCAGAACCTGGGGCAGGCCGGGACAGGTGCGCAGTACTTCGCGCACGGCCAGGGTTATGCGCTGGCACTGGATCGCGACGGCGCAGCG
>Ga0302319_10010720_pt1 | contig 17452 bp, 18 predicted proteins | sample Bog_T0_2_FD_203319 | JGI IMG/M metagenome (GOLD analysis project Ga0302319, IMG submission 203319) | Peat permafrost microbial communities from Stordalen Mire near Abisko, Sweden - Bog_T0_2 | ecosystem: Environmental > Terrestrial > Soil > Wetlands > Peat | place: Sweden: Abisko, Stordalen Mire...
GGGCAGGCGGCGCGCGCCGCGGCGCTCACCTTGAGCGCGGCGACGACCGAGCAGAAAAATCGCGCGCTGCACGCGGCCGCGGCCGCGCTGCGCAGCCAGAGCGAGCGAATACTGGCCGCCAATCAAGCCGATATGCACGCCGCCGAAACCCGAGGCACCTCCCGCGCGCTGCTCGATCGGCTGCATCTGGACCCGAAGCGCGTTGCCGGCATGGCGCGCGGACTCGAGGACATCGCCCGCCTCGACGACCCGATCGGCAAATGTCTGGCGCAGTGGTCGCGGCCGAACGGCATGCGGATCGAACGTGTGGCGGTGCCCTTGGGCGTCATTGGGATCATTTACGAGAGCCGCCCCAACGTGACCGCGGACGCGGGCGCGCTGTGTCTCAAATCCGGTAATGCGGCGATCTTGCGCGGCGGCTCGGAAAGCATGCAGTCGAACGGCGCGATTCACGCCTGCCTCACGGCGGGACTCGATGCGGCGGGACTGCCGCAAACCTCAATTCAATGGGTGCCGACCGTCGATCGCGCGGCGGTGGGACAGATGCTGGCCGACATGCGCGACAGCATCGATGTGTTGGTGCCGCGCGGCGGCAAGGAACTGATTGCGCGCGTCCGGCAGGAGGCGCGCGTGCCCGTGATCGGGCACCTCGAGGGGATTTGTCACGTGTACGTCGATCGCGGCGCCGATCTTCAGATGGCGACACGCATCGTGCTGAACGCCAAGATGCGCCGCACCGGCATCTGCGGCGCGGCGGAAACCTTGTTGGTCGACCGTGGCTGCGCCGCGACGCACCTTGTACCCCTGGTGCAAGCCTTGCTCGAGGCGGGCTGCGAAGTGCGCGGCGACGAGACCAGCATGCGCGCCGACCCGCGCGTGCGAGCCGCCAGCGAACAGGATTGGTACACCGAGTATCTCGATGCCATCATCGCGGTGCGCGTAGTCGAGGACGAAGCAGCGGCGATTGCGCATATCCGTCGCTACGGCTCGCAGCACACCGAATGCATCGTCACCGATGACGGCGCCGCCGCCTAGCGGTTTCTGTCGACGGTCGACAGCGCCATCGTGCTGCACAATGCGTCCACGCAGTTCGCCGACGGCGCGGAATTCGGCATGGGCGCCGAAATCGGCATCAGTACCGACAAGTTTCACGCGCGCGGCCCGGTCGGCGTCGAGCAGCTGACGAGCTACAAGTACCTGGTCCGCGGCAGCGGGCAGATTCGCGACTAGCTTAGCGCCTGGCGAGCGCGTCGCTACAGCATTTCTTCCCAGGTGCGGCTCAAGCGGATGGCACAGGTGATGATGCCGACCATGCTGTAGGTCTGCGGGAAATTTCCCCACTGCTCACCGCTCACCGGATCGATGTCCTCCGACAACAAGCCCGCGCTGTTGCGCCTGAGCAGTAATTTTTGGAATATCGCGCGTGCCTCATCGACGCGGCCGACCGCGGCCAGCGCGTTCACGTACCAGAACGAGCACATCGTGAACGTATTGTGAGGCACGCCGAAGTCGTCCGCGTGCAGATAGCGGAACACCAGGTCGCCGCGCACCAGTTCGCGCTCGATCGCGTTCAGCGTGGACACGAAACGGGTGTCGCTGGCTTCGAGAAATCCAAGATCCGGCAGCAGCAGCGAGGTCGCATCGAGGTCTTCGCCGCCGAAGCCGCTGGTAAAGGATTGTTTGCGATCGCTCCAGGCGCGCGTCAAGATTTCCTCGCGCATCGAATCGGCGGTGCTGCGCCAGAACGCGGCGCGATCGATGATTTGCAGCTGGCTGGCGATGCGCGCCAGACGATCGCAAGCGGCCCAACACATCACCGCCGAGAACGTGTGTACGTGTGCGCTGCCGCGAAATTCCCACGGCCCGGCGTCGGGGACCTTGAACATCTGCAGCGCCCGTTCGCCGAGCACCTCGGCGCGCGCGAACACCGCAGCGTTGCCGGGATTGGTGAGGCGCTGATCGAAAAAAGTTTGCCGGGCGGCGAGCACCACCGCACCGTACACATCGTGCTGAATCTGTTCGTAGGCGAGATTGCCGACGCGCACCGGCCCCATGCCGCGATAGCCTTCCAGCGTCTCGACGATGCTCTCCTCGATACGGGCTTCGCCGGTGATGCTGTAGAGCGGCTGCAGATCGCCGCCGGGATTTCGCGCCACGATGTTATCCAGATAGCGCAGATAACCTTCCATGGTATTGGTGGCGCCGAGATGGTTGAGCGCCAGGATCACGAAGAAGCTATCGCGCAGCCAGCAAAACCGGTAATCCCAGTTGCGCACGCTGCCGGCCATTTCTGGTATCGACGTGGTGAGCGCGGCCATCACCGCGCCGGTATCTTCGAAGGTGCATAATTTAAGCGTGATCGCGGAGCGGATCACCGCCTCCTGCCAATCGAACGGCACCGCCAGACCGCGAATCCATTCGTGCCAGTAGTTGCGCGTCTCGTCGAGCCAGGAAATCGCCAAGGTCAGCGGCGTTTCCTCGATGGTTTCGTCCGGAGCGAGAATGAATGCCAGCGGCATGCCGAGCACGAAGGCGCTCTCATCGAGCAGCGGCGACAGCGAACTATTGGTGGTGACGCGATAATTGAGCGCCGCAGACAAGTAGCGAATGTGATGGCTGCCGGCGACACGCTGCGGAATATCGGCGCCGTTGTCGCAGCGCGGCCGCAGCCGCACCGTGACGATGGGCCGGCCCCTGACGGGTTCAATCATGCGCACCATGGCCATCGGCCGGAAGTTACGGCCGCGCGAACGAAAGCGCGGGCAGAAATCCGTGATCTTGAGCGAGTTGCCGTGCGCATCGCTCAAGGTGGTCTCGACGATTGCGGTGTTGCGCAAATAAATGCGCTTCGCGTCGGTCATGTCGCGCAAGTCGACGGCGAACACGCCGCTCGGCGCGCTGCCGCCTTCGCGGGAGAGCAGCGCACAGAACACAGGATCGGCATCGGGCTTCGGCAGACAGCCCCAGACGATGCGGCCCTGATTGTCGATCAGCGCGGCAACTTGACAGTTGCCGATGACGGCGAGATCCAAACTGGCAGTGTCGGTCATTCGCGGTGCGAATCGTGCAGTGCGGCGATCGCTTGCAGCCAGTTGCGCACGGCTGCCGCATCGTCCAGCTGATATTGGCCGCGCACCCGGTCGCCGACCGCGACCGAGATGCCGCCCTGATCCTCGACGGCTTTCAGGCCATCCTTATCCGTGAGATCGTCGCCCACGAACACCGGCTTTCGGCCGCAGAACGGCGGTTCCTGCATGAATGCCTTGATGGCGGCGGCTTTGGTGAAGCCGCTGGGTTTGATCTCGAGCATCATATTGCCGCCCTGGATGTGGTAGTTGCTGCCGAGCGGCGTCGCGAGTTCGCGCACCGCTTCACGAACCGCGTCTTCGGTTTGCGGCGCCATTCGAAAGTGCACGGCAAGGGTTCGGCCCTTGTCTTCCAAGATCGTACCGGGATTGGCCGACACCAGCGCTTTGAGTGCGGCGCGCGCCCGGTCGAGTTGCGAGTCGACGAAGCTCGCGCCGTGCAGGGCACCCGAGGCCTTGCGCCGCTCGACACCGTGCAGGCCCGCCGCCGGCAGGCGCAACGGCGCAAACAGCGCATCCAAGTACTCGATGCTGCGGCCGCTTACCAACGCCAACGCACCGCCCAGACGCTCGGCCACGTCGCCCAACAATGCCGTGAGTTCCGCATCTGCGCAGGTGTCGAGCGGCGAGTCGGTGAAGTCAATGAGAGTTCCATCAACGTCCAAGAACAAACACCATTCAAGTGAAGGTGACGGTGGTGTTTGAATCATACGACAAAGCCAACCGGATGGGCGTCAATGTAAGACTTACATGAAAATCATAGCGGAAAAACTGACACCGAAACACCGAAATTGGGTATTTTGGAACGATGTTTCGCTCGGTCATGCTGCGTCTCGTCTTGCCCGTGGCGTTCGCGTCTTGCGTAGTGGCGTATTTCGGTTTGCCCTATATCGAGCGGCTGCTGGCGGAATGGTTCCGCTCGGACATCGAATTGCGCGCACAGCTCGTGATGCATTCGATGGAAGAGCCGATCACCGATCTGGTCGAGAAGGGCAATGAGGCGCGCCTGCGCAGCTATCTTGGCAAGATCACCGCCGATGAGCGCTTGCTGGCGATTTTGGTGTGCCGTCCGAACGGTTCGGCCATCTTCAAGTCGGAGCGCACGCCGGCGAGCATTTCCTGCGAAATCACCGACACGCTGAATCCCGCCGCCTCGCGCATCCTGCAGCTGCCCTCGGGATCTGTGCAGGTGTCGCGTTTCGATTTTGATAATGCCGAGCCGACGCCGTTTCGCGTGCTGATGCTGCATGATTTGAGTTTCGTCGACCGCCGGCAGAGAACCGCGCGCGACTTTCTGCTGGTGTTCGTCGGTATATCGGTATTGCTGTTGGCGTTGCTCATCGTGCTGGTCGCGTGGTTGCAATTGCGCCGCTTTGCCCAGGTGCTGATCGGCGATATCCGCGGCAAGCGATTTCTCGATGACGCCCGATCGCCGCGTGCCTCGATGCCGATTCTGACGCAGGTGCGCAAAGTCCTCGCCGAAGCGGAGGAAAAACAACGCCTGGAGATCGACTTTCACGAGAATTGGACGCCGCAGGCGCTGCGCCAAGTGGTTCGCGATCATCTGAACTCGGCGCAGGTCATCATCGTCTCGAACCGCGAACCGTATATTCACAACTTCGACGCCAATCGCCACCCTGTCATGCAAGTCCCGGCGAGCGGCATGGTGACGGCGCTCGAGCCCATCATGCGCGCCTGCTCAGGCGTGTGGGTGGCGCATGGCGCGGGCAGCGCCGACCGCGAAACCGTGGACCGCTACGACCAGATCCGCGTGCCGCCCGATGACCCGTCTTACACGCTGCGTCGGGTATGGCTGACCGATGCAGAGGAGCAGGGGTATTATTACGGCTTTTCCAACGAAGGGCTGTGGCCGTTGTGCCATTTGGCCTATGTCCGGCCGGCGTTTCGCGCCAGCGATTGGCACGCCTACGAGGAAGTCAATTCCAAATTCGCCGACGTGGTGGCGGCCGAATCGAGTACCGACAGCCCGGTCGTCCTCATCCAGGACTTCCATTTCGCGCTGCTGCCGCAACTCATTCGCAAGAAAATTCCGAAGGCGACCATCGCGCTGTTCTGGCACATCCCCTGGCCCAATGCCGAGACTTTCGGAGTGTGTCCGTGGAAGCGCGAGATGCTGATGAATATGTTGTCGGCGGACATCTTGGGATTTCACACCCGCTATCACTGCCAGAATTTCCTGGGTTCCGTCGACCGCTTCGTCGAATGCCAAATCGACCACGAGCACATGACCGTGACCTTGCAGGGCCATGTATGCCGCGTCGCTTCTTATCCCATCTCGATCGAGTGGCCGCCGCGCTGGCTGAAAGGGCTGCCCGATGTCGCGACCTGCCGTTCGGCGGTGCGCGAACGGCATCGCATCGGCGCGGACGTCGTCATCGGCTTAGGGGTGGAACGCTGGGATTTCACCAAGGGAATCATCGAACGCTTTCATGCCCTCGAAACCCTGCTTGAGCGAAATCCGCGGCACCGAGGCAAAATCTGCTTGCTGCAGGTGGCCGCACCGTCGCGCAGTCAATTGGCGGCGTACCAGGCGCTGCAGCAGCAAACCTACGGCGAAGTCGAGCGCATCAATGCCAAGTTCGCCGAAGGCGACTGGCGCCCGATCGTGCTGATCGACGAACATCAAGATCCGCTGCGCATCTTCGAGCTGTACCGGGCTGCGGACTTCTGCCTGGTCAACAGTCTGCACGACGGCATGAACCTCGTGGCCAAGGAATTCGTCGCCGCGCGCGACGACGAGGATGGCGTACTCATACTCAGCACCTTCGCCGGTGCTTCGCGCGAACTGACCGAAGCCGTGCTGATCAACCCCTTCGATGTGACCGAAACAGCGGAGGCGATGCAGATCGCGATGCGCATGGGCCGCGATGAACGGCGCAACCGCATGAGCCTGATGCGCCGCACGGTGAAGGAGAACAACGTCTACCGTTGGGCCGGGCGCATGCTGATGGACGCCGCGAGAATTCGGCAGCGGCAAAGCCTACCGTCGGTGCCGCGCCGCTACGGCACCACGGAGCGCTAACGCACCGCGTCCGCAAACGCGCACAGACGCTCGGCCGCGGCTTCCAGCGTGGCATCGCGTTTGGCGATGCACAGGCGCAGCAGCGTCATTGCCGGCGGCGCGGCGTAAAAGGGCGACAGCGGGATGGTGGCGACCTTCGCCTCGCGGATCAATCGGTCGGCAAAATCAAGATCCGTGTCGCGGCTGAGCGCGCCGTAGTCGACCAGTTGAAAATACGTGCCCGCCGCCGCCACGGGCTTGAAACCGGACCCGTCCAGCAGCCGCACCAAGAGATCACGCTTGGCCTGAAAAAATGCCGCTAGCCCAGTCCATGCGTCCGGATAGTTTTCGAGGTAGCGTGCAATGGCGTATTGCAGCGGCGCGACGATGCTGAAGCTGTTGAATTGGTGGACCTTGCGCAGCTCCCGGGTCAAAGCCGCGGGCGCCACACAATAGCCGATGCGCCATCCGGTCGCGTGCAGTGTCTTGCCGAATGAAAACACGGCGAAACTGCGCTCGCGCAGCTCCGGGTGCGCAAGCACCGAGGCGTGACGACGTCCGTCATAGAGCACGTGTTCATAGACTTCATCGGCGAGCACCGTGATCGGCCGGTCACGGATTACGCGGGCGAGCGCGTCCAAGTCGGACCGCTCCGCGACCGTGCAACTCGGGTTCTGCGGGCTATTGATGATCACCAGCCGCGTGCGATCGGTCAGAGCCCGCCGTACTTCGTCCCAGTCGTAACGAAATGCAGGCGGCGCGAGTGCAATGCGAATGCAGCGTCCGCCCGCCAAGCGTACCGCGGGTTCGTAGGCATCGTAGGCCGGGTCGAAAATGACGGCTTCATCGCCCGGGCCGACCACCGCCTGGATGGCGTCGTACAGCGCTTCGGTGCCGCCGCAGGTGACGGTAATCTCGGACTGCGGGTCGATGCGAAGCGCGTAGCTCGTGTGCAGCTTGGCGGAAATCTGTTCACGCAAGGCAATCACGCCTTCCATCGGCGCATACTGATTGTGTCCTTCGCCGACGACGGACGTGAGCGCGGCTGCCAGGCGCGGATCGATGGGATAGTCGGGAAATCCCTGGCCGATATTGAGCGCGCCTTCTTCCAGCGCACGGCGCGACATGACGGTGAATATGGTGGTGCCGACGTCCGGCAATTTGCTGTCGAAGCGCAAGATTTAGTTCTCCAATGCCTGGATGCCGCCGGCCAGCGAGCGCACCAGAAGCCCACGTTGGCGAAGTTCGCGGGCCGCCGCAAGGCTGCGTTTACCGGAGGCGCATACCAATAAGGCTTCGCGCGCCGCGGGCAGTACACTCGGATCCGCCAACAACGTCGGCATCGGGATGTGCCGCGCTGCAATCGGGTGCGCCGCGAATTCCGCGTCGCTGCGAATGTCGATCACTTCCAGACCGCGCGTCTTGGCCTCCGACAGCGAGCTCAAAGCGAGCTCAATGCCTGGATCCTCGGCGGCGATCTCGCGAATATGGGCGCAGTTCGGCGCCAGGCATTCCGCGCGGCGCGCCGCCTTGAGCTTGATCTGCGAGAAATTGTTAAAGTCGAGCAACAACAATTCGCCGTCGAGCTGGCCGGGCATCCCCAGTAAGATTTTGAGCGTCAGCAGCGCCTGAAGCGTGCCGAACGTGCCGGGTACCGGTCCCAGAACCCCGGCCTCGGCGCAGTTGCCCACCACGCCATCGACAACGGCGTCGGGCCACAGACAGCGCAGGCAGGCGTGGCGCGTCTCGGGTTTGTAGACCTGCAGCTGACCCTCGAATTGGTACACGCTGGCGAACACCGCGGGACGCCGCGCGATCACCGCGGCGTCGTTGATCAGGTACTTGGTGCGAAAATTGTCGCTGCAATCGATCACGACGTCATAAGCGCGAATCAGTGCCAGGGCATTATCCGCGTCGAGACGCACGGCATGCGCCTCGACCTGCACGCTCGGGTTGATTCGTAGCACCGCTGCGCGCGCCAGTTCGACTTTGCAGGCGCCGCTATCAGCCAACGCAAAGATCGGCTGGCGGTGCAAATTGCTGGCCTCGAGCGTGTCGGCGTCGACGATTCCCAGAAACCCGACTCCGGCGCCCGCCAGATATTGCAGCACCGGGCTGCCGAGGCCGCCGGCACCGACGATGAGCACGCGGCCGCGTGCGAGAGCCGCCTGTCCCGATGCACCGATTTCCTTGAGCAGCGTTTGCCGTGAATAGTCGGGCTGCATCGCCGCCCTAGTGAGCGTGGCCGGGCGCCGCTGCACACCGCTCGCAGTTGACCCAGCCGGAGTCGCCGTTGCGATAGTGTTCTTTTTTCCAGATCGGCACTCGCTGCTTTACCTCGTCGATGATGAAGCGGCAGGCATCGAACGCTTCGCCCCGATGCGTGGAACTCACCCCGACCCACACCGCCATGTCGCGCAACGACAATGTCCCCACGCGATGAATGCACAAGGCATGGCGCACCGGAAAACGTCGCAAAGCTTCGGCGATGATGCGCTCGCCTTCCTTCACCGCAAGTTCCGGGAATGCCTCGTATTCCAGACGCGAGACCTCCTGGCCTTCGTTGTGGTCGCGCACCCAGCCTTCGAAGGCGACGTAGCCTCCGGCGCCCAGATCGAGAAGTTCGCCGCGCGCCGCGCCGGTGTCGATCGCCGTCTGGCTCAACCGAAATCGCATCAGCCGCCCGCCACGGGGGGAATGAAAACCACGGCATCACCGCCGGCGAGCCGCCGCGACCAATCGCTGAATTCGCTGTTGACCGCCACCTTCAGCTGCTCGCGTGCCAGCGTAAAGCCGTAGCGGGCGCTCAACTCATCGTACAGCGCGCTCGGCGTGGCCGCGGAAGTCTCCAGCGTTTCCTCCGATCGACCGGCCTGTTCGCGCATCAGGGCGTAGTAATGAATATTCAGTTGCATGAGGACTTAAGCCGGCGTATCAAAGGTCGACGAGGCGTGGGCGTACTCCTCCGGCGTGTTGACGTTATCGAGTGCGCGCGGGTCCTTTGCATCGAGGAGTCGTGCGCCATGTCGCATCAGGAATTTTCGAGGGCACTGACCGCCGCCATCTTGGTAGGACGACAGCGCAGCCGCCGCATGCGGCTCCCAAATGGCACACAGGGGTTCCGGCAAGCCATCGTGGGTGCTGCGAAACGCCGTGGCCACGGCGGCGGGGTCGCGCTCGCGGAGCAGCTGCGAGAGTGCGGTTTCCGAGAGGAACGGCAAGTCGCAGGCCACCACCAGCCACGCGACGCGCGGGTCAGCCGCGAGCGCGGAGCGGATACCGACAATCGGCCCCTCGCCGGGAAAGGAATCAACGATCATGGGACGTTGCGCCCGCGTCGGATCGCCGGTCTGGCTGGCACGAACCGAGACAAATACCGGCGAGACATGCAGGCTTGCCAGATCAAAGGCCCGATCCAATTGATGCTGGCCACCGTAGCGCAACGCCGCTTTGTCGCGATGCATGCGCGAACTCGAGCCACCGGCCAGAATCAGGCCGCGTATCGGAGGCGGCGCGGCGGTTAAGTTCATGGCGTCGCCTTCAAAGCGTAGCTGCTTCGGCCGCCGTCCTTTGCCAGCAGCCGCACGCTGTCGATGACGATGTCATGAGACAAAGCCTTGCACATATCGTAAATGGTGAGCGCCGCGATGCTGGCACCTGTCAGCGCTTCCATCTCGACGCCGGTCTTGTGGTGCACGCTCACGGTGCAGCGAATCACTGCCGTGTCATCCTCGAGTTCGATGGTGACCCGACAATTCTCGAGACCGAGCGGATGACAGAAGGGGATCAATTCATGGGTGCGCTTCGCTCCCATGACGCCGGCGACGATCGCCGTGTCGAACACCGGGCCCTTGGGCGAACGCAGGCCGTTGTCGCGCAGCGCCGCGGCCACCGCCCCCGGGAATTTCACGTGGGCTTGCGCCGTGGCCGTGCGCTTGCTGGCCTTCTTGTCGCTGACATCCACCATGGTCGGGTGTCGATCGGCATCTAAATGGGTGAAAGTCATGGGTCTTAGCCGCCGATGTAGTTCATCTCGATTTTCTTGGATTCGGGATTGCGGCGCCGCAGCTCCTCGCGCAGTTCGCTGTAGCGGTCGGTGCGGCCGTTCCAAACGCCGCGGATCATCTCTAGAACGTCCGCATCGGAGGCGCCGGCGCGCAGCGGTGCTCGCAAGTCGAGGCCTTGAGTCGCGAACAAGCAGGTATAAAATTTTCCCTCGGACGACAGCCGCGCGCGGCTGCAGGCGCCGCAGAACGGTTGCGACACCGACGAGATGAATCCGACTTCGCCGGCGCCATCGTCGAAGCGCCAGCGTTGCGCGACTTCGCCTTTGTAATTCTGTGAAATCGGGTGGATCGGCCAGCGTGCGTGGACGCGTGCGGCCAGTTCGCGCGACGGCACCACGAGTTCCGGGCGCCAGTTGTTGCGATTGCCGACATCCATGAACTCGATGAAGCGCACGATGACGGGCGAGCCGCGAAAGCGTTCGAGCAGATCGAGTGCCGTGTGATCGTTCAGTCCGCGCTCGATCACCGCGTTGACCTTCACCGGAGTAAGGCCGGCGGCGATGGCAGAATCGATGCCCTGCAGCACTTGATCGAGCGCGTGGTAGCCGCCGCTCATGCGCGCAAAGACTTCTTTGTCCAGGGTATCGAGACTCACCGTCACGCGGCGCAGCCCATTGGCATGCAGATCGACCGCGTGCTGTCCCAGCAATACGCCGTTGGTGGTGAGCGCGATGTCAAGGATGCCCGGGACGTCGCTCAAATCGCCGACCAAATCGGCGAGATTGGTCCGCAGCAGCGGCTCGCCCCCGGTGAGGCGGAGCTTCTTCACCCCTAAGCTTGCGAACAATCGCGCGAGTCGCACGATCTCCTCGAACGACAGCCTCTCTTGCGACTTCAAGAATCGATAATGCTCGTGGTACTGCTCTTTCGGCATGCAGTATGGGCAGCGGAAATTGCAGCGATCCATCACCGAGATGCGCAAGTCGTGCAACGGCCGGCTCAGACGATCGAGCGGGTTTTGCGGCCCACGAATGGGATGAACGGTCGAACTCATGGACTTGAGGTTACCAGCGGTAAACGGTTGTCACGAAACCTTTGGGGTATGTATTGGGGCCGGGGGGCAGTTCTACAAACCCATCGGTGCCCGTCAGGCTCAAAAAATCCCCGGATCCCTTGGTGCGCCGCGGATTGGCCCAAGGACGGCCCCAATCGTCGTGTTCTATGGCCACCGGCAAGAAGTAGGTGAGCGGCGGCTGGAATGTGACCGGTGCCGCCAGCGCGAGGCGCTCCGGGGCGACGCGCTTGGTGCCCATCGCCTCGGCTATGGCCGGGATGACATAACGAATCAGACAAACGAGCGTGGATACGGGATTGCCGGGCAATCCAAACACCGCCTGTCCCTGGGGCCCGATGCCGAACCACATCGGCCGGCCGGGCCGCTGCTCGATTTTGTGAAACACCTGTTGCACGCTCAATTGCTTAAGTACGCGCGGCACCAAGTCGAACTTGCCCATCGACACGCCGCCGCTCAGCACCAGTACTTCGTGAGTGGTGAGATGCAGCGCCAACCGATCGAACATCATTTGCTCGTCGTCCCGCACATGATCGTCGCCGACTCGTCCGAAGCCGCGGGTGCGCAAGGTCGCCGCGACCGCGTAGGCGTTCGATCGGCGCACTTGATAATCGGCGATGGCCTCACCGGGCTCGACCAATTCGTCGCCGGTCGAAACCACCATGATGGCCGGTTGACTGCTGACTCGGACGCGCGCCATTCCAGCCGACGCGGCGACCGCGATTTCCGGCGGGCGCAGCAAGGTCCCGGCCTCAAGCAACAGGGTGCCCTGGCGGCTGTGATTGCCGCGGCGATCGACATTGTTGTACGGCGAGGTGACCAGCGCCGCCGTCAGGGTTGCGAATCCGTCGGCGACGGCCAACTGTTCCACCGGAACCACGCAATCGCAGCCGAGCGGCAGAATCGCCCCGGTCATCACTTCGATGGCATGGTCGGCGTTGGCCAGAGTCAATTGCGGCGCGCCCGCCGCCTGCACGCCCTCGATCCGAAAGCGCTTGACGCCGCGGCGCAGTGCTTCGCTGTCCACCGCCATGCCGTCCATGGCGACGCGATCGAAGGGTGGCTGATCGCGCTCTGCGTAGATGTTTTCCCGCAGGGTTCCACCGACACACTGCGTCAACGGCAGTGATTCGATCGGCAGACACGTCAGCCGAGAGTAGATGGCCTCTTCGGCCAGACGCGGGGTAAAGAGCGTTCCAGCCTGCATACTTGAAAGTTGCGGCGGATTCGCTCCGCCGCACCCAAAATCACGACTTCGCTTGCTTGGCTTTGTAGATCTTCAGTTGCTCGTTGAAACGGCCCACCACCGCCTGCAGTTCATCGACAGCGGCGTTGTTCTTCTGCGCGAGAATCTTTTGTTGATCGTCGGCCTTTTTCTTTTCCTCCGCGCTCAGCTTCGAGGGGTCCTTGGGGGCCGCGGCCTCCGATTCGAGCTTGAGACAATCGAGGTACGAGTTCATCTCGCCGTTGTAGCGATCGAAGTCATGCTTCGCGGCGATCATTTGATCCTTGGTGGCGGTATTCCCGTCGGGCGGTGCGTCCGGGGCCCGGGGATAAGTGCAAGTCGCTTGTGCGTTTGCGGCTATGCCAAGTGCGAGAACCAGCGTAAGCGGTATCCAAGCCTTCATCGGGAATCCTCTTTGTCGTTGCGAGTGAGTTATCGTAGCCACGCCGATATTACGGCCAACAACGAAGGGCCGCCAGCATTCAACTCCGCTGCGATAAGCAATTGATTATAATAGACTAAATTGGAGAGTGCCGAGAGTAGGCGATGCTGAGCGCCCGATCGGCATGCATCTTGGGAGGGATTTACATGGCGCAATGCGCAAACGGCACCGTCGCCCTCAAAGGCCTGCTCGAGGCCGAGTATGCCTTTGGCGAACAGGCGCGCAGCTCGGTACGGGCGGCATTTTTGGAATACCTCGCCGAGGATTCGCTGGTGCTTGCGCCTAAGCCCATTCCGGGACGCGCGTTCTACCAAAACCAGACGGACCACCCAGGCGGACTCGCGTGGTATCCGGCCCTCGCGGATTTGGCGGACAGCGGCGATCTTGGTTTCACGACGGGTCCGTGGCTTTACACCGCCGCCGCCGGCGGGAAGAGCCATGGACATTTCTTGAGCGTTTGGAAACGCGATGCGGCCTGTCAATGGCGCGTCGAATTCGACGGCGGCATATCGCACGCCGCGCCGCTCGACGCCGACGCAAAATTGGAGCCGGCCCAGGCACGAATGTCGGCTCATGACGCGCCCTCACCGAACCTGATTGCAGAGGATGCCGCGGGCCGGGCGATGCTCGACTTTCAACGAACCACGGCAGCAGAGGGCATCGCGCCGGGTTTACGCACCTATGCGCGCACCACCGAATTTCGTTTTTTCACCGACGGGTCGGAGCCGATGGGGCTGGCGGCCGCCAACCAACGGTTGACGGCGCACCCGATTCACGGCGACTGGCAGGATGCCGCGCGCGGCCGCTCGACCGACTCCACCCTCGCGTATTCGGTTGGCGTGCTGAGCGGCAGTCGGCGGCAAACCTACGCCTACGTCCAGATCTGGCAGTACGCGCCGCGGGTTGCGAACTGGGGACTTAGAATATTATTGCTCAATCCGCTCGCCCCTTGATGTCGAAGTGAGCGACTGCCGTTCGACTAATGAACGGCGAGTCACGCCGACAAAGGAGTTTTGACATGCAATATCTGTTACTGATTTATTCGAACGAAGCCGAGACAGCCGCCTTGAGCCCCAAAGATCGAGAATCGATGATGGCGGAATATACGGAATTCACCAAGTCGATCATCCAAGGCGGCCAGTTCAAGGCTGGCGACCGGCTCAAACCGGTGTCGGCAGCCTCCACGGTGCGAATTCGCAATGGCAAAGTGCTGACGACCGACGGCCCCTTCGCCGAGACCCGCGAGCAATTGGGCGGCTATTATCTGGTCGAGGCCAAGAACGTCGACGAAGCAATCGCAATCGCCGCGCGCATCCCGGGTGCACGTTATGGCAGCATCGAAGTTCGGCCGGTGTGGCCACCGCAAACTTAAGCGAGCGACAGCACACTCGATCGCTCATGGCCATTGAGGAAATTTTTCGCCGAGAGGCGGGTCGCGTTCTTGCAACATTGATCCGCCTGCTCGGCGATTTCGATCTCGCCGAAGATGCACGCCAGGAGGCGTTTGGCGCCGCGCTCGAACAGTGGCCGACGGCCGGCGTGCCTGCGAATCCCTGCGCTTGGCTGATTCAAACAGGCCGCAACAAAGCAATCGATCGAATTCGCCGCGAGAAGGTGTTTCGCAGCAAAATGCTCGGTGAGTTGGCGGGTGCCGAGTCGCAGGGCGAAGTCGCCGCCGACGCGGACGACGACTCGTTCGGCGATGATCGATTACGCCTGATTTTTACCTGCTGTCATCCCGCGCTGAGCGGCGAAGCGCATATCGCCTTGACGCTGCGCGAAGTCTGCGGACTGTCAACCCAAGCGGTCGCGCGCGCTTTTCTGGTGAGTGAAGAGACCATGGCGCAGCGCTTGGTGCGTGCAAAGAAAAAGATTCGTGACGCAGGAATTCCCTATGAAACTCCAGAGCCGCCATTGTTCAACGAACGCATGCACGGAGTGCTCGCCGTCGTCTATGGCGTCTTCACCGAAGGCTATGCGGCGACCGCGGGTTCGCGGTTGGTGGACGCGGAACTTTGCACGGAGGCGATTCGCCTGGGGCGGCTGCTCGATGAATTGCAGCCGGCAAACCAGGCTGCGCTTGGCTTGCTCGCGTTGATGCTGTTGCACGATGCGCGACGACCCGCGCGAGTATCCGACGCGGGCGATCTCGTGCTGCTCGAGGATCAAGACCGATCACGGTGGGATCAGTCAAAGATCGACGAAGGACTCGCCTTGGTCGATCGAGCATTGGCGATTCGCGGCCAAGTGAGCTCATACGCGGTGCAAGCGGCCATTGCGGCATTGCATGTGAGGGCACGAAAAAAAGAGGACACCGATTGGCCGCAGATCGTCGGGCTCTACGAGGTGTTGCTGCGGCTGCAAGCAACTCCGGTAATCGAATTGAACCATGCCGTGGCCGTTTCCATGGTGGACGGCGGCGCGCGGGCGCTCGATCTGGTCGACTCGCTCGCGGCGCGCGGACAAGTGAGCGAGTATCACCTGCTGCACGCGGCACGAGGCCGATTCCTGCAACAACTCGGGCGTCTGCGCGAGGCGCGCGACGCCTACCTCGCGGCGATGAGTCTTGCGACGCTCGAGCCGGAACGCAAATTCATTGCCGGCAGAATCGCTCAGATCGATCAATCCCTGGCGGTTAGGTAGCGCTATCCCGCGCGTGCAGGGCCATTGCAATGAGTGCGCAGCCGCCAAAAACCAGATTGACGCCGATCAGAAGGCCGATGGCCCATACCGCCGTGCCGGGAAAGCCTGCGAATATGAGTCCCGCCAAGCCGACGTCGACAATCCCGCTGAACAGCATCGCGCCCCATCGTCCGGAAAGTGCATAGAATATCGAGGTGATGCCCTCGATGAGCAAAAATACCGTCAGAATCAAGGTGAGCGAGACCGCCCCGGATAGCGGCCAGACGAGCAGCACGATTCCCGCGACGATGCCGAGAATAGCCGAGAGCATCGACCACAGGAATCCGGGAGCGTGCCGCATTCGAACAGTGGCGATCAGGCCGACGATGCCACTCAAGAGCAGCAACCAACCCACCAGCACTTCGGCGGCGATCGTCGCGACCGCCGGGACGACAATGGCCAAGATGCCGAGGATCAGACGAACGACTCCTTCGGTCAGAAAGAGTTGCCAATGGTCGTGCAAGGATTTTCCCAGCGAGGTTTGCAAACGCTCTACGTCGGCTCTGTTCGTCGACATGACTAGACTCCTCGAAGGTGCGACTGGGGGCTTAAGTTTACGGCCATTTGGATGCCGTGTGTGGGGTCGCCAGAGGGAATAGTAAACGATACACTGCTGTGATGCGCCCGTAGCTCAGCTGGATAGAGCACCTGGCTTCGAACCAGGTGGTCGGCGGTTCGAATCCGTCCGGGCGCGCTTTTCAATCAAAGGTCCAATCATCAATGTACCGACCGTAGCGAAATGTAGCGTTTTTTGCTACGTTTTTCACGGGCGGCGCCTCCTCGATGAGCCTCGATGCCTGCCGTTCAAGAGGCTCCCATGCTCAATGCCGCTGCGATCGCAGATCTGAGAAGGAAGCGGCGCGGACTTTGCTCCAGCTCTGAGCCGCTAGGCTATCAATTGTTCCTTATGGTAGGGCCACCGCCGGTCAGTATGTGGCCCTCCTTGGAACTGTAATACGTACCATTGGCCTTAACCAAGACGTTGTAATTGTGATGCGCCACAAGATGGTTGTCGTCGTAAGCTGTAAGCTCATCATCGTGGACGATGACGTTAGAAAAAGGATTTGGATGATCAATCGCTAATGCTGCGAAGGTAAAATTTGCGGAGGCTCGCGTCCAATGAATCGTCTCTGTGCCGGGGTTAATGTCTACCGGGTCGGGCTTAAACGTAAATTTCGGCGGTGAGACACTCGTGTCAAGCGTAACAGTGACATAGGCCATTTCTCTCTCCTTGGTATGGACTGTGGATCGAATGCGAACCAAGCGTATCGGCGGCGTTGCAACTTACTCGAACTTTCGACGCGCCTCTAAGACCGGTTCACTGGTAATTCGTCGCAGAACCTCCGCGTCGACAGCATAAGGCACTCTTTTTGCCACGAGGAGCGCGTCTAAATCGGGCGTACGATAACCCATGGAGGCGAGCTTTTGCAGGACAGGGCGGCCCGCGCTCAATTCATTGAGCAGCAACAAGGCGCTGGCCAGTGCAGCGAGAATATTTGGGTCATCACCCATCCGCGCAATGGGTGTGATGGCATCGCGCGCCTGGATCCAGTACTCACGAGCAGGGGAAGCATTTTTGCGTTTTACCGCGATCTCTCCTGCGACAATATCAGCGTCCGCGGCCAGCACAATCAGATTGACGTCATTTGGTGTTGTTGCACGGGCAGCCTTGATCGAAGCCAATGCGGCGAGGAGCTGATGTTCTGCCGCTGCGTATTCCTGTCGCGCAACTCGCATTCGAGCCGCTTCCACTTGGGCCAACGCCAACTCCCGTCGCCAGCGCGCATTGGTTCTGTCCGTCGCCACGAGCTCATCCAGTATCCGTACCGCATCATTATCAAGTTCAGCGGCCTGATCCAAGTGACCACTTTGGCGCAAAATCCCCCCTAGGGATTGACTGTAGTAGCCAAGATCCT
>Ga0302319_10010722_pt1 | contig 17451 bp, 15 predicted proteins | sample Bog_T0_2_FD_203319 | JGI IMG/M metagenome (GOLD analysis project Ga0302319, IMG submission 203319) | Peat permafrost microbial communities from Stordalen Mire near Abisko, Sweden - Bog_T0_2 | ecosystem: Environmental > Terrestrial > Soil > Wetlands > Peat | place: Sweden: Abisko, Stordalen Mire...
GGGTGAGCGCGTGCGGAGCTGGGACGAACTACGGCTTCACTCCCATCGGAGGCAGCGCACCGGGAGGGACCAACCAGGCCGGGGCGGCGTGTGGTTGGAATGCCGGGGACTCCGTTCTTGGATCCATCACTGTCGGTCTGGATGGGAAGGGATTGGGCGTGGGCGTTACCCTGAATGGAACGTCGTACAATGAAGCCGGGTCGTTCCAGATGACGATCAATTGCACTGCCGTCCAATCGAACAACTGACACCAGCGTCTACTGGACGAACAACGCCGACGCCGGCAGCGTGATGAAGGTCCCCATCGGAGGTGGCACGCCCACGACGCTCGCCTCGGGGCAAGGGAGTCCCGCCTGCATCGTCATCGACGCCACGAGCGTTTACTGGACCGACTTTGGCTCGGGCGCGGTCATGAGCACGTCCAAGGCCGGAGGGGCGCTCGTCACGCTCGTTCGACTTTCGGCTGATCGAGCAACATTGCGAGTGCCAGAGACGTGAAAACGGGAGCGTGTACATCTACCTTGGCCGGCGCCGCAGGTCTCGCCGCCAGCCCCAAGATTAGCCTCGAGGCCCCGAGACCGGCGACTTCGGCGCCTCCGTCTTCGGCGCGAGCAACGGCGTTCCACCGCGTAGTGGCTTGATGGTAACCTCGGCAGCGTGAACTCGCGGCACATGCGCTGGCTCGGCCTGGTTGCGATTGCTGCCTGCCTGACCCTCGGCTCATGCAGTCTCGTGGCCGACCTGGGAGGCGACTACGCAGCCGTTGGCGACGCGGGCAACGATGGATCTCCGTCGGTTGAAGGCGGATGCGCGTTCAACGGCCAGGCGGTCGCTGCGGGCGGGCAGGTCCAGGCCTACGCGGCGCCCACTGTCCCACCCGACCAGACCTGCCAGTCGCAGTCCCGAACCTGCTCTGACGCCGGGCTATCCGGAAGCTTCACCTACGCTTCGTGCACCGTCCTCGCCCCGACGTCGTGCACAGCCCAGACGCTGGCAAACTGCGCTGTCTCCGTCGCGCCGAACGGCGACACGTCGGGGGAGTGCGCTTCCGGCACCGACGGTGGGTGCTCGTACACATGCCAGGACGGCGGGTGGACCTACAACGCCGACACCTGCGCGGGAACCGCGAGCTACATGACGACGGGATGCAATCCGATCACGATTCCCAATTACAAGAGCTGGTTTCGCATCACGCTCAACGGCGCCGGAGGCGGCGGGACGTCGGAGGGCAACTACTAAACCTGCGCCAGCTCGTACGTCGTGGCCGGTAGCGCTGGCGGCGACAGCACGTTTGCTGGTCTCGTGGCCGGTGGCGGAGGAGGAGGCGGAACCGGAAGCGGGCAAGGGGGCGCCGATGGTGGCGACACGAACATCGTTGGGGGCGGCTCCGTAGGGGGCACCGGCCTGGGGAATGGAGGCTGCGACACCGCCGTCAGCGGGAGCCCAGGCGGGCAGGTCGTAAGCACCTACCTTCCGTCTCTTCTCGCTCCGGGCAGTGTCGAACAACTCTGCCTCGGAGAGGGCGGCGCGCCCGGGCCGAATTCGGGCTCCGGATACACGATGATCGGCAACGCAGGCGCCAATGGCTGGGCGCAGGTCGTGTGGCATTGAGCGCGCCGCGAGCGCGCGCCTCGACGCAGCCGCCCTTGAGACCGCCCCGGTCCTCGTCCGCGAAGTCCACCGTCACTTCCACGTCCCACCTTCACGGCGGCCGTATCGAGCCGGCTGGTGGTCACTTCACCCCTCCGAATGCGCACGTGGTGGAGGACCAGCGACTGGTACGTGTCGAACTCGACGGAGACTTGCGAAGCCGCCTGCAGCCCAGGACCGCTGAGGATGCGCTTCGCGATGTGTGTAAACGTCTCTACGCGCGATTCGCTCACCCGAGTGTCTCTCTGCAGGAGTAGGTACTCCTGTCCGCCGCTCGCGCCCGTGGAGGGCGGCGCCGCGAAGTCTGGTTCGAGGGTCCGGGCCCAGGCGGGAGCTTGCACGACCGAGAAGGCTCGAGGCGGGTCAGCCCTGGCGGGAGCGGCTACGAGCGCGACGGCTAGCAGCCACGCGCCAAGCGCAACGGCCGGATGAGCATTTCGCATCACTCTCGAACATCTCACAGCTGGGGCTCTTCTTTCGAGGTTGTCAGGCGGGTGAGCCGCTGGGGTGCCTTCTTGCGAGCATCGCCTACGGCGAAGGACGGGGTGTCCCCAAGGACCTCGACCAGTCGTTCTCGTACGCGCAGCGGGCGTGCGCTGCGGGCACGGCGGGAGGGTGCGTGCGTGTCGCGAAGGCGAAGATCCTCGGGGAGGGGGTGACGAAGGACGTGAAAGGCGGGCAAGATCTTCGCCACGGCCGACCAGGACGAGACCACGCGGGGGCAAATTGCCGCGCAGCTTGTGACCAAATGCGACGAGGGGAGCCTGTTCGACTGCAGTGTGCTCGGGGAGAATCTGATCGCCGGGATTGGGGTGAGCGTGGACCGGGCCAGGGGGATGGATCTTCTGGAGAGGGCGTGCGAGGGAAAGTGGAGCGGGTGTCTTCGACTACGAGCAGGGAGCGCCTGACCGCGGCGCTCGAAAGCGTCCGCTCAGCCGCCCACGACAGCGATGCCAGGGGGAGGCCGGGACCGTGACAGAGGGGCCCGCGCGCGACGCCGCGAAAACGGCTCTAGACTTGCAAGTGCCGGACGGGCCCGACGGGCGCGTAGCCGACGGCGGCGGCGCACGTGAGGACGGCGCAAGCGGCGAGGGCGTGGATCACGGCCACTACCAGGAGCTTGCGACGGGCCTCGGCGACGGAGCCGCGCAGGCGGACCACGCGCACGCCACCGGCGCGGTACACCGAACGCGTGTCGTCGATCCGCTGCGAGAAGAGCGCTTTGCCGATCCCGAGGTCGAGCACCTCACCGTGGAGCACCGGCGCGGACGGCTCGACGGGAAGTGACGCGAGCCTGGCTCGAACGGCCGCACGGTAGATGCCTCGGACGTCGGCCGCGAGAATCACGACCAGCGTGAGGGCGCCGACCGCGACGACAACACGGGCGCACGGCGCGTCCTCGCCCCACCGCTTGGAGAACCACCAATGCAGCTCGGAGGCGATTGACGAAGAGGCGGCCACGGCGGCCCACGGCGCTCTTCGATGGGCTGCGTCCAGGAGACTTCCGACGCGCGCACTCCCGACGCGGAGACCAGCACCCGACTTGCCCGCGTCATCGAGAGCGCATGTTGCCGGCAGTCAGCCCTCTTCGCAGCGCTTTCAACGAGTACACGATCGCGGACCTCATTGCCCCCTATCGCGGGAGTCTGCGTCGCGACTGTGCCGTGAACGTCTCCGCGCGTCGGACGCGATTTAGGATGGCTTGAGGCCCATCCCGAGCACCAAGCCACCATCGTGCCACTGAGGAGACTGGCCATGCGCAAATGCCGATCGCAGGAAAGAACCAGCTCGTGAATGACCACGGTCTACAGCTGGCCCATCGGGACGACCGCGGCCGCCACGCAACTGGGCCCCACGATCGAGGTAGGCTGGAAGGAGCGCCTGTTCGCCTCCGTCGCGCTGCTCGGCAGTTGCACGGAGGTTGCTTTCTGCATCCTCCTCGGGTGCTGCTACCGGTCCGGCGACGCGCGCACGGCTAGCGGGCCTCGACTCGACGACGGGCCGCGCGTTCATCCCCGCGTTTACGCCGTGCGCTCACTTCGCGCTGAGGACGGCGGTGCTCGAGACGACGCTGTTGGTCGCCTCCATCTTCACCTCGAACGCGCCTGCGTGGGCCACCGTCGTCGACACAGCGTCCACGGTGAAGACCACCGTGCCGGGCGCAAGGTGCGCCATCGCGTCCGCGGGGATCACGCCCTTGCCGGCCTTGCCGTCGAACTCGCACGTGACGTCGACCTGGGAGGTGATGCCTCCCACGAGCTTGACCCTGACCACACCGTCAGGGGTCACCGGCGACCAGGCGAGGTCGAACGGGGCGCCGGCGGCGAGCTTCGGCTGGCCAGGGCCCTTGGGGGTCGTAAGGTTGACGAAGACCGGGGCGGTGACGTCGCCCGAGAACGCCGGGACGCCGGTGGGGTCGCCTGGGGCCTCGAAGTGGATGATCTCGCCGCCCTTTAGCGGCGTGAGCGGGACCTGGCCCGCGTACGTGCCGTGCACGGGGCGCAGCTTCAACTTCACGGGCCCGACACTCGCGTCGATGACGCCCGCGACGGGGCGCGTGGTGCGCGAGCCGGCGGGGGTGGGCATCGGGGTCGGGCACGTGCGGACGTTGCACGTGGGGACGCTCGTGCTGGCGTGGGTGCAGAGGTCGCGGTCAGAGGCGTTCGCGTAGGTGGTGTCGAAAAAGTAGGCCTGAGCATACGCGGCGAGGGACGGGGCACGGCTCTGGACGATCGAGACGGCGCCGGAGGCGTCGCGGGTGCTCGCGGGGGTGGGGATGGTGGAAAGCGAGGAGGACGGGCTGGGGCTCGCGGAGGGGGGCGCGGCAGCGACCGCGGATGCGGCGGTCGGGATGGGGTGGGAGGAGGAGGCGGCGGTCGCCCGGGCGGCGCTGCTGGAGGAGTCGCAGGCCGCGGCGAGGAGCAGGAGCGCGAGGGCGGCGCGAGGGCTTCGGGGCGTCATGGCGGGCACTCTACACCTCGGCTCGCCGAGTGGGCGGGCCGCTTCGGCTCGGATCCTGCGACGGACGCCGGGATCGACGCTGAGGTCCCTGACGGAGGTGCTCCGGCCGACGCGCGCCCATCCGATGCCGGGGACGTGGTCCTGGCTTGCCGCGTCGTGCCCGCCTCCCTGCAGGACGCCGGAGGCGGCGCCGCCGTCGTCCCCGCGTGCGCACTGCCGGGGCCCGGCCAGGACGGGCAGCCATGCGCGCGCGGCACGGACTGCGCGCCCACCTTCGACTGCGTCGGCGACGCGGGCCACGGGACGTGTCGCCGCTACTGCTGCGACAACCAGTGCGCCGACGCCCGTGCCGACGGTGGAGCAGACGCCGCACCACCCCGCCTCCACTCGCGTTGTCGCCCACCGGCGCTTGGTCCGATGCGACGTAGAGCGCCGCGGGGCAGCCTCCGATCGCGACCTCGCTCGCGCGGCCGCCGAGGACCACGGGGGCTCCGCCTGCCGCCGGGACCATCTCCAGGAGGCCCTCCACCGGCGCGTACAGCGTCCCGTCGGGGTGGGCCTTGAGCGGAGAGTCGCCGGCGGCGTCGCTGTGTGGCTCGAGCAGAGAGAGGACGTCCGATAAGATTCATGAGCACGACGTTGCAATCGACGCCACGAGCCTCACTGGGTTTCGCGGGGCGGGGCTACAAGCTCACCCCTCCACACGAGCCAAGCTCCCAGCCCAAGGCAGTAGAGGACCGCGCTCCCGTGCACGGATAGCGCGTACCCTACCGAGCGAGCGCCGTGGCCAAGGACGGTCAGTGCGTCGACCGTGGGGCTCACCGCGCTGACCAGTGCGATCACCCCGAACAGGCGACGCCAGCGCCCGAGGATGAGCACCAGGAGGATCAGTCCGAGGCTGAGGTCACGGTCCGCCTTGATTCGAAGCCAAGGGAGCGCGTCGGCGCTGCGGATGGGAAGGCCGAAGCCGTCGGCGGCTCCAACCGGATCGAACAGACCCCGCACGCTCAGGAACAACATGAACGCGGCGAGCGCCCAGGCGAGCAGCGCGGATGGCGACGTGAGGTTCCAGGTGCTCCGAACAGGGGACAACGGAGAGGTCGTCATGGCTTCCTTCCAAACGCTACGGGCCCGAAAGAAGCCCCGGTTGATGGGAGAGAGTGTGGCGACGGCCCGGCCCAACGGCCATGCGCGAACGGCTCAATGCTTTGCCCAGGATGCTCAGACGTCGAGCGGGCGACGAGGCGGGCGCGTAAGCTAAGGGGATGGACGATTCGCGCCCGGCCGATGTGCTCGGTCAGATCCTCGATCGCTCGCGGCTGACAGGTCAGATCTACTGCCGCACGGTGGCGAGGGCGCCGTGGGGGCTGCGGTTCCCGGCGCGCCCAGAGGTGGTACTGCACCTCTGTGTCGCGGGCACTTGCCTCCTCTTTCAGGGCGCCGAGAGATTTGCGCTGGGTCCAGGAGACGTCGTGCTCCTGCCGCACGGCGACGGCCATGCAATGGCGGACTCACCGCGCAGCCCGCGCAAACCGCTCACCGAGTGGCTGGAGAGCCCCGGGGCAGCGCGAAAGCGGCTGGGGGGCGACGGCCTCGAGACGGTGGTGCTCTGCGGGTCCTACGCGTCCGTCTCGCCGCTCGTTCACCCGGTGCTTCGCCTGTTGCCGTCGCGCGTTCACTTGCGCGGGGCCGAGGAGTCGGCGCGCGCTCTCGGGCCGACAGTGAGTCTCCTCGACCGCGAGTCCGAGCGGAACGAGCGGGGCGGGTCGGTGATCGTGCCGCGGCTGCTCGACGTGCTGCTCGTGCAGGTCCTGCGGGCCTGGGCCGATCGGCAGCCGCCCGGCGAAGCCGGCTGGCTAGGGGCGCTGCGTGATCCGATCCTCTCGCGAGCGCTCGGACTGATGCACGCCGAACCCGGGCGCGACTGGGACATACCCGAGCTCGCACGTCGCGCGGGCACCTCGCGTCCGACGCTGGCCCGCCGGTTTGCGGCCGACGTGAGGCAGTCGCCCCGCGCTTACCTCACGAACGTCCGGATGCAAGAGGCGGCGCACCTCTTACGTACGACGGACGACAGTCTTGGAGCCATCGCGGAGCGTGTCGGGTACCGGTCGGAGTTCGCGTTCAACCGCGCCTTTCACCGCGCGGTTGGCGCGCCCCCGGGGGCCTATCGAAAGGAGCACGGGGCCGAGCGCTTCGGATAAACGAGTAGTCTCTCCTTCGTAGGCGCGGACTGAGGTCACGGCGACCGTCCGCTCAGCGCTGCCAGGCGCCCCCCCGCTTGCTACAAAGGCCCGGATTGGAAAGCTTCAACGCGGAGACCATGGGACGGAGGGCCCGCACGCGACACTGCCGGTGTACTCTCGAGAGATGAATCTGCGCATGGCGGCGGTCTCGCTCGCGCTCTCCACGGCCGGACTCTGCTCCTGCGGTTCGAATGGGAGACTCCGGGGCGCCGAGCCCAACGCGCGCTTCGTCACCGAGCGAGGCGCGTTCTACCTCGGCGCTGCGGACGGCATCCACCGGGTGGCGCTCGACGGCTCTACCGATACCCTCGCCATACCAGGCCGGGGGCTGACGGTGCAGGACGTCTCGGCCGACTGGCGGACCTTCTTGCTCAGCGATTCCGAGACCGACCTGTTCGTCGCAGACGTGGCAACAGGCAGCAGGCGTCCCGTACCGGCCCTCGCCCGCCGCCTCTCGGTGGCGTCGATCTCGCCCGATGGCACGCGCATCGCGGCGACCCGGCACGCGGACTTTTCCCTGCCTCAAAGCAAGTGGGTCGATGACGACGCCGTGGTCATCATCGACGTTGCAACGCTCGCGGTGGTGAAGGAGCTGCCAGCGTCGTCGCAAAACGAGGTGCACCACGTCCGATGGGCGGCGGACGGCTCGGCGATCTGGCTGATGACCGACTGGCAGCTCCCGAACCAGTGGGTGACGCTCGCCGACGGCATCCGGCGCCCCGCGGCCGCCGGGTTCACCGCCGCGCCGCCGTCCCCGCTTCGTCCCGATCCTCGTCGCTGGCCGACGCCATGCGCCGCCTCGCTCGTGGCAGACAAGCGGGCCACGGAGATCACGATCGTCGAGCCCGGAAGCCCATCCCGGGTGCTCGTCGCCGAGGAAGGTCGCTCCCGCGGCGTGCACGACCACGAGTCCGACTTCTACGAGCCCACGCTGTCGCCCGGTTGCGCCACGGCGCTCTTCGGTTTCCGCGGGACGCTCTGGGCGGCCGACGTGCATACGGGACGCGTGGGCAAGCTCGCCGTCGGGGAGCTGCTCTTCTTCGCCCCGCCTTGACCGGCCCGGTCTTCCCGCCCGCCCTCGGCCGCCTCTACGTCAAAGGGGTCGGCTCGGTAGTCGATTAGGGCTTGGGCTTTCGCCGCGCCATCTTCGAAACGGGCGCCGAGGCCTCCCACCCCTCGCGCAGGGCGTTGGTCAACGCGCGCAGGGTGACCTTCGGGAGTTGGATGAGGATGGCTGCGTACCCGTCGAAGTGCGAGATCGTAAAGAAGGCAGACCGGTTGCTGGCGAGCAACGCGTCTTTCGCGTCCAGGTCGGTGACGCTCACGGCGACGATGGGCCCCTCGGGCGGCCTCTCCTCCCCGAAGCGCTTGATGTCAGCCTTCGAGAACGGCCGCTCCCAGGCGAACGCCTTTCCGCCAACGAACCACGTTCGATTCCCGTAGCGCTCGCCCACGGTCACGTCCGGTAGAGCCTGCGCAATGCGCGCCACGTCGTCGAGCGTCGCCGCCATGGCCCCGATTTAGCATCTTGCGTGGCAACGGGCACGCGCGCGTTGCGAGCTGGCCCGGGGCGAGCGCACGCAGTCACCGCTATCGCGCGCCTGAGCTGGGATCGGGCTGCTACTGACTACCGCTGCGGAATGGCCGGCGCTATCAGGGCGCGGTCGCACAGATGAATGAGAGCCCGTGGATACCGCACGCCTGGGCGCGTCTCCGGCGACGTTGATGAAGACGCCGCCGCAGCGTGAATCGGGCTCTCCCTCAGGGACAACATCAACGTCGAGGCAACCTGGCCTGCCTGATCGCGATCCCCCAGGAAGAACTTCACCAACACCTCGTGCGGCGTCCGCGATTCGAAGGCGCTCGCGCAGACGACCGCGCCGACAGCCTTGACGGCGCGGGGTTCGTCATCGTGTCCGGCCCGGTGAAGCAGGTCCTCGCGGAGGCCCTCCCGCTCGGGGACACGCCCGGCGCCCCGGCGCGGAACAAGTACACAGGGCTTGTCTGACCTCCAACGGAGGGCCCGAGGAGCTCCTTCACCCGCGACGTCTCGATGTCGTGGCGGATGCTTCGAGGAACTACGAGGCTCCACCGTCAGGGCGCGTTCCAGGTTCCTTTGCAGGTCTTGGCGAGCTCTGCGGCGGTGGGACCTCCCGGGTTGGATGCCGGGTTGGGATAGTAACAGTCTGAAAAGCCGTTCAACGTGCACTTGCCAACGAGTCCGGCGGTGGGGCAACCGTTCGAGCGCGTCATGTCAGGTCCCGTGCAGGTCAACATCATGTCCCTGACGAGCAGGGAGGAGGCGATCCCCTCTGCGCAATAGTGCCGTCGTGCGGAGTGCAGCTCACACGACGTCAGCATCTCGGCGGACGGGGCGGGCGCGGGCGCGGCCTGCGAGCCGGCCGCGTCCCCGGAATGGGTGGAGCCACAGGAGCCAACTGCGGACGGGCTGCGGCACGCGACCAGGAGCCACGCAGAGACCAGCACCCGACTTGGCCGCGTCATCGAGAGCGCATGTTGCCGGAAGTCAGCCCTCTTCGCAGCCTTTTCAACGAGTACACGATTGCGGACCTCATCGCCCCCCTATCGCAGGAGTCTACGTCGCGACTGTGCCGTGAACCTCTCCGCGCGTCAGACGCGATTTAGGCACCGCAACGCGCTACCTCGACCTGACGACCCACGCATCGGATGGCTGGGCCAGGAGCCAGGCATTCCCTTCGTTCCGTACTCGTTCTTTTGCGGCAGAGGGCGGCAACCTCGTGGCGACTCCCAGTGCCATTTACACGTACATCGTCGCCGCATGAGGCGTTCGCTCGTGCAAGGCGGCTGAGCGCGATCACGCCACCATGGCGATCAGTTGAGACTGATGTGCAGCCAGCGCTTGCTCGCGGAGTCGCGAGCGAATCCGATCCGGGCGGGACGGCCTCCGCACGTCACCTGGGTGAACTCGGACAGGGCTTGCAGACGATCAAGGTAGGGCTGGAAGAAGCGCTTGTTCGCGTCCGTCGCGCTGCTCGGCAGTTGCACGGAGGTTGCTTTCTGCATCCTTGCGAGATCCGCCCCGGAGGCTTCGGCAGTCACGCACGCCCCTTCGCCGAGTCGTCGCGTCACGTTGTCCGCGAACCGCTTGATGTCCTGATCCGACGGCGCCGCATGGGCCTCGAGCTCTCTCTGGGACTGGTCGAGGACACTCTTCACCGCATCCGGAGCTACCGATCCGGCGACCGCACCCACTCCGGTCCGCGCGTCACTGAGGTCCCAGGCAAAGGCGCTGCGCAGCGCGTCGGTCCCTTCGTTCCCGGCTCCCACCGATCGCGCCGACTCGAGCAGGCCGGGTAGGCTCTGGCCACGACTGCAGCCGAACAGCGGAGGCAGGGAGACCACGAGGGCGGCCGCCCAGAGTCGCTTCTTCGTCGTGGGATTCATGCGAGCGGTGAGTAGGACGTGATCGTTCCCCTTGCAAGGCCCGCCACGTCCTCGGTTCCCTTGGACCCGCAGCCCACCACAGCGGCCACCGTGATCGGGAACCGGTTGGAGGATCGTTGCGGTGGGAGGGGCGGTTTCTCGGGTGGGGTGCGCCCGATCCACGCTGCGGTTACCCAAAGTAGACGCGGATTGGACGGCGCTCCCGGCTTCGATGCGTCAGATCTCTGGCCCGCTCGGGGATCGTGAGGAGGAAGTCGGAATGCGAACGTCATCGATGATCGCCGTGGCTTTGATCTTCGGGCTCTTCCGGCTTTTGGGCGGGTCCAGACACGGCATGATGGTGGAGCGGCCCCCGAGGGAGGAGCTCAGGCGGCGAGCCCGCGCACGACGGGCTGAGGTACGTTCTCGTCCACGTCCTCGTGCACGTGCTCCTACTCGTCGCCGTGCGCGTGCGCGCGCGCGAACGGGCGTTTCCACGCAACCGAAACGCGCCACCACCGAGGGGAAGGCATGAACGACCCTCGCGTTTGGACCACGAGAAGCGCATGTCTACCAGCTCGCCACCCTCGACAGGGGGTGGCTGCAATCAGGTGAGCAAATGCACCTAGCATCTGTGACCTGACGAACGTGGCGAGCCTCCCCGAGGAGACCGCGCGTGACCCGAGCGTCCCGTCGGATGATGGGCCCCGACGGGGAGCTGGACGACGTCGTGCACGACATCTTCGTCCGCGCGCTCGAGTCGCTGCCGCGCCTGCGCGATCCGTCGGCGCTGAAGTCGTGGCTCTTCGGCATCACCGTGCGAACGGTCCGCATTCGCTTTCAGAAGCGCACGCGCCAGCGCTGGCTGCGCTTCGTGGCCCCGGAGCACGTCCCGGAGCAGGCCTCCGTCCCGGTGACCGAGCTGGGGGGAGATTCGGATGGCGGCCTGACCGCCAATGGAACGCCTGTCCTGGGTGACCTACGTACTCGTCATCCGATGAGGGCGTCGTGTCTGCGGCGCCTTACTGGTCCAGCTCTTCGCCATCCAGGCCCTTGCGCGTTGACGCCGCCGTTGTCCGGGGCAACGACCAAGGCGGCGCCAAGGAGCTGGCCGGAAAGCCTCACCCGCAGTACCAAGGGCGGGATGTCGCCCCTCGACCGCGCCGTTGCGAACCTCCAGCCACTTCGTGGCCGCCTTCTCGCGCATCCGCTCTACGCGGCGATTGACTCGCCGGGGGCACTCCGCGTGTTCATGGAGCACCACGCCTTCGCCGTCTGGGACTTCATGAGCTTGGTGAAGGCCGTCCAGCGCCAGCTGACGTGCCTCGACGTTCCGTGGACACCTCGGGGAGAGCGTCGCAGCCGGCGTTTCATCAACGAGATCGTGCTCGGCGAAGAGAGCGATGACGACGGCGCCGGTGGTTTCACGAGCCACTTCGAGCTCTACCTCGATGCCATGCGGCAGGCGGGCGCCAGAACGGACCGTATCGAAGCCTTCCTCGATCTCCTCGGCCACGGTGAGACCGTTGACGAGGCCCTCGACCACGCTGACGCGCCGCTCGCGGCACGGGCGTTTGTACGTTCCACCTTTCGAGTCATCGCATCGGGTTCTTTGGCCGCGGTCGGAGCCGCCTTCACGCTGGGCCGGGAGGACGTTATCCCGGATATGTTTCGAGCCTTGGTTGTGCGGCTCGACGACGCCTCTCCGGGTCACTTTGGCCACCTCCGCCGCTATCTCGAACGCCACGTCGACGTCGACGAGAACCGTCACGCTCCGATGGCGCGGGCCTTGCTCGAAACGCTCTGCGGGGACGAGCCTGCGCATTGGTCCGACGCCGAAGCCGCGGCCAAGCAAGCGCTCGAAGCTCGCCTCGCTCTCTGGGATGGTGTTCTCATCATTGCCGACCAGGCGAGTGTCTAACGTTCTCGGCGACACGTGGACGTGGAACGGCACGAGCTGGCCCCAGCAGAACGTCCCAGGCCCCAGCGCGCGCATGAGCCCCACGATGGCGGCGTGGTGAAGCCGATACCGGACGTCCCAGTCACACGATCATCTGCACCCCTGGTGCGACAGGTGGCCAAGATCGCGTGACCCGAATGCGATTTAGTCGACGATGAAGAGACGGGCGCCTCGCGGGCTTCGCGACCGATGCGCACCATCCCCGCCGGCGACGACGTAGCTCTGCCCGGGTCCAAGGGCCACCTCACGCCCGTCGCGAAGCTCGGTGACGAGCTCTCCTTCGAGGACGAGGACGACGTGCCCGCGCTCGCACCAGTGGTCGGCAACGTAGCCCGGGGAGTAGTCGACCACCCGGATCCGCACGTTTCCGACCTCCTTCGCGCGCCACGTTGCCACGCCCACTTCGCCCGCGTGGATGGTCGGGTCCACGCCGGACCAGTCGGTCGTCTGGAACGAGATCCCTTCTAGCTTCATCGCGAGGTCTTTCTACACCCGTCCGAGCCCGTGCGGCCACCCGGCGTCTTCACGGCCGTCGCGAAGACGGAGGACGCCCCGCAGCCGCCGCTACTCGCAGGCGACTTCGAGCACCTTCTCCAGATGAGCCAGCACCTCGAGGCGAACGCGTTGCCCGGGTCGGCACGACGAGAGCTTCTCCTCCGCTACCTCCGCGCCCCAGCCGGTGAGGTTCATCGAGAGGGCCGATCCGTCGTTTGTGGACAGATCGAGGCTCAGCCAGATCGAGGCCCCCCCGCCCGTGCGTGCGCTCGACGTCGGCGCGAGGAGCTCCGTGCAAGACGAGCGGGCCACGCGCGAGATCGCGCAGCGGTGTCGCCGCCATGAGCACGACTCCGAGTATGAGGCCCCACGTGCGCGGCGCGTACAGGTGCGCCGACGTGCGCTTTGTCGCGCCCGACGGCGAGGTGATTCGCCTCACCAAACACGATCCCGGAGGCGTGCTGCGCGAGCGACAACCCTTTCACTTCTACGTGCGAGCTTCACTCGCTCCCTTCGAGCGGATCGCAGCGACGCTGGCGCCGCTGCCTGCGAGCCCCCCGGATCCTCGCACGGCGAGGCGGCGCGGCGGCGCGCTGACCGACGTCGCGGTCTGGGCCGTACGGATCGCCCAGCTCGCCCTCGCCCGCTCACGGCTCCGGCCCCGCCGCATCGTTGCGCTTGGCGCCCGAGCTCGCGCTCCGCGTCGCGTGGACCGTCCTGCTCGTCGCGTCTCCGTCGATCTGGTGCGGGGGAGCGGCCCTCGATAACAACCTGACCTCGTAGTCTCTCCTTCACGTCCTCTCACATTTCGTGGAGGGCGGCCGCGGTCGCCCCTGGCGCCGCTTGGGGGATGACACACCCGTCGTGGTCGAGCTCGATGCCTCGGCCTCGTCCTCCGTGCGCATCGAGGCTATGACGACCTTGGCTGCCTCGCATAGCTCGCCGAGCGCTCGCTCCAGAAACCCGAGCTGTCCGTCATCGTAGCGCGCCAGAACGCCCGCGACGGTTCTGCGCATCAGCGCGCTCGAGGGATGGGAGCGCCACGTCCCCGATTTCTCGGCGACGATCACCTTGCGCCGGTCGGCCTCGTCTTTCCGCCGCTCGACGAGGCCCGCTCGTTCGAGCCGATCGATCGCGCCCGTAATGGCACCCGTCGTTAGCCCAGTCTTCGTGGCGAGGGCACCGGCCGTCACGTCGTGACTGGTCGCTACGAGGTTGAGGCACTCCAGGTCGGTCGTGCTCACGCCGAGCTGCAACGCCATCTGCTCGCTAAAAACGAGGGTCAGCCGGGTCACCTCCCGGATCTTGCCCTGGACCGCTTCGAGCCGTGCCTTCCTATCGCGCGTCCGCACCATTTTGCTCCTCGTTGCTCGCCATCTTGACGCTATTGTCTTAGTCACTAAGATACACGGCAGCAAAGATACATCGAGAGGCGGGTAAGATGGCTTCTGAAACGCTCGCGATCGTTCCGCTCATCGCACTGACACTCGGGGCCGTGGCCCTCGGTGGGGGCCTCTACGAGACGCTTCTCGTCGACCCGGTCTGGCCTCGCAACCCCGCGGTGATCCAGCCGCGCCGCGGGGGTCTCGATCGCAAGCGCTTCTGGGGCCCCGTTCACGGCCTGTTCGAGGTCGCGCTTCTCGTGAGCGCCTGGACGGTGTGGGGCGACGCGGCGGCTCGTCCCTGGATCGTCGCCGCGCTCTCCGCGCACTTCGTGGCGAGGGCCTGGTCGTTCGCGTACTTCATCCCCTGGGCCCTTCGCTTCGAGAAGATGGGCGACCTGTCGGAAGAGCAAGTGGGTCTGGCCCGGCGATGGATCCGCCTCAGTCGCTGTCGCCCCGTCCTCGAGCTCGCCTCGATAGTCTCGCTGGGCGCGGCGGTCCTCTCGGCGCGCGGGTGAACGCGCGCCCCACAGACTCGGGCCGCGTGCGCGTCCTCGGCGAGATCACCCTGCCCACGATCGTCGGGGCCAATCCTGGAGACCATCGGGATGCCCTGCTGCGCCGCGGCCCCTTCCAAGACTTGCGATGCGGAGAGTACGGGGCCGCCTCGCGGACAGATTCGGTTAGCTCTCCACGGGACCCGAGCGCAGCTCGAGAAGTCCCGCGTCCCGGAGCAGGCCCATCACGTGATGCACGGTCTCCGGGTCGCGCGCGTGGACGTGGACGATCGCGCTCTTCGGGGCTGTGATCGACGCGACGAGGCCGCGGATGCAATCGCGCGATAGCGCTCCGGTCCACGTCACGCTCCCGATGCGCTCGCCGCCACGATGCTCGAGCTCCGCGCGATTCGGCTCGAGCGAGATCCGGAGGTCGTGAATCCGTCCGGAAGGCGCGGCGCGGGGAGGCGTCTTCGCCGGCGTGGCCTGCCAGGAACCGAACGCCAGCTCCAGCTCGATCCGGGACGGCTCGTCGCCCTTGTAGCGAGGGGCGCGTGCGAACAGCGCCTCCGCGTACTGCTCGGCGAGCTTTGGAAGGTGCTCGACCCGTCCGGAGAAGACCTTCACGAAGCTCGACCACCTCGCGTACGAGACGCAGTAGCCGCGCGATCCGCCGACCGGATACGAGCACGCGTACACGTCGGTCGCGAGCCAGAATAGGTCTTCGTCGGACCACGCGCCGAGCGCACTGCATACCGTGTCGAGGAGCCCGTCGTCACCAGTCGGCCTCGCCGAGGCTTCGTGGAGCCAGACCCACACAGGCTTCTCCTCACCGGCGATCGCGAGGCGACGATCGAGCGGCCCTTCGGTCAGGTAGCGGGCCATCGTGTCGGCGTGACGCCACGGCAGCCCGGCGACCGGGAGCGCTAGGTCGGCGTCGCGCGCGATCGCGCAGAGCTCGAGCTGCGCGCCGTCGAGCTCTGCGCGGAGGATCGGCGTCGCGGGTGTGCGGCCCGCGAGCGGGCGAAACACCGCTCGAACGACTGCTGACAGCAGCGTTCGCGTCACGTCGTCGTGCTCCCTTCGAGCGAGGCGGGCGCGCATCGTGGGTCGCGCGACGGCGAGCATGCGCACCTCCTCGCGCGCGTCGAGGTCGGCGAGCGCGGCGGCAGCGATCAGCGCGTACCTCCCGGCCGCAAGCGGAAAGAGATCGGCGTCGAGAGGAGGCGTGGCGAGCGCGCGCCCGATCGCGTCGAAGTCCGCACCGTCAAGCGGCGCATGAACGAGCGCTCGCGTCACCGACCGCGCGGTCCGAACGACGTCGTCCTCGTCCGGCCGGGAATGGAGATCAGGCTCGCGCAGGGCGATGAGCAAGGACGCGCGAACCAGGGCCTCGGGCTCGCGCGCGACGAGCCCGGCGATGTCGTCGCGCACGTCCGAGGGCGCCAGCGCCCGGGCGAGCAGCGCCGCTTGCACGCGAACGCGCGGGTCGATGTCATGGAGGAGCGCGCGGTACGCGGGAAGCGCCGCGCGAATGGCTTCGATCGACGCGATGGCCTCGTCGTACTCGGGCGCCAGCGGCGTCGTGCGGTAAACGAACGGCTCGAAGCCTCTGTCGAAGTCCTCCTCCCCGGAAGAGACGAGCTGCACGAGCGAGCGGAGGATCGCGTGTCGATCCGGGACGCCTGGGTCGATGGCGAGGCGAACGAGGAACGGCATGGCAAGCGGCTCCGCGGGGGAGAACGTGCCTTGGTGCCAGAGGCCCGCGGCGAGTGCCTTCAGCGCGCGCTCCGCGGCTTGCCCGCCGTTCAGGATCTCCCGCAACCTCGCGGGCACCTCGTCGGCAGGGCCATACGCGTCCTCCACGTCCTCGAACGCGACCGCATCCAGGCCTTCGAGGGGCTTCGTCATCTGCGCTCCGCTGCCCGAACGTCGCCCGCGCGTTTGCTGGGGGCCGCAGGGAGCTCCTCCTTCCTCCTCCGCATGCGCCGAGCATATCGCTCCGACCCGTCGACGTCAGCGCGTTTCCTCCCCCAGGAACGCACCCTCGCGGCGCCAATTCCCGCTTTGGAGTTGCTACGCGTATCCGCTAGCGTGCGGGCAGCGTCCTTGGACTCGTCAACGTGGCCCGGTCTCCTAGCCGTCGCAGCATTCCTGATCGCGGCCATCCTTTTGGATCCGCTTGCGACTCGAGCCCGCCCCGCGCCGCGTTTCACGCGTCGACGCCGACGGTCCCGGCCGCGGCGTTGCCGCAACAGCCCCAGCCTCCGGTCGCCGTCCGCGACCTCCCAAGAGACGCCTCCACGACGGCAACCGCGACGAGGGCGCTGCGCCCCGTGGACTGCGGCGCAAGCTATCCCTCCGTAGGCAGCGCATGGCTCGAGCAGGTGGTGCGCACGCAGACCCGTGCTCCCAAAGAGCCGCGCGACATCGAAGAGACAACGAACCTCGACGTCTTCCGGGAAGAGGTGCTCGCGAGCGACGGGACCATGCCCGAAAAGCTCGGCGTCACTCACCTCGAAAGCTCCATCACGGACAGCGCCTTCGGCTGGCGCCAAAGGAGGCCACGGCCCGGGGGCGCGCTCGTCGTCGAGGCCGGCGCCAGCGGACCGACGCTGCGCGTCGACGAGCCGATGGGTGACGCGGAGGCCGCGCTCTTGCGCGCACGGTACGCCGCGTTCGGAAAGCCAGACGTCCTCGCGGCGGCGCTGGCCAAAACCCTCGCGAAAGGGGCCGTGAGCGCGCCCCTCGGCAACGCAGTCCGGGCGATGGCCACGGCATCCGGCCTGGATCAGCTCGAGACTTCACGCACCAGGGTGACCTATCTCGGCCCGACCCGGATGGCGTGGGGCGAG
>Ga0302319_10010724_pt1 | contig 17448 bp, 12 predicted proteins | sample Bog_T0_2_FD_203319 | JGI IMG/M metagenome (GOLD analysis project Ga0302319, IMG submission 203319) | Peat permafrost microbial communities from Stordalen Mire near Abisko, Sweden - Bog_T0_2 | ecosystem: Environmental > Terrestrial > Soil > Wetlands > Peat | place: Sweden: Abisko, Stordalen Mire...
GGAACCTCCATCGCCGTCGCAACCCGCTCCGCCCGCACGGCAAACAGCTCCGGAGCCGTCTTCCGCGCCGCCTCATACGCCTTCGGAGCCGAGATCCGCACATTGTTCAAGGCCCTCACCACCAGCCTTCGCTGCTCTGCGGTGAGCGTCTCTTCTGGATTCTCCGCGAATTTCCCTAGCTGCCCCATCACCGCCCGTCCGGATTCCTCCGCCGTATCCTCGAAGATCGCTTCCATCGCCACCGCCTGTTGCAGCAGAGACGCAAAGTCGCTCACTCCGTACAGCCCTTCGCGCCCCTTCTCAAAGATCGTCAGCGCCTGCCGGAAGAAATCCTCCGCTGCATCCTCGTTCGGACGCAGCCTCGCCAGCCCCACCGCGCTTGCGCTATACGGAAAGCCGCCCTGCTCGCTCCATCGCCGCGCGTGTGCCAGCAGAACCTGCGCCCCCGGCGCTCCGTGATGCTGCATATATCCGGCAAACACCAGCCGCGCCGCCATCCTCCGCGCATCCGCCTGGTCACCCTGCGTTGTACGCTCGCCCGGCAGCCCATCCAGCAGCTCCAGCGCCCGGTCTGCGTCATACACCGCCAGCCGCGCCGCCGCCGTCGCAATCGCCGCATCGCGCCCAGCGTCCGCATCGGGAACCCCATATCTGCCGTAGTCAGCCGATGTGGAACTCTCCCCAGCGCCCGCAACTGGCAATTGCTGCGCCAGCCCAAACAACTCCTCGGCCCACTGCTCCTTCTCCTTTGCCATCACCTCGGGACGCATTGTATAAAGCAGCCGTGTCATCAGTGCCACCCGCTGCCTCGTCTCCAATCCCTGCCCCAGCCCATAGGAGTTGCGCGCCATCTGCTGCGCCAGTTCCATCTGCGCCCGCGTCACCGCCGGAGCCGTTTTCTTCGCGCTCGCGCTCTTCTTCTTTCGCGCCGCCACCGTCACCAGCCGCGCCGTCTGCCCCGCTTCTGACCATGCCTGCCCGGGCAGGGCCGCCAGCAGCAGCACTCCCGTAATCCACATTGTCTTTCGTCGAATCCACGTCACAAGAACTGCTCTCCGGCGGATGCTACAATCCCGCCATGTCTAAGGCCCGTGCAAAGAAGATAAAGCTCCTGTTGCTCGATGTCGATGGGGTCATGACCGACGGCAAACTTTTCCTGATCCCTGTTCCCGGTTCCGGCGAGACCACGATTGAAGTCAAGGGCTTCCACGCCCATGACGGCACCAGCTTCTCGCTTGCCCGCTTCGGCGGCCTCAAAACCGGACTCATCACCAAGCGCGTCTCTGAGACCGTCCGCCTCCGCGCCCGCGATCTCAAAATCGAATACGTCTCCCAGGGAGCGGACGACAAGCTCACCGCCTTCCGCGAGATCCTGCAAAAAGCGCATCTCAAGCCGGAAGAAGCCGCCTTCGTCGGCGATGACATCATCGACCTTCCCGTCATGCGCAACTGTGGACTCGCCTTCGCCGTCGCCAACGCCCGTGAAGACGTCAAAGACGAGGCCCACGTCATCACCGACCATCGCGGAGGCGAAGGCGCCGTCCGCGACGCCGTCGAATACATCCTCAAAGCCCAGGGCTCGCTCGCCCGCTGCGTCGAAGCCTACATCTCCGGACGCACACCCCCCGGCGACAAACACCAATAGCCGCGAGCCTTCAAAGCAAAAGCTCTTGAGCGTAAAAAAGCCCACCGGCCTACTCAGCCGGTGGGTCACCGTTTCCCCTGAAACGTTTCCGCTCCAGGAGGCTCTGCATTGTTTAGACGAAAGCCATCAAAAGAGGTTGTCTCCCCTCAAGAATGATTCCATCCCACACAGCGTCAGGTGGCCCACTCAACGCTCTTTTCGTTTAGTGGGTCTGTTGCCCTTGCTCTTGCTGTTGCTCTTGCTCCTGCTCTTGCTCTTGCTCCTGCTCTTGCTCTTGCTCCTGCTCTTGCTCTTGCTGTTGCCCTTGCTCTTGCTGTTGCCCTTGCTCTTGCTGTTGCCCTTGCTCTTGCTGTTGCTCTTGCTTCTGTTTTGAAGTGTCATCCTGAGCGCTAGCGAAGGACCCCAGCACCGCACAAATATGCAGTGCCCTCCCCGGCTTTTCAACCAGCAATCGATTCTGCTTCCCAACTTCAACTCGCGCTTTTTCCGAGTTGTTGCTCTTGCTCTTCACCCCTGAAAGCCCGTCTCGCCCTCCCACCGCGCCACCACCACCGTCGCCAGGCAGTTCCCCAGCACGTTCACTCCCGTCCGCCCCATGTCCATCAACTGATCAATCCCCAGCAGGATGAACACCGGCTCCACCGGCAGTCCAAAGCTGCTCACCGTCCCCAGCAATATCACCAGCGATGCCCGTGACACGCCTGCCACTCCCTTGCTCGTCAGCATCAGTGTCAGCATCAGCAGCAACTGCTGCCCCAAGGAGAGATGCACTCCCGCCGCCTGCGCCACAAACATCGCCGCCAGCGAGAGGTACAGCGTGCTCCCGTCCAGGTTGAAGCTGTATCCCGTCGGCATCACAAACGACACTACCTGCCGCGGAACCCCCAGCTCTTCCATCTTCTCCATCGCAATTGGCAGCGCCGCTTCGCTGCTTGACGTAGCAAACGCAACCGAAACCGGCTCCGCCACCGCCCGCAAGAATCGCCGCAGCGGAACCCCCGTCACCAGCGCCACCGGCAGCAGCACTCCCAGCACAAACACCGCCAGCGCCGCATACAACGTCGCCAGCAGACGCGCCAGGTTGCCCAACACTCCCAGTCCTGTCGAAGCCACCGTGTAGGCCAGCGCCGCTCCCGCCCCAATCGGAGCGAAGTACATCACGATCTTCGTGAACTTGAACATCGTCTCCGCCAGCGACTCCACCACCGCCAACAGAGGTTTTCGACGCTCCTCCCGCACCATCGCCAGCGCAATCCCGAACAGCACGGCGAACACCACCACCTGCAATACCTGTCCCTCGGCCACGCTCTTCGCAATGTTTTCCGGGAAGATGTGCAGGATCGTCTCCACCAGCGTCAGCTTCTGTGTCGGCAGCACATCGCCCGCCGCCGCGCCGTTCAGGTGAATCCCCACTCCCGCCTGGGAAAGATGAATTGCCCCCAGCCCAATCGCCAGCGCAAACGTAGTGATGACCTCGAAGTACACGATGGCCTTCACTCCCATCCGCCCCACCTGCTTCAGATTGGCGTGCCCCGCAATCCCGCTCACCAGCGTGGCAAATAGCAGCGGAGCAATAATCGTCTTGATCAGCCGCAGAAACACCAGGCTCAGCACCCGCAGACTCAGCGCCAGCGCCGGCGCGTCATTCCCAATCTCCGCCCCCAGCACCATGCACGCAAGAATCCACGTCGTCAGCGAGCGCCGCATCGCCGCATACACCAGCAACGCCGCCAAGGCCGCCCACCGCAGCCACAGCAGCGCCCCGCCCATGGTTCCGCCCGCGAAGTGCAGATCCACTCCCGCGTAGCGCTCCAGCGCCCACACCACGGCCACCGCCGCATACAACGCCACCGCCGCCCACGCAGCCTTCTGCTTCATTTCTATCCTTGCCATCGCACCTGGAAATACAAACGAGGATGCACACGAGGGTGCCCCACCCTAGCCCGTCTTTGGCTAGGGTGGGGTAGTTGACTTTGCTCTTGCTCTTGCTCCCGCTCTTGCTCGGGTGCCCCATATCTGCCTTCCTTTGGCAGATGTGGGGTCGTTGACCTTGCTCTTGTTCTTGACGTTGCCTTTGCTCTTAACCTTTGAAACCTTGTAACCTGCGTAACCTTGCCCTACCTCAACAAATCCTCTAACTCCACGCCCTTATCCGTTTTCTCATCCCGATACTTCACAATCACCGGCGTGTACACGCTCAGTCCCCACTCCGCGGCCTTCCCCTTTGTGATCGCCCTTGCCCCGGCCACCACCACCGCGCCTGCGGGAACCTTCAGCGGCTCCGTCTCCGTCGCCCGGTAAATCTCTCCTCGCACGGTGTCGAATAGCGGCGTCGAGCGCGTCAGAATCACGCCCGAACCCAGCACCGCGCGCTCGCCCACCTGCGTTCCTTCATAGATGCCGCAATTTCCGCCCACCAGCACGTCGTCTTCAATCACCACCGGAACCGCGTTCACCGGCTCCAGCACTCCGCCCACCTGCGAGGCCGCGCTCAAATGCACCCGCTTTCCAATCTGCGCGCACGAACCTACCAGCGCGTGCGAGTCCACCATCGTCCCCTCATCCACATACGCTCCCACGTTGATGTACATCGGAGGCATGCAGATCACGCCCTTGGCTACGTACGCCCCTTCGCGCACCGTCGAGCCTCCCGGCACAATCCGCACTCCATCGCTGCACTTGAAGTGCCGCACCGGATACGTATGTCGATCGACAAATGTAAATGTATCGCCCGCATGAGTCTCCTCTGCCGCTCCCAGCCGGAAGCCCAGCAGAATCCCCTCTTTCACCCAGACGTTGGCCTGCCAGCGCCCGTCGCGTTTCTCCGCCGCGCGGATCTCACCCAGCGACAGCGCCTCACGAAACGCGTGAAAGGTCTCGAGCGCTCCGCATTCCTTCTTCGCATCCATCCCCAACGCAAACAGCCGCTCAATCTGAATTTGTAAGTTGCTCATGATGAATGCAGTATAAGTCAGAGAAAGACGCACGGCATCAGGAACAGCGAGCCGCATAGGATTCGCTGAACGCGCACGCCGGACCATTGACCACCCAGGAACTAAGCGACCGGCTCCCCTGTTGGCAAATCAGTCAATCGTTCAGCACCTCGCTCAACGATTAACTGAAACGTCACCCCGGCCTCCGTAACGATTATCCAGAATGCCAATCCCTGTCGCTTCTTCGCCGCCGGGCGTCGCAACCCTCCCCAACGAGGAAAACCTCCTCCGAGGCAGCAAACACGCGGCGATTCCGTCAATTTGACTTAGCAGCCCCCACTAAGTGAGAATGAATGAGTCGCAAGCAATTGCGATCCCAACCAGAGTGGGCCTGTGGCGCAGCTGGGAGCGCGCTTCCATGGCATGGAAGAGGTCGTCGGTTCGATCCCGACCAGGTCCACCAAATTTACCTTCAAATCACTTACAAACACCTCCAACGCTTCGCTGGATAGCCAATCCCCTGCATAACATTGCTTAATCGCAGCCATAAATACTTTCAATTTCCGCTAGGCCCAGTGTGTGCATTAGGGTACTCGCACTTGCTATTGCCGATAAATTGGCGTTCGGGATGGAAGACGGAATCTTGCAGAGATACCGGAACAGAATGGAAATTGGGTGAGACCCGTACGCCGCTCGGAATGTTTTGATTTGAGATGAAGAGCAAAATCTGAGTGAGGCCCATGAGAGTGAGCCGCAAGAAGGCAATCCGTGTAGGCACCTTGCTGGTTGGCTATTCGGGGGTGCTTGGCGGGTTGTTCGGACTTTCGGTTCGGCCCTTGGTCGGCGTTCTTATGGTGCTTTGCGGCATGGCTTTGGCCGTGTGTTCAGCGGTTGAATTGATTGAAGAAGCGGCGGACCCGGTTCTCCGGGGCGATTAGCCGTAGAAAAATGTGGGTGGTAGAAACGGTGCGAAGTTCAGGACGGCCCCAAGCCGCTCTTCGCGCCTGAGTTGGGTGCTGCGCAAATGTTTTTCCCTCCTCCTTATAGCTTCTTGGAATCCAAGTAAATTAGAGCTACGCTCAACTGTTCCGGGCTTGCGCTGAAAAGAAGTTTCCTGTGTCAGCGAAACTACGCGCGCAGAACCGGGTTTGCCCTATTACCTGTCGGTAAGATCGACTGTGCTGTTCGTAAGGAGCGGAGTTTATGAAATTAAAAGAGATTTTGCACGAGGTTCTTCAACCGGGACAGAGCGCCAAAACGGCGGCCCAGATACTTGGACAGACAGCTCGGCAAGGATTGGCGGTTGTACTGAGCGCATTGATGATCATGGTTCCGATGGGGCAGGGTGTGGCTTTTGCGCAATCTGGACCATTGCCCGGCACGGAACAGGCGCCTCCGCCTGCCGCAGATAACGGCCAGGCAGCGGCACAGGGACAGCCCCTTACCGCGGATCAACTGGACCAACTGGTTGCGCCGCTTGCGCTTTATCCTGACGCGCTGGTTGCGCAGGTTCTGGCGGCTGCCACGTATCCAACCCAGGTTGTGGAAGCGGATCGCTGGAGACAGGCTCAGGGCAACGCTCCTGCAGAGCAGATTGCAGCGGGCGCGGACTCCCATAACTGGGATGCAAGCGTGAAAGCACTGATCGCGTTTCCGACCGTGCTGGCGCAGATGGACAAGAACCTGCAGTGGACCACGGACTTGGGCAACGCCTACTACAACCAACCGCAGGACGTGATGGATGCAGTACAGGCGATGCGGCAGAAGGCTCAAGCAGCGGGCAATTTGCGCAGTACGCCGCAGCAGACTGTAACCACTGAGGGCGGCGCGATTGCGATTGCGCCAGCGAACCCAGCGGTGGTTTACGTTCCGGTGTATGACCCCTGGTCGGTTTGGGGCACGCCGTACCCGATGTATCCGGGCTATTACTATGGCCCGCCTCCAGGAATCTTCTGGGGTGGATTGGCGATTGGCTTTGGAATCGGAATCGGAATTGGAATCTGGGGACACTGGGGCTGGGGCTGGGGCCACTGGGGAATGGGCTGGGGCCACGGGTTTGGCGGTTATGGCGGTCGTGGTGTCTTCTTCAACCACAACACGTACATTACGCGCAGCTCGACGGTGATCAACCGTGGGTTTAGCCGTCCGGGCGGTCCTCCCAGAAGCTTTGCCGGACAACGCGGATCGTACGCGCGGCCAGGTGCTGGAATGAATCGTGCGGGTGGCGCGGGATACCGCGGAGCCGGTGCGGGCAGACCGGGCGGAAGCAGCAATATGAGCCGTCCTGGTGGTGCAGCGAGTCGTCCGGGTGCCAGCGGTGCGCGGGCGGGTGGAAACTATAATAGCCGCGGTGCAGTTGGCGGAAGCAACGCTCCGCGGGCAAACTCTAACGCTAGCCGTGGAGCCAGCGCAGCACGAAGCAGCGGTGCCAGCCACGCGAGTGGCGGCCATGCAAGCGGTGGCGGACACAGCAGCGGCGGACATGCCAGCGGCGGTGGCGGGCATCACGGCAAGTAAGACAAGAAGCAATCGATGAACTGAGGGAGGCCCCAAATGGCCTCCCTTTTTCGTGCGATAAATCTCCTGTCAATTCCTTGTCATAAGCCGGGAGCTCTCGTGTTATCATCTGCCTCATCTCTGCATACCGTTCTTCCGTGTCACAAAAGTCAAAATAGAAGGAGCCCGGCCGATGAAAAGCCGCTCAGTAGCTGTGCTATTTGTTTTTCTAGCCTCCATATTTGCTTGTTGTGCTTTTGGTCAAACTTTTCGGGGAAGCATCCAGGGAACGGTAACGGACTCCTCCGGCGCAGCTGTGGTTGGGGCAGAAGTCAAAATCTTCAGTCCGGGTACAGGTCTATCTCGCAATGTCACCACGAACGGACAGGGCGAATACGTAACGTCCGAACTGCCGCTGGGAACCTACAGCGTCACGGTTGCGAAAGAGGGCTTTCGCACGATCACGCTGAACCAGATTCCGGTGAGCGTTGGCTCGCCGGCGCGCGCCGACGCAAAGCTGACCGCCGGACAGGTGAAGGAATTGGTTGAGGTGAACGCCGACGTACCTCTGGTGGAGACTACGAGCAACACCACGGGCGGAACGATTGAAGCATCAGAGGCGGCGGAGCTGCCGATCAATGGGCGCGACTTTACCAAGCTGCTGGAACTGGTTCCGGGCACGTCCAGCGATCCGGTGGGTTCAACGGAATCGGCGGGCTCCTATGGACTGTTCAGCCTGAACGGCAATCGTGGCCGCTCGAACAACTACCTGCTGGACGGTACGGACATGAACGACGGCTATCGCAACCTGCCGGCGATCAACCAGGCGGGCGTGTGGGGCTGCCCCTCGACAATTCTTCCGGTGGACGCGCTGGCCGAGGTTCCGATCACAGGCAGTCCTGAGGCGGAGTTTGGACGCAGCTCGGGCGCGACGGTCAACATCGTCACCAAGTCAGGATCAAACGTGATTCACGGGAGCGCCTTTGAGTACTTCCGCAATGATGCGCTAGGCGCACGCAACTTCTTCAACACCACGGATCAGCCGAAAAACTCGTTTACGAACCATCAGTATGGCGGCTCCATCGGCGGCCCGCTGGTGAAGGACAAGTCGTTCTGGTTTGCCTCCTATGAGGGACAGCGCGAAAACGGCGGACTGCCACAGTTGGGTTATGTGCCGACACAAGCGGATATTACGGCCTACACGAACGGGGGCGGAATCATCGACCCAGTGATTCAGAAATTACTGGCCCGCAATCCGTGGGGCGTGCTGCCAGCTACCGGCACTGGCCCGGCACCGACAACGTTCACCACGCCGTTCCTCAACAACAGCGACAACCTGATTTTCAAAATCGACCAGCACCTGCACCTGCTCAGCCCCGGCGACCTGATCACCGCACGCTATTACTACAGCCATGGGAGCCAGAGCTTCCCGTTGGGAATGCTGAACACTGGCGGCAGCGCTCCGGGATTCAACACATCAACGCCCACGCATGTGAATATCGGATCTCTGTCCTATACTTCGGTTCCGAAGTCGAACGTAATTGTTGAGTTGCGCGGAGGCTACAACCGCTTCCTGCAGGACTTCATTCCACAAGACATCAGCTTCAATCCAACGAGCATTGGGCTGGACACTCTGGCGCCGGGCGCTAGCGCTGCGCGCGACTACGGGCTGCCAACAATCAGCCTCAGCGGATACAGCCCGATTGGCGCCACGGGTAGCGTCTCGCGTGGGCGCGTTGACACCAACTACCAGCTCTTTGGAAATGTTTCCATCACCAAGGGCAAACACAACTACAAGATGGGCTATGAATGGCGGCGTACGTTCATCAACAGCTTCATCGACTCCGGACATCGCGGCGAGCTGAGTTTTGACTCGCTGAGTGACTTTCTGAGCGGCACCATCGACGGCGGCGGTTCGGCTGAGGGCTACAGCACTCGCTACACGTACCAGAACGGCGCTGGCGCCTACTTCCAGGATTCCTGGCGGCTCACCAACCGGTTGACCGCGAACTACGGTGTACGCTGGGATTACTTTGGCGTGGTGGGAGAACAGAATCACCAGTTCAGCCTCTTTAACGCGGCGACAGACTCACTGCAACAGGTCGGAGTTAGCGGCGGTCCGAGCACGCTCTATCCGAAGGACTGGAAGAACTTTGGGCCGCGCTTCAGCCTTGTGGATGACGTTTTGGGGACCGGGAAACTCGTGATTCGCACCGGAGTGGGCATTTTCTACGACGGCGCGTCGCAGGACTTCTTTGTGGGCAACCAGCCGTGGAACACATTGCCCGCGGAAGCCGGACCGGCGTTTAACAATATCGGATTTGCGGGATCGGTTTCCCCGACGATCAGCGACCCTGTCACCCACCAACCGTTGCAGATTTTCAGTAATTACAGTGCGAGCAGCGCGTTTACGGTGTCGCAGAATCTGGTTACGCCAAGGTACGTCTCCTACAACCTGAACATCGAGTCACAGGTAACAAAGAAGGTAGCGGTGCAGATTGGATATGTTGGCTCGCAGGGGCGCCACCTCTTCCACTTCCGCGACCTCAACCAGGTGAACGACGTGGCAGGAAGCACGGATAGCTGCGGCAACGGCACCACCATCAGCTACGGTCAATATTGTTTTGCAAATTTTGTTTACGTGAACCAGGTTGAAACCAGTGCACTCTCCAACTACAACTCGCTGCAAGGTAGCCTGAAGATACAGAACTGGCACGGGCTGACTTCTACGTTGAACTACACTTGGGCACACTCGATTGACACCGCGAGCGACGGCCTGGACTTCGTTCCCAACGCCGCGCAGCCTGATAACAGCTTTAATCCGCACGGCGAACGCGCCAGTTCGAACTTTGACGTTCGGCAGCGCGTGCAGTGGTACTGGACCTACAACCTGCCAAAGTACAATGCCGCGAAATGGCTGACCAACGGCTGGGCAGTCGACGGCATGTTTAACTTTGCTACCGGCCAGCCTTACACGGTCAGCTATCTGTACGAGGGCGACTTCAATGGCACAGGAGAGTGGTTCGGACGGCCGGACATCATCAGCAATCCGCAAGCCGCACACAGCATCAACCCGTCAAACCATGGCGTGAACCTGCTGAATGCGGCAGCGTTCGCCGCGCCATGCACGTGGGATAATGCCGCTGGCAGCTGCGTCTCCGGAACTCAGCATCCTGGCAGTGAAGGCCGCAACGCCTTCAACTCAACCAACTTCACAAACTTTGACTTCTCGCTCACCAAACTTTCTCACCTGAGTGAAAAGGTCACCATGCAGCTTCGCGCTGACATGTTCAACATCTTTAACCACGCGAATTTCAGCAATCCGCTGTTGCCGGGCTTCTCGATCGATGCGTTCTCCAACAGCAACTTTGCACCCTCTACGGTCGGCGGCACTACCGGTCGACTGTTGGGGGCTGCTAACGGAACCGGGTTTGTGCAAACCCTGGCAACTCCTGACGTGGGCAGCGGCAACCCGTACCTGGGCGGCGGCGGTCCGCGGACGATGCAGTTGGCAGTTCGCTTCACGTTCTAGCTTGCAGCTTCAACATGCAAAAGAAGAGGCCGCCTTCGGGTGGCCTCTTTGCTTTGCGTAGCATTATGGCCCACGCGACTAGGTACGTAGGCTGCGGGCGCCGGACTACGGTCTTTCACTTGCTTTTCAAGGAGAGATACCCCGTAAGGCTGGAATTCATGCTCGGATTGGCACTGCTCTGCTTTACACTTTCAGCTATCCGTTAGGAGAGAAATACCTGAGATGAGAAAACTGATTCGTGCTTGCTGTCTGATGGGGCTGACCGCAACTCTGTGCAGCCAACCGCAAGCCTGGGCATCCGCAGCACCGGCTAAGCAAGACGTCGTCCTCAGCAGCATGGAAAAAGAGCTGCAACGCGCCAAGGGAGAGCTGGGCAAGCTGACTCCGGCTGCGTACTTCATCAGCTACACGGTTTATGACCACGAGGTATCGTTTGCCGTAGGCATGAACGGCAGCCTTGTGACCAGCACGACCGGACGCAAGCGGGTGGCCGACGTCATCATGCGGGTGGGGACCCCGGCGCTGGACAACGCGCACGGCGAGAATCGCATGTCGGCGATCAATACGGAGACGCTTCCTCTGGATGACGATCCGCAGGCGATTGCACATGCTCTTTGGCGGCTGACCTTCACGGAATACCGCAAGGCTTCTACCGCGTTCCTGAACGTGCAGACGAAGTCACAGGTGAAGGCGAAGGAAGACGACCTGTCGGCCGACTTCAGCAAGGAAGCGGCGCAGATCCACGCGGACTATAAGGAAGTGGCACCCGCTCCGGAGCAGAAAGAGATGGAGGCGTTTGCGCGCCGCTTCTCGGCCGCGTTCAAGAAATACCCGTACATTTATTCCTCCGGCGTAATGGTGACGGGCGAAAAATCGTTGCAGCGCTTCGTGTCGAGCGAGGGCGGCCGGGTGGTGATGCCGGACACGACGATCCGCATTGCAATCCAGGCGGAAACGCGCGCGGAAGATGGCATGGAGTTGATGCGCGTTGAGACCATGCAAGCCGATTCCATGAGCAAACTGCCGGGCGCGGAAGAAATTGACGCGCGGGTGGAGCAGATGGCCAAGGATTTGAAGGCTCTGCGCGAGGCTCCGGTAGCCGATCCTTACGATGGACCGGCATTGCTCTCCGGGCGCGCCTCGGGCGTATTCTTCCACGAGGTGCTGGGACACCGGCTGGAAGGGCAGCGGCAGCGCGGCGACGAAGAGGGACAGACGTTTACGAAGAAGCTGAACCAGGAAGTGCTGCCGGAGTTTCTCTCGGTGACGGATGACCCGACGCTACGCAGCGTGAATGGTACTCGGCTGGCGGGGTGGTATGAGTTCGACGATGAGGGAGTACCGGCAACAAAGGTCGAGGTAATCAAGGATGGGATACTGCGCAATTTCCTGATGTCGCGCATGCCGATCACGAGTTTCGATCACTCGAATGGACATGGACGTTCACAGGCCGGTTACATGCCGGTGGGACGCCAGGGAAATCTGATCGTAACCTCGACGCACACGGTCAAGGACTCCGAACTGCGGCAGAAATTGCTGGACGAGGTAAAGAAACAGGGCAAGCCCTACGGACTGTATTTCGAGGACATCCAGGGCGGATTTACCCTGACGCAGCGCTCTGCGCCACAGGCCTTCCAGGTTCTGCCGGTAATGGTGTACCGGGTGTACGCGGACGGACGCCCCGATGAACTGGTGCGCGGCGTGGACATTGTCGGCACGCCACTGGCGGCGATGAATCGCATCCTGGTGACCGGCGACACGACTTCGGTCTTCAACGGCGTGTGCGGCGCGGAATCAGGCGGCGTGGCGGTTTCCGCGGCGGCTCCGGCGATGTTGTTCTCCGAAATCGAAGTGCAGAAAAAAGTACACAGCAAAGAGCGGCTGCCAATTCTTCCGCCACCAGGCTTTGAAAATGAGACCAAAACGCCGGCGCGCGCAGGGGGCCAGCAATAATGAAAACATTTCTGAAACATCTGGCGCTGCTGCTTGCGGTACTGATTGGGGCGACCGGTGCATTTGCCGCTGAAACAGCGAAGAGTACGGACGATCCGATTCTGCGCGATTTGCAGACGGAGATGGCGCGCTCGAAGACGCAGCTCAAACTGGAAAATATGTCGGCGCCGTACTTCATCGACTACCGCGTGGTGGACATGGATGACTGGGAAGCAGACGCCGCGCTAGGAGCCGTGCGTAGCGAAACCCACTCCAGAATCCGCTTCCTCCTGGTTCAGGTCCGCCTGGGAGACTACAAGCAGGACAATTCCAGCGCCCGTGGCGAGGGCGCGGTGGAGGTCGTCCCGCTCGATAAGGACGACCAGGCATTCCGCTTCCAGGTGTGGAGCGCAACGGATAAGGCTTACAAACAGGCAGTAGAGGCTTTGACCGCCAAGCAGGCGCAGTTGAAGCAGCTCACCATCGATCATCCGGTGGACGATTTCGCACACGCCGAGGCCGTACAGTCAGTGCAACCCGTGGCCGAGCTGAAGGTGGAGCATGAGCCGTGGCTGAAGATGCTGCGTGATGCCTCCGGATTGTACAACCGTGATCCGAAGGTGCAATTTCTGGACGCGGCGTTGAGCTTCAAAGTAGTGAACCGCTATTACGTGAACTCCGAAGGAAGCGTGGTGCGCAGCGGCGAAGAGCTCTACCGCATGTCCATCAGCGGCAATACGCAGGCCGAAGATGGAATGCGGCTCGACCGCTCGGCCGGGTTCACGGCAGAGACAATTGGAAAACTTCCCAAGGCGGCGGAGTTCCAGAAGAAGGCGGATGTGCTGATGGCCTCTCTGAAAGAGCTTCGCGATGCTCCGCTGGCGGATGAAGACTATCACGGTCCAGTGCTGCTCTCGGCAGATTCGTCGGTGACGGTGTTTGCGTCATTGATTGGCGACAACCTGCTGGGAAACAAGCCGGAACTTGGGCAGAATGCGCGAGTACGCGGACAGTTTGCCAGCAGCTACAAGACGCGCGTGTTGCCAGAATTCCTTTCCGTGATAGACGACCCGACGTTGACCGCAGTGGAAGGAAAGGCTCTGCTCGGACACTACGAAGTGGACGATGAAGGCGTCAAAGCACAGCGCGTTCCTCTGATTGAAAAAGGGATGCTGGTGAGCTACCTGCTGGGACGCCAGCCGATTCGTGACTTCCCTTCTTCGAATGGACATGGCAGGGCGAACCTTCCGCTGAGCTGGCCTGCGCCGGGAATTGGAAATCTGGTGGTGCGCTCCAGCGATGCGGTCACTCCGGAAGAGCTGAAGCAGAAGCTGATTGCGATCTGCAAGGATCGCGGCCTGGAGTATGGCTACTACGCAGAGACGATGGGAGCGGTTCGCGCGCCCCGTCTGCTCTATCGCGTGTGGGTCAAGGACGGCCACGAGGAACTGGTGCGCGGCGCATTGTTCGGCGATCTCGACCAGCGCTCGATGCGCAGCAACATCGTGGCCGCAGGCAATGATCAACACGTAGAAAACGATGTGCAGCCGGTTCCGCGCAGCGTGGTGGCCCCGTCCATTCTGTTTGACGATCTGGAGGTAAAACGCCAGACCTCGAACAAGGACAAGCTTCCGGAGTATCCCGCACCGGAGACGGCAAAGAACTAGATTGGGATGCAGATAAGCCCTGTCCTTTACAAAAGGGCGGGGCTTTTTACGCTGAGGTGGAAATGCGCGTCATGTGACAGGCACAGGCTACAATCGTCTTTGCACTGCGTCATCAGAACTCCATTCGAGTGAGGCTGCCCTGGACACATCTCCTGCATCGCTGGTTGTGAAGCCGTGGTTCGATCAATTGCGAGTAGTGCTGGTGCGCTCGCGCAATCCGCTGAACATTGGCGCGGCGGCACGGGCAATGAGCAACTTTGGCTTTCAGAATCTCCGGCTGGTTACTCCGTGGGAGCCGTCTTATCTTGGCGCTCGCTCGGCGGTGGGAGCATCGGAAGTGCTGTTGAAGGCAGAGGTATATGGCAGCGTGGCGGAAGCAGTGGCAGACTGCGGACTGGTGGTAGGCACCTCCGCAGTGGGCGAGCGTGAGTTGCAGCATCCGCTCCAGGCGCTGGAACAGGGAGCGGAGATCATGCGGCAGGGCTTGGCGAAGGCTCCAGTGGCGCTGCTGTTCGGCTCGGAAAAATTCGGGCTCTCGAACGAAGACCTGAGCCATTGCCATTGGCTAATGCGGATTCCCACACGCGACGCGCACATCTCAATGAACCTGGGGCAGGCGGTGGCAGTGTGTCTCTATGAACTGGTGCGCGGCGGTGCGAATGCACCACAGGCAAGCGGGCAGACGGCGGCGAGCGCCGAGGAGGCTGAGCGCATCACGCAGGTGCTGTTCGAGGCCCTCTGCGAAAGCGGGTACGTGCCGTCGCTGGGAGAGCCTGCCGCCTTGGAGAAAGCGCGGCGACTGCTGCGGCGCATGAATCTGGAGCAGAGCGATGCGGTGGTTTTGCTGGGCATGATGCGGCAGATTCTGTGGAGGACAAAACATCCGAAGCACGAAGACGATTGACTGGCTCTCGGTGCTTTGCACTTGAAAGTTGACGCCCGAGACTTGAAACTGAAACGATGAACGCGATAGCAATTATTCCCTCCCGCATTGCCTCAACCCGCCTGCCCCGTAAACCGCTTCGTGAAATTCTCGGGAAGCCGATGATTCAGCGCGTTTATGAAGCAGCCTGCGCTTGCCGTGGATTGAGCGATGTCATCATCGCCACCGACTCCGAGGAGATCCTGGCGCTCTGCAAAAGCCACGGGTGGAACGCCCGCATGACCTCTCCAGAATGCCGCAGCGGAACGGATCGTGTGCGCGAAGTGGCGCAGAGTGTGAAGGCGGACATTTATGTAAACGTCCAAGGAGATGAACCGCTGGCGCGCCCGGAGCATCTGGATGCATTGCTCACCGTGATGAAGCCCGGTGTGGAAGTGGGAACCGTCTATACGCCCTGCCTCGCGGAAGACGTGGATAATCCGAATGCAGTGAAGATTGTGACCGCGCTCAATGGACGGGCGCTGTACTTCTCGCGCGCGGCGATCCCATTTGACCGTGACCGTCGCGGCGACGTGCGCTACTTCAAGCACTTGGGATTTTACGCATACACGCCGCAAGCTCTGGAGCAGTTCTGCGGATGGCCGGAGTCAGAGTTGGAGCGCACGGAGCGTCTTGAACAGCTTCGCTTCCTCGACCATGGTGTGGAGATTTATGCCGCGGAAACGCCGTTTGACACGGTTGGCGTGGACACCGAGGACGACCTGCAGAGGGTGGAAGATATTCTGCGCGCAGCGGGCCGCGAATAACCGCCGCTAGTAACCGCGCAGCTACTTTACTTGGATTGTGATTTGCGCCTTGTCCGAGTGTCCCGCGCCATCATCGGCATTGAGGGTGTAAGTTGTACTCTTCAGCGGAGAGACATCCACGCACCGGTTGAGGGAGGGCCAGACGTTCAGGATCGGTGGGTCAAAGGAAACATTCTTGGCATTGACCACGCCATAGCAGAGTTGCGAGGACTGGCCGCGGCGGAGCGCGCCAACCGAGGCGTAGAGCATCGTGATCTTGAGCCGCGAGCCGCCGTTGAGTTCAACATCCTTGCGTGCGCGCTCGATCTCCTGGGCCTGGGCGGCCTTTCGTGCTTCCTCTGCGGTGCTCCAGCGCGAATAAAAGATCCATCCGGTATAGAGGGCAACAATCAGAATGAAGGCTGGCATGATGAGGGGAATTCGCTGGAAGAGAGTTTTCTTTTCTTCTGTCATGGCATTCTCGCAATTGTGAATGACGCTGTTTGGATGTGATAGGGCAATTTAACATAATGGAGCGCAATGCATAATGACGCACAACATTCCGGTGAGAGAGCGACCCGGCTGCTGCGAGTTGTCTTGCTTGTGTTTGGCGGGCAGATATTCATCCTTCATGTTCTGCACTATCTGTTTGCGAGCGGAGGCTCCGTCTTCGCAGACCTCTGGTACAGCCGCGACTTCGGGTGCTTCTACAATGGAGCGCGGGCGTGGCTTGCCGGGCGCGATCCCTATCATGAGTTCGGCTTCATAACACCACCACTGTCGCTGCTTATTCCGGCATTGCTTACGCATCTATCGCTTGCTCGTGCGACATTCTGCTTTCTCTGCTGCAATCTGGTTCTGGTTCCCCTGTCGCTGTGGTGGTACGCGGGCGCGCTGGGAATGCACCGGCACGAGAAGGTTCTTCTCATGCTTGCAGCGGCACTGTTTGTATCCGCAGAGGAGAGCGTGCGTGGCGGCAACATGGATGGGCTGATGCTCGCCCTGATGATCGCCGCGTTCAGCGTGCGCCGCCGTCTTTGGGGTGCTCCCTGGCTGGCGTTCAGCATTGGACTCAAGTTGTATTCGATCGTCTTCCTGCCGGTAGCGCTGCGGCGGCGGCAGTGGCGCTTTGCAGCACTCACGGCGGCCACGCTCGTAGCGTTTCTTCTTCCCTTCCACAAGCTCTGGCCTGCGGCGCTGCTTGCGCTGGTTGGACGTGACGGCCGCTATCTACCGGGCTCAATCGCTCCCGCAACCTTGGTCTATTCGTTTCTTGGGGAAGTCAGCCGTGCCCGGATGGGACTCTGCCTGTTGTTCTGGGCGATAACCTTTGGCGTCGCGCTCTACCGAGATCATGAACGTGAACTTTCGGCGCACACTCTGGCGCGATATGTTCCGTGGATGCTCTCGGTTCCCGCACTGGTGTGGTCCTACGTGGGAGTGCTGGCACTTGCGGTGCTTGCGTCGCTGGTTGCGACCGCGCGAAGACGGCGATTGCACCGGGCTGAATATTGCTGCTTCGCTGGTTTTCTTCTGCTTGGAACTCGCGTCGGACAAGTGACAGATTACATTCCG
>Ga0302319_10010725_pt1 | contig 17447 bp, 22 predicted proteins | sample Bog_T0_2_FD_203319 | JGI IMG/M metagenome (GOLD analysis project Ga0302319, IMG submission 203319) | Peat permafrost microbial communities from Stordalen Mire near Abisko, Sweden - Bog_T0_2 | ecosystem: Environmental > Terrestrial > Soil > Wetlands > Peat | place: Sweden: Abisko, Stordalen Mire...
GCCGCCGCATCGCCCGCATCAAATGCAACACCGAAGATTGGGTCAGCGTTCATCGCACCGCGCACCAGCTAGGCATGAGGACCACAGCCACGATGATGTTCGGCGTCGGCGAAACCTTCGACCAGCGGATCAATCATTTTGAAGTCGTCCGCCGCCTTCAGGAAGAGACCGGCGGATTCACAGCCTTCATCCCCTGGAGCTTCCAGCCCGGTAACACCGCTCTCGGCGGGCGTGGCTGGGAAGAGGCCACCAGCGTCGAATACCTGAAGGTGCTCGCTATCTCCCGCCTCTATCTCGATAACATCGAAAATGTGCAGGCAAGCTGGGTAACACAAGGATTGAAGGTCTTAGAGCTAGGCCTCCACTTCGGCGGCAACGACGTAGGCTCGGTGATGCTGGAAGAGAATGTAGTCCGAGCCGCCGGCACCAGCAACTGCACCACGGAAGAGGAGTTGCGCAGAATCATCCGCGACGCCGGCTTCAAGCCCGTCCAGCGCGACACCCTCTACCGGACGATGTTCTTGAGCTGATGGCAAAAGTATCAAAATACGAAGGAAGTGAACACGAATCTGCCAGCGAACTGGCGAGACGCATTTGCGATCTTCTACATGATTGTTTGCCCACAGAGTATCTGTCTCAAAAGCATTTCACCAAAAGTACCTGCGGTGCATATGTCACGGGCCGAAAAGCCTCACTATATTGGCTTTACCACTACGATGATCACGTTCGAGTATACCCTTACAGCAAACACATACTCGAAATGTCAGAGGAAATTCGAAGACTTCTGCCATCAGATGTAACATTGCAAACACGTCGATCTAATCAATCTGATTGGGCAAACGTCGCTCCTTGTTTTTTTGAAATTCGAACTGAAAAACAGGCCCAAGGGATGAGTGCCGTTCTTCAGTTTCTCTCTGACTATCGCTCCAACTCCTCCAAGAAGATAGAGTCTGTAACGAGTACAACTTGGTTACAGCCGTCCGAATCAGAAGGCGACGTGACCCATGCCGGAACAGAGGGAAACAGAATCTCAGTTCTTGTCAATAAGTATGAACGAAATCCTAAGAATCGCAAGATCTGTATACGTCATTACGGTGCAATTTGTAAGGCCTGCGACTTCGATTTTTCTGCGAAATATGGCGATATTGGGATTGGGTATATACACGTTCATCATCTCCATCCATTAGCAGGATCTGATGGCAAAGCCAAGATACCCGACCCTATCAAGGATTTCCGTCCGGTCTGTCCCAACTGCCACGAAATGCTCCATCGAGGCGACCCTTTGCACCCGAAGACAATCGAGGAGCTTAAAGAGATCATCGTAAAAGTCAAGGCGTCAAATCGTAAATTGCAACCGCAGGATTCAGGAGCATAGAATCATCCCGTGTACGAATGGGACGAAGCCAAGCGCGAAGCGAACCTGCGGAAGCACCACCTTGACTTCTGGGCCGCGCCCTTGGTCTACGAAAATCCGGAGAAGATCACCTACCGGCTCAAAACGGAACCGGAGGCAAGGTTTCTAGATCTCGCCCTGGTGGAAATCAAAGGCGCAGTTCTCGCTTTGGTTTACACTATGCGTAACGGGAACGTTCGATTCATCTCGTTCCGCTATGCTTCTCGCAAGGAAAGGAGACGTTATGCCGCTGCCAAATCGCGATATGAGTGATTGGGACTGGGTCAAGAAACAGATTGCCACTGACGCTCCGGTTCCCTACGACGCCAATGACCCCGACGACGGCCCCTACGACCCGAACGACGATGAGGCGGTTGACCGCTTTCTCACCGAGGCCAACCGCGTTCATCCCATTCAGCCAGCGAAAGACCGGAAGATCGCCAAGGCCTCATAAGCGGCAAGACAGATGAACAAACTGGTAGGCGCTGGTTCTCACCACGAATGGGAAGTTCAAGAGCTGCGAAAAGATCGCGAGTTCGCGATAGAGTATGCAAAGGTTGCAGTTGCGGGTCTGAACGATCCCGAAGAATGCGGCGGGAGTCTCCTATCGCTGCGCGCAATTGCAGAAGCTTGCGGCGGACTCGATCGGGTAGCCGCTCAGGCGGGCATCAGCCGCAAGTCTCTTTACCGCGCGCTCTCGCCCAAGGGCAATCCGACGCTCAAGACGCTTGTCGCCGTCCTCAAGACCGTTGGCCTGCGCCTCTCGGTCGCACAGGCACCGAAGGTGCGCGTGCGCAGGTCCAAAGCAAAGGGCGACTACGCCGCCGCCTGATCGCGAACTCAGCTTTCCAATTCCCGCATTCATACAAGTGAACGACCGGCTCTACGGGTGAGTTTGCCCGCCCCCGGCAATCTCGATGCCATGAACTAGCAGAGGCAAAATCGCCGTCAGGCTTTCTTCCGCGCCGCGCCGGCTGCCGGGAAGGTTTACGATCAGTGTCTTGCCCCGCATCCCCGTCACGCCACGCGAGAGCCACGCGAAAGGATTATTCGCGGCGCCCAGCGAGCGCATAGCCTCGGCCAGTCCTGGAGCTTCGCGGTCGATCACTCGGCGAGTCGCTTCAGGGGTTCGATCGCGCGGGCCAAGGCCGGTCCCGCCCACGGTCAGAATCAGAGCTGCACCCTGCAGACTGAACGCTTCCAACTTGGCAGCGATTCTCTCCTCATCGTCAGGCGCCAGATCGGTCAGGATCTCAGCCTGCGGCCATTGACGCCCAACGAGCGCCGCCACAGCCGGACCGGCGGTGTCGGTCATCAAGCCCTGCGAGCATCGGTCGGAGACGGTAAGTACGCCAATCAGCATGAGACAGATTGTAGCGGCTATTGCGCCGGCATTATCTTGATCGTGCGCAGCCAGGTCTCCACACTCTCAGGCCATCTGGTCACCGGGAGCTCCGTTCGCCGCAATCCATAGCCGTGCCCGCCCTCGGAATAAATGTGCAGTTCCGCCGGGACTTTGGCGTTCTTGAGAGCCTGGTAGTAGACGAGAGCATTCTCCATATGCACCGGGTCGTCCTCGGCCTGCAAAACAAACTGCGGCGGCGTGGCCGCAGTGGGGTTGATCTCCGGATTGGCCGCAAAATTCTTGTCTGCAAGTGCCAGGTAGCCGGGATAAATCACCACGGCAAAGTCGGGACGGCAACTGAGCTTGTCGGCGTCGTCCACGGGCGCATAGAGCCGCTGATCAAAGTGTGTGCTGAGAGCGGCGGCCAGATGCGCTCCAGCCGAGAAGCCGAGGACGCCTACGCGGTGCGGATCGATCTTCCATTCCGCGGCGTGTTGGCGAACAAGACCCAGAGCGCGCTGTGCGTCCTGCAACGCGGCTGGTGACTTGGGATAAGGACCAGAATCCGGGACACGGTACTTCAGCAGCACGCAGGTGATTCCGGCTGAGTTGAGCCAATCGCAGACCTCGGTGCCTTCCAGATCGATGGCGAGAATCCTGTACCCACCGCCGGGGAAGACCACCACGGCCACGCCGGTGTTCTTGCCCTTGGGTGCGTAAATCGTCAGGGTCGGCGTCGAGACATTGCCCAGGCGAACGATCGGACGGCCGGCGATCAGCGGGTCTTTGGCGGTGTTGGTATCAGCCTCCGCGGGAAGATTGTCAGGCGCACCGGGTGCCACACCCGGCCAGACATTCAGCGTGAGATGCCCCGGCGCCGGTGGCCAGCCCGAGGATTGCGCAGCAACGGTCAATGAAAATGCCGCGACGGCAGCGAAGATAAGGTACCCGCTCTTGCTCATGCCAGTCTCCTCCCTGAGAAAACGCTCGAACGAATGATTGCAGCCGAGGGGACCCCCAGGCAAATCGAGGCCTTGATCAAAGTGACGCTGGCGTACCATGCGCGGAATCCGCTGACCGCCTTTGCGCATCTCCACCTCATTTCGCGCGGAGAAGGAAGTGCCGCCGAAATCAAAGCTGACTCTCTGTTGTCCCCGATTGACCAGATTCTCCACTTGCCCCCGTGAAAGACTCACTTCGTCGCAGCTGCCCGAACTTGCACGAGCAAAAATCGCGCACCCTGCGAGGTCACCGGAAGGAAAATATGCTTGGAATGATCTTGATCGTTCTACTGATTCTGATGCTGATTGGCGCTCTGCCAACCTGGCCCCACAGCAGAAACTGGGGATACTATCCGTCCGGAGGGATCGGAACGATCGTACTCATCCTCGTGGTCTTGCTTTTGCTAGGCGACATTTGAGCCGCGGGCCTCATTCGATGATCAGCGGTTGGCGTCTGCGGCTTGCCCGAGCGGCGGCGATTGCTCTCGTCGCGCTTCTATCAGGTGCGGCTTCGTTCGCCTACTCCGTGCTCACACACGAAGAAATCATCGACCTGGCATGGATCTCCGAGATTCGCCCGCTCCTGGTCCAGCGTTTCCCGGGCATTACCGAAGACCAGATCAAGGAAGCTCATGCCTACGCCTATGGCGGCTCGGTCATTCAGGATCTGGGCTACTACCCCTTCGGCAGCAAGGACTTCAGCAACCTGGCGCACTACGTTCGCACCGGAGACTTTGTCCGGGAGTTAATTGTTGAGAGCCAGAATCCCGACGAGTATGCCTTTGCGCTGGGCGCGCTCTCGCATTATGTGGCGGACATCGACGGCCACCCGGCGGTCAACGAGGCGGTCGCGATCCACTATCCAAAGCTGCGAGCAAAGTACGGCAGCTCCGTTCGCTATGCGCAGGATAAAACAGCGCACTTGAAGACGGAGTTTGGATTCGATACATTGCAGGTGGCCAAGAACCGTTATGCGCCGGAGCAGTACCACGATTTCATAGGATTCCAGGTCTCGCAACCGCTGCTGGAACGGGTCTTTCCTGTCGTCTATGGGCTGGAGTTGAAGGATGTGCTGCCGCACGAGGACCTGGCGGTTGGCTCCTACCGCTTCTTCATCAGCACTCTGATTCCAAAGATGACTCAGGTGGCGCTTCAGACGCACGAGAAGGATCTGATGCGCGAGACGCCGGACTTTTCGCGGCAAAAATTCCTCTATCGCCTCTCGCGCTCCGATTATGAGCGCGAGTGGGGAAAGACCTACACAAAGCCGGGTGTGGGCACACGAATCTTGTCCACGCTTCTGCGCTTTGTGCCGAAGGTCGGCCCCTTCAAGGGACTGGGGTTCAATAACCCAACCCCGAAAACCGAAGACCTCTATATCGAGAGCATCAACACCACCACCGATCACTATCGCAACCTGCTCGAAGAGGTTCGCGCAGGCAAGCTGGTGCTGCCTGACTGCGATCTCGATGACGGCAACGCAACCAGGGTTGGTGAATATTCCCTTGCGGATGAATCCTATGCGAGCCTTCTGGCCAAGTTATCTAAAAGTAACTTCGATAAGACATCGACCCAGTTGCGCGATAACATTGTCGATTTCTATGCCGGTCCCTCGCTGCCTGCCCAAGCCGGAGATGGCCCGGCTCGCCGGCAAGCTCTCATGGCCGATCTGAGCCAATTGAAGTCCGCGGCGCTCTTGCCGGCGGCGCCGGTCAAGCTTTCCAGCCCCAAGCCGTGATCGGCGGCGGCAACCTTGTAGCAGCAGCCTGGCGCAACTGTCGGCTGTGAGCTGTCGGCTGTAAGCTGCTTCAAGGCCTCGCGTCGGGCGGAATCAGCAGGGTAACGGCATCCGGCACGATCTCAAGTCGCACCGGCAGATCGCCCAGTAACTCTCCATCGGCCTCGGCAAACACATGGGTCAGGGAACCCTTCCGCGGACGGCACTCGACCGATACCGCGTCGAGCAGTTCGATGTCTCCCGAAAACTGTTGCTGGCCAAAGACAACACTGATCAAAAAGCGAAAGTAGCGAAAGCGGCTGCGCGTCTTGAAGGCCACGAGACGCAGGTCATTCTTGTGCAGCGTGGCGCCCGGAACCATGTGGTTAAGAACGCCGCCAAAGTCGCGAATGCGCACCGCCAGCAGTTCCGAGATCTCTTCCACGCGCGGCTGGCTTCCGTCGCGCTCCACAAACGCCGCTTCAAAGAGCGGAAAGGAGTGGGTGGCCCAGACGCGAAAGGCCTCAATTACATAGAGGACGTAGCCTAACCGCCGCTTGAGGCTGGGGTCGAGCCGGGAGAGAAACAAGGCGTCCGCGCCCACGCCGGCCGCTACAGTAAAGTAGCGCGAACGCGTTGCGCCCGTGTTGTCGGAATAAGAGATCTGCCCCACCGAAATGCGCACCGGCTCCGCGGTCAGCAGTTTGCGCACCGCCTTCGCCGGAGAGGAGTGCAGGCCAAGATTGGCCGCCAGAGCATTGGCGGTGCCCAAAGGTACAACGCCCAAAGCCACGGTGGTGCCAACGAGGCTCTGCAGCACTTCATGGACTGTCCCATCGCCGCCGCAGGCAAGAACCGTGTCGCAGCCACGGCCCACGGCCTCCTCGGCCAGGATGCCGGCGCTGCCTGGCGCAACTGTTTCCAGCGCTTCGACTTCGACTCCCGCCGCGCGCAGCACGGCGAGCGCCTTATCCACTGCCTCGCGGCGCCCCTTCGAGTGCTGGCCCGAGGCCGGGTTGTAGATCAGCGCGACGCGGTGCATCGCGAGTTTCCCCTGAGGGTCAACGCCCAGAGTGGGAGCAGTTGCGGAGGTCATTCCTTAATCTTCGCACCCCGCGGCGGTTCGGGAGGCTGGAAAGAAAGAATCCTGCGAACAGCGCGGAGACCATTCCATACCGGCACAGTGTTACTTGAAAGCCAATGCCTCCAGCACGCCGCCATGAATTCTCAGATTGTTCTCCCCGCGCGGCAGTTTCAGCCCCGAACCGCTGCCGAGATCCCGCTCATAGATCTCGCCGTAATTCCCCGTAGCTTCAATCACAGGTACGACCCAATCGTTCTCAAGCCCCAGCGCAGCGCCGGCCTGGTGCGACGCGCCGAGCAGAAAACGAAGGTCAGGGTCACTGTTGGCGCGCGCGCGCATCGCCGGCGCATTGGCCCGTGTCACGCCGCTCTCCTCAGATTGAATCAGCGCTTCCATCACCCACCGGACAATCGCAGCCCACTGTGGATCGTCCTCGCGCACGGCCGCCGCCAGTGGGTCTTTAGAGATGGTTTCGGGCAGCAGCCGCGCCTGCCTTCCATGCCGCGCCAGAGCCGCCCGCGTCTGCGCCAGACGAGTCCGGTCGCCAGCCAGCGCGCCGCAGTTGCCGGTGGCAAAGGCCGCCTGCATCTCGCCTTCCTCCTGAAACGGAAAGGGCACAAAGTCCAGACGTTCGCGGGTAAACCACGCGCGGACGCTCTCTTCCACGGTGGTTTCCGCCAGAAAGCAGATCTTCTTTCCGCTCAACTGCCGCGCCCGTGTTACCGGGCTTCCCGCCGGCGCCAGAAAACTGACCCCATCCCACAGCACCGGCCGCGTGAGCGTGAGATCTGTTCCCACACTATGTGTGAAGTCGTCAGAAAGCGTGGCCAACATCTCGACCTCGCCGCTGGTCAGCCCCTTCATCGCGGCGCTCTCGTCCGGATAATGCGTGACTCTCACTTGCGCATCTTTTCCCAGCACCGCAACCGCGACCGCGCGGCAGAGATCGGCGTCGAACGCCTCGCGATTTCCATGATCGTCTGAGGTCGAGTACTCGGCCTCCTCTTGGTCGATGCCGCAGCGCAGTACTCCCGCCGCTCGCACGCGAGACAAAGTTGATTCGTGCGGTGCAACGGCCTCGGCCGCGCGCGTAACACCGCAGGCGACGATCGCTAACAGAAGAGTTGAGTTGGCCGCCCACGGTCGCACTATGGCGTCCATCCGCCCGCCGTGGGAATCCCCGGGGTCGTATCCGGACGCGGATTGAAGTCCGCCGGCACGGGGTTGGGAATCCCGCTATCGGTCGGCTTGATCTCCATCTGCTTGCAGCCCGCGCCGCCCGCATGAGGAAAGCTCGTAATCTCCGCCGCCGGAATCGTTGCGTACCCGGCGCTCAGCGGCGCGCTCTTGCCTTCCAGCCGCAGCGTGTCGAAGGCTGAATTCATATCGCCCACTCCCGGCACCAGATCGTCCGCCGGACCCAGGTTCGGCTGGCCAAATTTATCCGCGCCAATCTGCCGCGCGCGCATCTCATCCGGCAAATCCGCGAGCGGAATCAAGTTAAACAGCTCGTCTACGAATTTAATAATCGAGCTGTGCTCCGACGGCACATGCGAAACGCCGTGCGCCACTGCGTAGGGCGAAATCACAATCGCCGGAATTCTTGGTCCCTGCTCCAGCGGCAGCCCGTTCGTGTCATGCGACCGGATGCGCGGTTGCGCATGATCGTAGAGTCCGTCCGACTCGTCGTAAGTGATGATGATGGCGCTCTGGCTCCAGTATGGGCTCGCCGCGATGGCATTGATCTCCTCGGCCAGCAGACCCTCGGCGATCTGCGTGTCAGAGTAGCCCGGATGATCGTCGTTGCCAGAGAAAACCTCAACCAGCTTCGGATTCGGATCGACCGGCTTCCAGTTGCGAATATTGCCATAGCCGCCGCGCACATAGAAGACGCCGGAGGCCTGCAGCCGCTTGGCCGCAACATCCCCGAAGAACTCGCTCAGCCCATGCAGATGCGTGCTTGCCTGAGGGTTGTTCGCCACGTAGCCGAAGTACTGCGGAGCGTTGTGATGCGCTACATAACCCTCATGAGAGGCCTTCCAGGAGGCGTCGTTGACTTCGTGGTCGTAGCCCTGCTGATACCAGCCCCAGTCGGTGGCCTTTACGCCATGCCCTGCAATCTTCTCGATGTCCGCCTGCACATCGGGCAGGTCAAAGTCAGGATTGTAATCGGCCGCCGTCGTGTCTTTGATTGCGTCGCCCATGAACGAGAGCGGCAAGCTGGCAAAGGTCAGGTTCTTCGAGATGCTGTTGGAGGGCGGCACGGCCTGCGGTTGATGCAGCTTGTTCGCGGTGTCCAGCGCCGATCCCCAATAGGGCGCGGGGTCATCGACCACCGGCACGACCGCGCTCTTGCCTTGCCCTCCCGCCGTCGCCGCATCCGGGTGCAGCATCCACTGCGTCTCGCCGCTCTGCCCTGAAATCATGGCAATCGCATTCGGAGTCGACGGCCCGATGATCGTATCCATGAAGTGGTCGAAGAGCGTAAAGCGGTCCGCATACCGCCAGAGAAACGGCGCCGTATCGCAGTCCACGTGGCTCATCACCAGCTCGCCAAACTGCTTGCGCTCGAGCGTCGGCGCCTTTGAAGCAATGCCGTTCACGAGCGTCACGCCTTCCTCGGTCAAGGCGTACTCCGAGTTCTGCGCCAGCCCGTTTGCATCCAGCGCAATTTTGCGCGCAATCGCAGTATGTGAATGATTCACCGAGGCAATATCCGCCGGATAAAGCGGCACCGTCTTGCCCGCCGCGTCCGTCACCGTTGCCGGAATCTTGAATGGGTGAATCGTCCCCAGGCTTCCATCGGTATTCACAATCAGTTGCGTGTATCCCGGCACCTCGCCGAAAGGATAAGGGCCATCCGCCCCCGCATAGATTCCATCCGCGCCCGGATAACTCCCAAAATAAAAATCAAAAGAGCGGTTCTCCTGAAAGAGCACAAAAACGTACTTGATCCGGCTTTGAATCAGCCGCAGCTTGTCTTCTTGCGAAATTGCCGGCTCCTTGGCCGGGTCGATCACCTGCGCGCTCACCGCCGCGCTCGATTTCGGCGCAATCGTCACATCCGGCAATGCCGCCTTCTCTTGCGCCGCGCACATTCCAATGCCGATCATGCTCAGACCAATCAGTGCAGCCCAGGTGTTTTTGCATTTTATCTTTCGCATGTTCCTAAGCTAATCCGTCCCCCATTGCATTGCCAACGAAAACAAGCTCCGTCAACGATGGCAATTGATGAATTTTCAGAGAAAGAGGCGCTACGACAAGAGCCTGACGTCGCACCATTTAATTATGTTAGGAGAAAACATGCTTGTATCAGTCATCCACTGGCGTTGCAGATCCACGGGAGGATGAGACCGCCTACGCTTTTCTCCCGGAGGGAGTACTGATAATAGCCCAGGACAAGCGCAGCGCAGTCCTGGGTAAGCGTTAATATACGAGTCACAGTCCCGTAGGGACGGTTCGAAATGAGACTATTCCCGCCTTCACCGTGTCCAAACTAACAAGAGGGACGCAATGAAAGTGCTGATCTTTGGCGCGACGGGCATGGTGGGGCAAGGCGTTCTGCGCGAGTGCCTGCTGGCCCAGGATGTGGAAAATGTAACAGCTGTGGGCCGCAGCGCACCCGGCGCGCAAGACCCGAAGCTGCGCGAGATCGTTCACGCGGATCTATCGAACTACGCTGCCATCGAGCCCCAATTGGCCGGGTACGACGCTTGCTTCTTCACGCTGGGTATCTCGTCGGCCGGTATGAAGGAGGCCGATTACGCGCGTACCACCTATACCCTCACCCTGGCCGCCGCAGAGATCCTCAGCCGCCTCAATCCGGGCATGACCTTCATCTACGTCTCCGGCGCTGGAACTGACAGCACAGAAAAAGGCCGGGTGATGTGGGCGCGCGTCAAGGGCCGTACCGAGAATGCCCTGCTTCGCCTCCCGCTCAAGGCCTTCATGTTTCGCCCCGGAATCATTCAGCCGCTCGATGGAATCCAGTCGAAGACCCCCGCCTATCGCGTCCTCTACAAGCTCACCAAGCCCTTCTTGCCGCTGCTCCGCCGGGCGCTGCCGAACCAGCTCCTGACCACGCGCGACATCGGCCAGGCTATGCTGGCCGTGGCGCGCCGGGGCTGTGAAAAGCGGACCCTGGAGACCAGAGACATTCGGGCTTTGGTGAGTGCCTGATCCAAATCAAGTGCCCGGATCTCTCGCTTCTTCGGAGATAGGCTTCTCTGAGAGGCCTTTGAAAAGATCCAAGTTTTGAAGGGGCACCGCTTCAAAGCCTGCCCTGAGCGCAGCCGAAGGGTGCCGCAATGGGTGCAAAATCAACGCCGGGCTTTAGGCAGTGTCTGATGAATGCAAAATCGATCTGTTTTGTATCAGGGCACGACTTTAGTCGTGCCGAAAACGCAGCAAAATCAATCGGGCTTTAGCCCCTGCAGGAGGTATTTCACCGCCTGCCGAACCCTCGGCAGATTCGTCAGACACTGCCGAGGCCCTGAGGGAATGTTTGCCAGACGGCAAGACTCGTGCGATGCGTCCCTAAAAGTGGTGCGAAACGCTGGCAATCACGGTGTAGTCCGCGAAGAAGGCATCCCCGTTTGTAATGTGGTTCTGGATCTCCGGTACGCTGGGCGGGCGATCGCGATAGAGTGCCCACGGCCCGTTGACAGAGAACGTATCCCGCTTGTAGTTGAACATCAATCCGGGGTCCAACGAGAAGATGAATCCAGGGCGCCGGAATCCATTGCTGTCGCCCAGCAGATCTCTCACCGGCACGCCCTCGCCGCGGACGCCGATGCTGAGCGCCAGGCCCTTGAGCTTCGGCATTCCCTGAGACACTCCCCCGCGATAGAGATATTGATCCGTCACCGACATCACGCTCTGGCCGGGCTGGCTGCGAAAAGTCGCCACGCCGTTTGTATCTTCAGGATTGAACAGGTACGTCGCTTGACCGTAAGCAGACGCACGGCGCCAGAGCGATTTGTAAGCCTGAGCGCCCACATTGAATCCCCATGCCCCATCCCCAGGCTGCATCGACTGATCGGCCGTAGCCTTGATGATCTGCCCGTGGTATAAACCTGACCCGGTGGCATTGTCGATCCCCGTGGGAATCTTCAATGCGGCGCTGACCGCGATGTTGCCGCCATTTTCCGTCGGCGGACGGAATAACCAGGCCTGGGCGCCGATTGTCATGTCGCCAAGACCGCTCACCTGGTAGATCCCCGACGGAGGATAGATCTGGTCGCGCGTGCCGTTGTAGACGGGCACGTCCGCAAGGATGCTCCAGCGCCGATTCAGGCGGTATTCGACGCCAATATCGAAGACGTTCTGGTGGTTTTCCACGGCAGTCGGCCTTGGGATCTCATTGCTGCCCTGAAAGTATTTGTTGGAATTGAAGACTCTGTAGCCGATGTTCACGGTGAGGTTGTGGATCGAAAACGGCGACGGCGCACTCTCTGGAGTGGGCGTGACCAGTTCGTCGAGAACGCGCTGATTGCTATGGGCTGCAACGCACCCTTGCGCCCAGGCCCGGTTGCCGGCGACTAGAATTCCGCCGATCGCAAGCATCATGAACAGCTTCTTTGTACTTTTCATCAGGAACCTCCAAAAGTGGCCTCGCAAATCGATGTGATATAGATCACATCAATGATTGGGTACGCCAAAGGTAACGCAGGAGCAGGCGCATGTCCTCGCCCTTTAGGTGGAGAAAAACCTCCAACCGGCCCGGCGCCTCCCTCCCCGAATCCGAAATCCAGGTCAACGACCACCACCACGGCAACCATGTTAGAGTGAAATCCCACGGGGGTTTGTGCGCGATGGCTGCTGGAATTCAGCTTCCCGGGAACGGCGAGACAATCGACTTGCAGCAGCAGGTGGCGCGTTTGCAGGCGCTGCTCGAGGCCTCGCGCCAGGTCCACTCCACCACCCGCGAGGAAGAGGTCCTCGAACAGGTCCTCCGCATCGTGGTGCGTGAGTTAGAGATGGCCGGAGCGGCCTTTCCCGGAACCGGAATGGCCTACGGCGAAGCGCCGGAAGGCGATGCCTCGACTCTGGCCTATCCTCTCGATGACCGCACAGGCCAGCGCATGGCGGAGCTGGTCGTCGCGCCTCCCGATGGCCGCCCGCTGACGATCTACGAGGCCGACTTCATCGAGGGGCTGGCCTTGCAGGCTGCGGTGGCCCTGGAAAACGCTCGCAACCACAAACGCAACGTCGAGTTTGCCCGCGTGCAGCAGGATATGGACGCCGCCCGCGCCATTCAGCGCTCACTCTTGCCGCATAAGCTGCCAGACATCGCAGGCTACTCACTGGGCTTCCGCTCGGATACCTGTTACGAGGTGGGCGGCGACTATCTCGATGTCGTTGGGCAGCCCGACGGCAGTATTTTGATGGCGGTGGCCGACGTGGCCGGCAAGGGGATGGCCTCGGCCATGATGTCCACCAGCTTTCGTTCGGCCTTCCGGGCCATGGCTGCCGAAGGCCCCCCGCTGGGCGATCTGGCCGCGCGCATGAACCAGCACCACTGGGCCGAGGGCGAAGAGGCCCGCCGCCGCTACGTCACAGCCATCTTCCTCCGGCTGCATCCTGAGTCGGGCGAGATCGAGGTAGTGAACGCAGGGCACAATCCTGGGTTCCTGCTCCGTCCAAACGCTGCCCCCCGGCTCTTCGAGGCCGCCGGCACCCCGTTGGGGATGCTGCCGGGAATGCGCTACGAGAGCGAGCGCTGCGAATTTGCGCCGGGAACGCGGCTCCTCTTCTATACCGACGGGCTGACGGAGGTCTTCAGGGGGGATGAGGAGTTTGGTCCCGAGCGGCTTCTCGAAACATTTTTGAAGTGCCCGGCCCGGAAGGCCGATGATATTCTCGATGCATTGTGGGCGGCCATCGAGGAGTTCTCTCAAGGCGGGCCGCAGGGAGACGACATGACCGCACTGGCGCTGTGCCGCGGGGTGAGCCCGACGGAGATGCCGGCATGAGCGAGTTGAAGTCCGTCAGTGTGGCCAAGGCCACTCGAGTCGAGGTGAGGCTGCCCTCCCGGATGGGCTTTGAAAAGGTGGCCATGAGCACGGCGGCCGCGGTCGCCAAGCTGATGGGCTTCCGCGAAGACCGCGTCGAAGACCTCAAGACGGCCGTGGCAGAGGCCTGCATCAACGCCATCGAGCACGGCAACCGTCTCAATGAAAAGCTGAGTGTCGGAGTTGTGATGTCGGTTGACGCCGACACGCTCGAAGTCAAGGTGATCGACGATGGCAAGGGCATGAGCAAGCAGCCCGCCAGGCCAGATATCGATCGCAAGATGCTCGGCGAAGAAGACCCGCGCGGGATGGGTATGTTCCTCATCCAGGCGCTGGTCGACGAAGCCGAATGGGTGGCCGGCTCCGAAGGCAAGAGCAGCTATGTCCGGCTGGTCATACGGCTCGATAAAGATGCGGAATAACCAAAGAGAATATGGAGAAATCGACCAGTGCAGAGTGAAACCAAGGCGCGTGTTGACCAGCTCACTTCCCCGGCCGGGCATCCGGTTGCCGTCCTGCGCTTCGAGGGCGATATCGCCAGCACCTCGAAGGAGGCAGTTCTCGGCACCTACCAGGCGCTGCCCAAGGAGACCACCAGACTGGTGCTCTTGGACTTCAGCAAGGTGGACTACATCAATTCGAGCGGCATCGCGCTCGTGATCCAGATGATGATCGAGGCCTCGAACTCCGCCCAGAAGATCTACGCCTTCGGCCTCTCGCCGCACTTCACCAAGGTCTTCACCATGGTAGGCATCACCAAGTACGCCGGCCTCTTCCCCACCCAGGCCGAAGCGATGGCCGCGCTGTAAGTCGACCCATCATGACCCTATTCGTTCGGTTCTGGAATCAGCTTCGCGCTAAGTGGAAATGGACGTTATCGTTTCTTTCGCCTGACTGGGAACTAGAAGACTATCCGATCTCTATTCGCAAACAGGATCCTGATCCGGACGAACCATACGATGACAATCCACGCTTTAAGCCGCATCCTTTCGTGGCTTCAATAACCAACTGGAATGTTAGCGGGTTCGGGAATTCCAAGGAGGAAGCGCTGAGTGACCTCCGCTCTTCGTTCTCCATGCGCAAGACAAACCTGAAAGATGATGGGAAGTCACTTCCTAGACCGGGGACGAAGGTTCCCATTCAGTTTGCTTCGCAGGAGCGGGTGAATGCGCATCCGGATCTAACCCAAGACTTCATTGAGCGCGTGCTCGGATTTCAATGGGCGTTCATCTCAGATGAGTCAAGCCTCTGGGATTTCCATAGCGAATCTACAAACGAGGTCCTCTTGGTAAAGATCAAGGATGTCTACGGCGTGAATGCGGAAGACATCCAATCGGCGAGAATCTGGGAAATCCTCGACCGTATCGCTGAAGCGCAAGAGTTCCACTGAGCACCCTCCCGCGTTATCATTGCCCCCATGAACCTCGAAGCGATGCAGGCGGCAATCCGCGAGGCCGGTTTCGACGGCTGGCTCTTCTACGACCATCATCACCGCGATCCCATCGCCGGGCGCATCCTCGGCCTGGACGAGAATGCCCACATCACGCGCCGCTGGTACTACCTGGTGCCCGCAACAGGCGAGCCGCGCAAGCTGGTGCACCGCATCGAGCAGAGCCGGCTTGATGAGTTGCCCGGCGCCAAAGGGATGTATTCGAGCTGGCAGGAGCTGGCCGGCGGCCTCGAGGCGATGCTCGCCGGAGCGCGCACCCTGGCCATGCAATACTCGCCCAACAACGCCATCATGTACGTGTCGATGGTCGACGCCGGCACCGTCGAATTCCTGCGCAGCTTGGGCAGGCGGATTGTCAGCTCTGCTGACCTTGTAAGCCAGTTTGAGGCGGTGCTCGACGAGGAGCAGATTGCCAGCCACAGCGTCGCCCAGCGAGCCATTGACACCATTCTCGCCGAGGGCTGGCAGGAGATTCGCCGCCGTCTGCGCCCCGGCGATGGCATCTCCGGCACGTACAGCGAAATCGATCACGTGCAATGGCTCAGCGAGGCTATGAGCCGCGAAGGCCTGGTCTGGGAGAACGGACCCAACGTCAGCGTCAACTCCAACAGCTCCGACTCGCACTACGAGCCCACCATCGAACGTTCCGCGCCCATTCGAACGTGGGATTTTGTGCTCATCGACATCTGGGCGCGCGTGAACAAGCCCGGCAGCATCTTCTATGACATCACCTGGACCGGGGTCGTCGGGCGCGAGCCCACTGAGACGGAGCAAAAGGTCTTCGAGACCGTGCGGAATGCGCGCGACGCGGCCATCACCGCCGTCGAAGAGGCCTTTGCTGCCAACCGGCCCATCCGCGGCTACGAGGCTGACGATGCTGCACGGAACGTGATTCGCGCAGCCGGCTTTGGCGAGTTCTTTACCCATCGCACCGGCCACAACATCGCCCAGGAGTTGCATGGCTCTGGCGCGCACCTCGATAACCTCGAAACCCACGACGAGCGCCTCCTGCTGCCCAACACCTGCTTCTCCGTCGAGCCCGGCATCTATCTGCCGGAGTTCGGCGTGCGCAGCGAGGTGGATATGCTGACCGCGCCCGGCAAGGCCTGGGTCACCGGGCGAATACAGCGTGAAATGGTGCGGATCTGACAGGGCAGGGAACAGGCAGTGTCTGATGAGTGCCAATTCGGCCTGCTTTGCATCAGGGCACAGCTTTAAAGGCTGCGAAAAAAACCCCTGCTGAGCTGCGACAAGAGTCAGGGCACGGCTTCAGCCGTGCCGCATGCGAGACAACAAAACTCTGGGCTTTAGCCCCTGAGGGATGTATTTCAACTACTTCGACGCGATTGATGCAATCAGCTCTGGGAACCAGGACAAGGGAACTTTGGGCCTCCCCGGTACGTTATATTCATAGAGAATGGCAACTGAAGAAAACAAGAGCGCCGCTGCGCCCGTGGCAAAATCCGGCGCACAATCTGAACCCCAACAGGGTTTTGTTTACCTTCCGCTGATCGCCGGCTGGCTGGTGCCGGGCGCCGGACACTTTCTGTTGCGCAAGTGGGGTCGCGGTGCGCTGCTCGCTGCGTCAATTCTGGGCATGTTTGCGCTGGGGCTGGCGATGCATGGCGAACTCAAGTCCGAGGTCCACGATATTCTGGACATGCTGGGCCTGGCCGGGGATTTAGGCAATGGCTTGCTTTACCTGGTCAGCCGGCTTGCGGGCTTGGGAGCTGACAAGGTGCAGGTGACCACAGCCGACTATGGCACCCGATTCATCGTGGTGGCTGGCCTGCTCAATGTGATTGCCGCCGTGGACGCGCACAATCTTCGCACTGGGAGGAAGTCGTGACTCACTTTGCGGCGGTTGTGCTCTTCGCTTTCTTCGCATCCATCGTCTTCGGCATTACCCAGCGCGAGACTCCCCGCGGCATGGTGCGCTACGGAGCTTATTGCTTTGTGCTGTTTGTCGGGTCAGCCATCGCTCTCAGTTGGATCATGTATTTGATCGCGCGATAGCGTTTGTTGAGTGAAATAGCCCATGAACAAGGAATGGCACGCCAAGAACCAAATGCCGCCCAAAGCAACGCTGGAGCAGAGAATCCAGTGGCATAAAGAACACCAGCAGCAATGCGCCTGCCGCGAAGTGCCGAAGAGCCTGTCGCCCTACATCAAGCCCAAGAAAAAATAGCGATTCATCACCATTAGCCGCCATTTCTCACACGGATCGATTCGGTGAGGAGCGGTGGGTTTTGGCGGCGGTCGAGAGCGATTAATCGGCTGGCAATCGGCTCCGCGATGGGTTCGGCGGGTGTGCCGAAGGGCTGATTTCGGATCGAAGCCGGGTTTCGAACATAGCTCCGCCAAGCCGATTGCCTGCTGATGTGGAAAAAGAGGTTGTTTGGTCGGAGGCGGGCAACTTCAGCAGCGCAGCGTGTCGAAGGCCC
>Ga0302319_10010726_pt1 | contig 17446 bp, 12 predicted proteins | sample Bog_T0_2_FD_203319 | JGI IMG/M metagenome (GOLD analysis project Ga0302319, IMG submission 203319) | Peat permafrost microbial communities from Stordalen Mire near Abisko, Sweden - Bog_T0_2 | ecosystem: Environmental > Terrestrial > Soil > Wetlands > Peat | place: Sweden: Abisko, Stordalen Mire...
ATCTGTCCGCCAACCCGTCGGGGAGTCGCTGGATTGGTCCGCGCCAGACCTGTTGAGCGCCCTGGGACTTCCTATGGACGACTTGATCCGCGCGCAGATGGCGACCTGGAAACGCCATGTCACCGTGAAATTGCGCGACGGTGCTTCCGCTCAGTATATTCCGTCCGCCTGGCTCGCTGGAAAGCCGTTTCACATCGAGTTGCGAACTCTGCACGTGGATCGCCTGCGCCTGGACCGAGAACTTTTCGGGCTGACGATTGCTAGCGGCGTCGAACTGGTTCGGGACAAAGTGGTTGGGATCGAGAGGAACGGAAGGAATATCTCTTCGCTTCGAACCGCTAGCGGTGCCAGGTTCTCTTCGCCCTGGTTTATCGACGCCTCGGGGTTCGCAACCTGCCTCCTGGCGCGGGAGTTCAATCTTCCCGCCATCCAGAGTGGGCCAGCGAAGGTTGCGATGTGGAACTACTTTCCGATTTCTGAGTCCATCGAAGGGACGACTCTCTACTTGGACCCCAAGCCCGCGGAATATCTCGATTGGATTTGGGAGATACCCATCAGCCCAAAGACGGTCAGTGTCGGATATATCGCCACCGGCGCAGCGATAAAGGCGAAGCGTGAACGCGGATCGTCTGTGGAAGAAATTTTTCGTCAGCAGCTGATGAAGTTTCCGCGGTTTGAGCCGCTGCTGCGGGAAGGCGCTATCAGCCCCACCTGCGTAACTTCCTTCCGGTCCCGCGTCCACGCCAGAGCGGCCGGGCCAAACTGGCTGATTGCCGGCGAAGCTGCGGCGATGTTAGATCCCATCACCGCCCACGGGGTCACCGCGGCGCTGCGTCATGCCGCGGAAGCTTCCGCCTTGATTCTGAAGCACCGCACGCACGGCGAATTGCCACTGAGTGCAAGGTGGTCGTATAGCCGCCGCATTTTGCAAATGGCGGAGTTCTTCAACGAAGGTGTGGAGACGATCGTTTACCAGTCTGCGGTCAGGAATCGCATCGGCGTGCCACGCGCCGGGACGGTCTATACCAGCCCTGCATGGAGCATGAACGTTGTGTATGCGCGCATGAAACCGCGGGGAATCGTCTCTACGTTTCTTCTCGGGTTATTTCTTGGCGCATTCCGGGCCAGTGCGTGGATTCTTTATCAATTCTGTAAACGACGGACGCCCGCGCTCGGAGTGCCGGCTTGAATTTTCTTTGCTGTTGAAAAGGGGAGAACTACATGTACCTGCGTTCTCGCGGATCAGGCTTTCCGGTCTTGTTCATACACGGGATACCGACCAGCAGCCAGCTTTGGAGCGGGATTATCGACAAGTTGTTCGGCCGTTTCACTTGCATGGCCGTCGATCTGCCCGGACTCGGGAGAACTCCGAAGGGCGGTTATGAAGATGGTTGCAGTCTCAACCAGTTGGAAGAGGTGGCCGATGAGATCGAGAAAATCAGAGTGGAACATGGCATCGCTAAGTGGCATGTGGTTGGGCACGATGCTGGCTCAGCCGTCGCGGTGCATTATGCTCACCGCTTCCAGGAGCATGTTGACCATCTGGCTCTGCTCTCGCCCGCGGTGTTTCCCGAGCTGAAGCCCTTTCATCTCTTCCGTGTCATCCGCCGGCCGGTGATTGGCGAATTGCTCGCGCCCGTGGTGAACGCCCTTTTCTGGAAGATCGCAATGCGCTACGCGACGGAACCACTGCGCGAGGAATTGAAAGACGTTGTGGCGGACTTTCACGCCCCTTTTTCTGGCCCACTCGGCGCATGGCGGCTGATGTCAGTGCTACGTTTTGGGGATCCCGCGGAGGTTCTGGCACCCATCCCGGAGATGTTGCCCCAGCTTCTGATGCCGACGCTTATTTTCCAGGGTTCGCACGATAAAGCCATCCCGGAAACATTCGCCCGGCGAGCCTCTGCCCTGATTCCTCAATCCACAGTCGTCATGGTCGATTCGGGGCACTTTATTCCTCTTAACAGCCCTGAAGTTGTTGCCACGGAACTAATCCGCTTCTTTGGCGGAGCCGGAGTTGCGAACTAGCCACTGCATCTCACGGAATACTTACCAGGACTTATTAAAGGATGTAGGCGTATCGCTTAACAAATTTGCCCCCCACTGCTACCTTAGGCATGAAAACATCGGCGGGGAGTTTGAACCGAGCGCTCAGTCCCGCACTTGCTCTACGGCGAGATCCGCGGCAGCTCCCGCTACCAGCCGCCGCCCAGCGCGTTGTAGAGCTGAACCAGCGCCAACGCCTGCTGTTGTTGAGCGGTTTGCAGAGTGAGTTGATCGGTGAAGAGGTTGGTGTCGCTGGTGAGCACTTCCAGATAGCTGGTCGAGCCGGCGTTGTAACGCATGCGTGCCAGCGCTAGCCCGTCTGCGGCGGATGCTACGAGTAGTGCCTGCTGCTCTCGAAACTCACGGGTCTTGTTATAGGCGATCAAAGCGTTCGAGACATCGCGCAGAGCGCCGGCAATCGTCTGCTGGTAGGTATCGAGAAGTTCCTGATAATCCGCTTTCGCCAGGCGCAGGTTGTTGCGCAGTTTGCCGCCCTCGAAGATGGGCTGAGTGGCGGTTGCAATAGCGTAGTAATAGAAGTTCGACGATTCGACCAGGCCCTTGAGCTGGCTGCTGGAAGTTCCCGCCGTTCCTGAGAGCGATAATTGCGGGAAGAACTGTGCGCGAGCGACGCCGATGTTCGCGTTGGCCTGGATCAACAGCTCTTCGGCACGGCGGATATCAGGTCGACGCTCGAGAAGTTCCGACGGCAGCCCGACTGGAATCGCTTCCGGGTGGGGAGCATCGGCGACCGGTTGGCCGCGCGCGATGGGTCCGGGCGATCTGCCTAGAAGGAGACCCAGATTGTTTTCCTGTTGTTCGATCTGGCGCTCCAGGTCGGGGATCTGCGCTTGCGCCGTGTAGAACAGTTGCTCGGCCTGACGCACATCGACCATCGATGTGGATCCACCCTGCTCCAGCGTTTGAGTAAGGTGGAGGGAGTCCTGACGTGCCGCGAGAGCTTGACGGGTAATAATGAGTTCGGCGTCAAGGGCGCGCAATTCGAAGTAGGATGTGGCAACGTTCTCGACAATCGTGCTGTAGGTCGTCTGGCGCCCCCATTGGGTGGCACGAAGATAGGCTCTGGCCGCCTCCGTCTGGCGGCGATAGTATCCCCAGAAATCCAGGTTCCAGGCGACCGAGGTGGTGAGACCGCCGGCATAGTATTTTGTCTTGGTACTCTGCGTGCCGTTGCCGCTGAGGCTGTTCAGCAAACCGCTCGGCAGTCCGATGGCATCGTAGGTTGCGCCGACGCTTACGGTGGGAAGTTCGCCTGCGCGAGTGACTCCAACCTGTGCCTGCTGCTCCAGCACGCGGTCCGCGGCAATTTTTGCGTCGAAGTTATTTTTCAGGGCCTCCGAGATGAGGGACTGGAGCACGGGATCGGTAAAGACGTTGGCCCACTTCTCGGCCCCCAATGGAGTGGACGGCGCAGCGGAGTTGGTTGCGGTTTGTATGTCCGGCGCCAGGGTTCCACGATAGACGCCCGGTGGATTGACGTCCGGGCGCTTGTACTTGGGACCGACCATGCAGCCGCTAATTACTCCGGTAGTTGCCAGGGCAATCACGAGTTGGGCGAAAACTCCCGCGGAACGTGTCATGCTGCTTTACTTCCCTCTTTGTTTTCTTCGTTACTTTCCTCTTTGCTTTCGTCTTTACTTCCCTCTTTAGTTCCCTCTTTGTTTTCTTCTTTGCTTTCCTCGGTTGCGGGATGCGCCGCATCGATACTTCCATCGTGTAACTCGCCGAAACGCTGCGACGATCGTTCCGCCATGGAGAACGTCACCGGCACGAGGAAGATGGCAATCGCCGTGGCCGCTAGCATGCCGCCAACCACGACCGTGCCCAGGATCTGGCGTGAGGCTCCGCCCGCTCCTTTGCCAAACCACAGCGGCAGGCAGCCCAGGATGAAAGCCAGGGCTGTCATCAGGATGGGCCGAAAGCGCAGGCGAGCGGCGGTGAGTGCGGCCTTGTAGATGGTCGCGCCGCGTTCGTATTCCGCCTTGGCGAACTCGACGATCAGGATTGCATTCTTGGCCGAGAGCCCGATCAACATAATCAATCCGATTTGCGTATAGACATCATTTTCAAGAGAGCGCGCGGTGAGCGCGAGATAGGCGCCGAAGATCGCCACCGGCGTGCTCAGGAGAACGCCGAAGGGCAGCGACCAGCTTTCATACAGCGCGGCGAGAATCAAAAAGCAAAGCAGCAGCGAGATCGCGAAGACGACCCACACTGGAATGGAGTGTGCCGCCTTGTTCTCCTGATAGCTCATGCCCTGGTAGCCGAAGCTCATGCCTTTGGGCATGGTCTGCGCAAAAGTCTGTTCCAGCGCCTTCATCGCCTGTCCGGAGCTGAAACCAGGAGCGAGAACAATATTGAGTTGCGCGGCCTCGTGCTCGTTGAAGCGCGTGGTGAACTCCGGCCCGGTAGTGCGCCGGACGGTGGTGACGGCGCTCAGTGGAACGCGATCGCCATTGGCGGATTGCACATAGAACTGGCCGATGTTCGCGATGTTGGTGCGGTATTCGCCTTCAGCTTCGACGTAGGTCTGCCACTGCCTCCCGAAACGGTTGAAGTAGTTCACCAGGTAGCCGCCCATGAAGGTCTGCATCGTGGTGTAAACGTCGCTCAACGAAACTTGCTGCTGCGAAACTTTCTCGCGATCCACATCGACGTAAAGCTGGGGCACGCTGGGAAGATAGATGGGAATTGCCGCTGCAATCTCGGGCCGTTTGCCGATAGCTCCCAAAAACTTGTAGACGTTAGCCGACAGAAACTGCGGATCGTCCTTGCCTGTAATGTCTTCGAGTACAAAGCTGACGCCACCCGAGTTGCCGACGCCTGGAATCGAAGGCGGCGGAAACGAGAAGGCGAGACCCTGCTTTACTCCGCTCAACGCCTTCGCCATATTCAACTGGATCATGGCGAATTGCTCTTCCTTGCTCTTGCGCTTAGCCCAGTCTTTGAGTGTGACGAAGAAAAATGAGTTATATGTGCTCTGGGTAAAGCTCAGTAAGCTGAACCCTACAACCGAGGTAACGTTTTGAACTCCGGGCACCTGGTGCAAGGCGTCCTCCACCGACTGCGCGGCCTCCGTGCTGCGTTCGAGAGAAGCTCCTAGCGGAAGCTGGAGCGCCACAAAGGCGTAACCCTGATCTTCAGTGGGAAGAAATCCGCCGGGCAGACGGGCGCCAAGGAAAAATGCGGCGACGCTGACGACGACGATCACAATAACGACGATGAACGACTTTCGCATCAATCGTCCAGAGAAGTTGACGTAACCATCTGTGATGTGTCCGAATCCGCGATTGAACCACGCGAAGAAGCGGGAGAGCAGGCCTTTGCTCTCTTCCTTGGGCTTGGGTTTCAGCAGCAAGGAGCAGAGGGCCGGGCTGAGCGTCAACGCATTAAACGCGGAGAGAATCACCGCGATGGCGATGGTCAGCGAGAACTGCTGATAGAGAAGTCCGGTGATGCCGGGGACGAATGCCGTAGGAATAAAAACCGCCGCGAGAATGAGAGCGATGGCAATGACCGGGCTCGATACTTCTTCCATCGCTTTGACACTGGCATCGTGCGGAGTCATGCCCTCTTCGATATGGCGGGTTACGGCCTCGACCACAACGATCGCGTCATCGACCACCAACCCAATCGCCAGCACCAGTCCGAAGAGCGACAGGGTATTAATGGAGAATCCGAGCAGGGGGAAAACCATGAAAGTGCCGATCAGCGAAACCGGCACTGCCAGCAAAGGGATGAGGGTAGCCCGCCATCCCTGCAAAAAGATGTAGACCACCAAAATAACGAGCGCGAGCGAAATTCCAAGAGCAATCTCAATCTCGCGAATGCCCGCATTCACTGCCGCTGTGGTATCGAGCGCGACCTGATAGGTCATGTCCGCCGGAAAACTGGCGGCGAGTTGAGTCATGCGGACGCGGACATCTTTGGCGCACTGCACGGCGTTCGATCCGGGGAGTTGATAGATCGCCATGATCGCCGACGGTTTGCTATCGAAACGTCCGGCGAGGTTGTAGGACTGCGCGCCGAGTTCGATGCGCGCCACATCTTTCAGGTGCAAGACCGAGCCGTCGCTGTTGGAACGCAGGATGATGTTGCCAAATTCTTCGGGAGTGGTAAGCCGGCCCTGGGTCAGGACGGTATAGGTAAATTCCTGGCCCTTGGGAACGGGGTCGCCGCCAATCTGGCCGGAAGGGTTGACGTTGTTCTGCGTCTGCAAGGCAGAGATGATTTGCGGCACGGTGACGTTAAGTTTGGACATCTGGTCGGGCCGCACCCAGACGCGGAGTGCATATTGACCGGCGCCGAATACCTGTACGCGAGCGACACCAGGCACGCGCGTGACGTCATCGACCAGATTGATATTTGCGTAATTCGCGAGGAACGTGCCGTCGTAGGTGGAATTTGGCGAAGAAACTGACAGCAGCATCATCGGCGAGGAGAGCGACTTCTGCACCGTGAGGCCCGTGATCGTGACCGCCGTAGGCAACTGGCTCTGCGCCTGCGATACGCGAAGCTGCGAGAGAATCTGGTCGGTATCCGCGTTGGTCTTTACATCGAAGTCAACAAAGATCTGGGTAACACCGTTGCTGGCGTTCGCCGAGTACATGTAGCTCATGTTGTCCACGCCGTTCATCTGCTGTTCGAGCGGTGTGGCGACGGCTTGCTCCAGTGTTTTGGCGTCGGCGCCGGGATAAGTGGCTTGCACCAGGATCTCGGGAGGAACGATGTTGGGAAATTGCGCGGTAGGCAGGCTTAACACGGAAACTAATCCCGCGATCACCATCAGAATGGCAATCACCATGGCAACAATCGGACGGCGGATAAAGAAATTGGACACGGCTAGTTGCCCTTGGAATTCTGGGCCGGCGTCTGGACTGAGGTTTGGTCCGACGTTTGAGCCGATGACGAAGGCGCGGTTGCACTTGCTTTCAGGTTCGGCGCTTGCGGCGCAACTTTCATGCCGTCTTTGATTTTGTCGGAGCCTTCGGTGACCACCCGTTCGCCGGCCTGCAGTCCGCTCTCAATCACGATATCTTTGCCCATCTGCGGGCCGAGCTTAACAGTTTTAATATGGGCAACATCGTCCGCTCCGATGGCTACCACCTGATACGTGCCCTGCAGCTCGTTCACGGCACGCTGCGGAACCAGGATCGCGTTTTGCAGCAGATCAGTTTGCGCGCTGATGCGGGCGTACTGGCCGGGACGAAGCAGATTGCCGGGATTCTTAAAAGTGGCGGCGATCCGCAAACTTCCCGTCTGGGAAGTCACGGAGCGGTCGACGAAGACTATGTGGCCGGTCTGCGGATAAACCTGGTTGTTGGAAAGCGTCATCTTCAGCGCGATGCGGTCGCCGCTGTTCAGCAAGTCTCCGCGGCCGCCGCTGCGCGCGCGCGCCGAAAGTGCAAGGTATTCCTGTTCGCTGATGTAGAAGTAAACTTTGATGGGATCGAGCTGGGAGACCGAGGTCAGCACCGAACTCTGCCCCACCAGACTGCCCACCTGCAACAGCGCCTGGCCGGCAACGCCATCGATCAGGGAGCGCACCTTGGTGAATCCAACGTTAAGCTCGGCCGCCTGCAACGATGCCTGAGCGTTGGCTACTAAAGCTTTGTCGGCTTGACGAGTTTGCAAGTCGTTGTCGAGTGTGCTCTGCGCGACGGCGTGCGCCGCGGCCAGCGGCGTATCGCGATTCACATTGATCCCCGCCAACTCCAATTGCGCCTGTGCTTGCGCCAAACTGCCCCTGGTCTCGTTGAGCACGGCCTCCATGGGCCGCGGGTCGATTTCGAAAAGAACCTGGCCCTTGCGAACCGTTCCGCCCTCTTTATAATTCTGGCGAACCAGATAACCGGAAACCTGGGGCTGAATCTGAGCGTTGACATAGCCATCCATGGTAGCAACCCAGTCGCCCATGATGGGCACACTCTGCGCAGTCGCGGTGGCCGTGTCGACCGCTACGGCAGGGGGCGGAGGAGCAGCCTTTTTACCGCAACCTGCCAGCTGCGAAAGGGCTAGCGCTGCAGCAAGGCAGTTCCGTAACAGTGTCCCAGTTTTCTGTTTCGCCCCAGGATTTCTCACCCCAGGATTCACATGGCCTCGGCTTCCGGTGTTTCTCTCGTCGATCGGAGTCCTGGCTTGCGGGGAATCTGCCGAATGCGTCGTTGAAAACGACGCTGCTCGGCACAAGCCGATCACAGTGAGAGTATGATTTTTGCTGATCGAATGAGTCGCAGGGCCTAAGGACATAGAACCGTAAGTATCCCAGCCTGTGAGACCTCAGGTCTGGTCAATAACGCTCACCATGATTCATACTCGGCCTTCTGAGTTTGATCTGCGGGAACGCGCGGATAATCCTTACTGCGGTTGCAGGGCAGAGGTAGCGATGGGATCCTCAGCCCCACTATGTTGTTCCTGGTTGCGCATTGCATCAAGCCGCTTTGCATCCAACCGCTTTGCATCGAGGCGTTTCGCCTGGTCTTTTCCCGCCAGAATTACGATGCACGCGCCATCCCATGTGGACTTGCCGGCCGATGGGGGAGGAGTCGCGTTGAGCGGCATTACACCGATGTTCTTCGAGTTCAGATGGAAGTGAAGTTCGAGAAAATGAGCGACCAGAAGCATGCGCGCCCTGGACAGAACGAGTTGTTCCACCGGCGAAGTCTGAGTGGAGTAGCCTTCAATCAGAATGGGCTGATTAATCGCGGAATCGTCCAAATTGCCGAGGACCTGGGCGATCATCAGCCGTCCAGCGGGCGAGAGAACCTCATTGCCCTTGGGGTCTTTGGCAAAGTCATCGGCGCCATTCAACCAGGCGCGATAATTACCGTTCTTCTGGAAAAATGCATTCGTTCTGTACTGCTCGGGGGTTAAGCCCTGAAGGCTGTAGAAGCCGCGCTTTTTGAAAAATCCCCGGAAGAAAAATTCGTGCTTGAGGGCCTCGGTATCGTCCGCCAGGTTCGAGGTTGCCAGGTTGACGTTGGAGAGCGACTCGCGAATATTGCCGCCCGCGTCCGTGCCGGAGCGGTCCGGTCCCAGCGCCTCCGTGAGGGTATCGTTCACTTGCGCCGACGCGTGGCGCAGGTTGATCAAAGTATCGTCCATCTTGGCCGGCAGATCTCGCGATTGAACGTTGGCGACGATCTGCTTTACCTGCACGGATGCCTGGTTCAAATTGGCGCTGGCCTGATCCGCGTTCGCCACTGCCTGCTTGACCTGGGCGGCGGTGATCTGGTCGTTAAGCAACATGCCGACGGTGCCTTTGCCGTTGCGGGCATTCGCGAGAATGCCATTCGCATTCTCTAATGCGAGATTCAATTTGATGTGCATGTCGCCGATGGTTGCGCTGGCCTGGTCGAGGACCCCGCTCGCTTTCTGCAGCATGGCCGAGATCTCGACCGGCTCCTTCCCGGGGAGCGTGTCTCCGCTTTTCGCCTCCGGCGATTGGTCGCTTCCATCGTGGATCAGCAGGAACTTATCGCCGACGATCCCATCGGACTCCACCGTGACCAACGAGTCTTCCCGGATCAGCTGGTTGAGTTTTTTGTCCACATGCAGCTTGATCCTGAACTTGCCGGATGGATGATCGGGAATCTGCAGGCTTGTGACTTCGCCGCCGTCGAAGCCGGAGACCCGAACCTTGGATCCGGGCGCGAGTCCGTTGACATTCGACATCTCCGTATAGAAATCGTGGTGATGGTTGAATGCGTTTTCACGATCTCCGATTAGAAACAAGCCAGTGCCAAACAGCAGCAGGGCCGAGATGACGAAGACTCCGGTAGCGGCGAGATTGGTTTTCATGGTTAGGACTCCGAAATGAGTTGTCTGACGACTTCGTTCTCGCTGCTTTTAAGTTCTTCCAGGGTGCCGTATCCGACCAGGCAACCCTGGTCGAGCACCGCCAGTGTGTCGGCGATCTTGTGGGCTTCGCGAACATCGTGCGTAACAATCACGAGGGTGGTGTGGCGTTCTTGTTTTACTTTGAGCAGCAGAGCATCGATCTCGGCGGCCGTGATCGGGTCCAGCCCGCTGCTGGGCTCGTCTACCAGCAATAGGGATGGCTTCAGAATCAGCGCCCTGGCCAAACCGACCCTTTTTTTCATGCCTCCGGAAAGCTCGCCGGGCAGCTTGTCCTTGTCCTGATCGAGTCCGACTTCGCTCAACAATTCCTCCACGGTATGCTGAACCTCCTTCGGAGACATGGTTTTCTCAAAGTGGCGCAGGGGCACCGCGAGGTTGTCCGCCACCGTGAATGAATCGAACAGGGCCGCGCTTTGAAAAAGGAAGCCCATCTTGCGCCGTACTCGGGACAGCTCCTTTTCCGGAAGCTGAGCGATATTCTCCGCTTCGATGCTGACGCTTCCACTGTCTGGCCGCAGCAACCGAATCATCAGCTTGAGGGTGACGCTCTTCCCTGTGCCGCTGCGCCCCAGAATGCACAACGCCTTTCCGTCTTCGATTTGAAAGGAAACGTCCTGCAACACTTTCCTGTCGCCAAAGGATTTGGAAACATTTTTAAACTCGACGGCAATGGCGGCGCTCACAGTGCTTTCCCCGGAAAGAAGAAGTAAATGAGCTTGACCAGAAAAACGTCGGAAACAATCACCAGCAGGGAAGACAGCACTACACTGCTGGTGGCCGCGCGGCGCACACCCGAGGATCCCTCGTTGATGGTGTAGCCGTAGAAGCAGGAGACGGCCCCAATGATGAATCCAAAAACGCAGGTCTTTAGCGTGGGAGCAACGAAGTTGGCCCAACTGACGGTGCTGAAAGCGCGGTGGATGTAGAGTTGCAGCGAAATGTGGGAGGCCATGCGCTCGGAAAAGAAGCCGCCCAGCAAGCCGGTAAGATCCATAAAGACCGTCAGCATAGGGAGCACAATGATGCAGGCCAAAACCCGCGTGACCACCAGGCTCTTGAACGAGTCGGCGGACATGGCTTCGATGGCGTCGATCTGTTCCGTGCCCCGCATGTTGGAAAGTTCCGCGCCGATGCCCGCGCCTACACGTCCGGAAATGAGCAGGCCCGTGACCAGCGGTCCGAGTTCATTAAAGAATGACGCGGATTGCAACGACGGTATCAGTGCCTCCGCGCCGAAACTGACCAGGGTCCCCCGGGTATGTAGCGCCGTGACCACACCGAGAGCAAGGCCCGCCGCGGCGATCAGCGGAAGCGAGCGCCAGCCAATGTCCTCGAGATGGACCAGGAAGAATTGCCACTCATAGGGCGGCGTAAACGCCGAGGCCAGCGATTTGACCCCGAAACGGCTGAGACCGCCAACAAAGGAAAAAAAGTCCGTTGGGGTTGAAGTCATCGCCTGGCCTCCCTTTCTGCCCTAGGAACACTCCGCCCGGCGGCGAAACCTTCAGGAGGCTTCTTTGAAAATACTGCTCCCCACCTGGTGCCGATCACGGTGTGAGCGTCGTTGGGAATGGTTGAAGGAGTGGCTGGGACTCGGGACATGGAACTCTAAGTATCCCAGCCGTAATAGCTCGGGTCTGTTCAATAACGCTCATTGCGACCGTGTTCCTCATCCATCTCTTTTCGAATTTTCCCATTTTCTTAGGTGGGAAAATCACAGCAACATCCGACGTGATCCCGGTCACGGGATGACGTGAGTTTCAGCACGGTGCCGGCAACCTGCTTCGCGAAGAATCGATGGTGGGGTGGGTGTTGCATGCTTGCAGATGAGTTTGTGTGGAGCGCAGTCTAAGGTTTGACTCCACGCTGAATTTGCCGATGATCTAGATTAGTTTTCGATCTACATTAGTCGTGTGCATCAACGCTGAGGGTGAGGGGAAACTTATGGGTACGATCGGAACAAAACTCGTGGACGCCGCGGAAAACTTAAGCAAACAAAATTCCGCTGGGAAGCACGGATTGGATGCGCTGTTCACTCCGAGTTCGGTGGCGGTTATCGGCGCGACCGACCGTCCCGGAACCGTGGGCCGCACGGTTTTGGATAACCTGCAGAACGGCCGTTTTAAGGGCAAAATATATCCCGTCAATCCCAAACACGAGCAGTTGCTCGGCCTGAAAAGCTACAAGAACATCGGCGAGGTCCCCGCTCCCGTCGATCTGGTTGTCATCGCTACTCCAGCGACTACTGTGCCGCAACTCATCGCCGAGTGCGTAGACGCCGGCGTGCGATCGGCGGTGGTAATCTCCGCTGGGTTCAAGGAACGCGGCGCGGCGGGCATTGCACTCGAGCGCCAGATTCAAGAACAACTGCGGCGCAGTACCATGCGCCTGATTGGTCCCAACTGCCTCGGAATTATGAACCCGACGATTGGACTGAATGCGACCTTCGCGAAAGACTCCCCTGAGCCGGGAAATGTTGCCTTTCTCAGTCAAAGCGGCGCGCTGCTGACGGCCATTCTTGACTGGAGCCATCGCGAGGAGGTGAACTTCAGCGCGATCGTTTCCACGGGATCGATGCTCGACGTGAGTTGGGGAGATTTGATCGATCACTTCGGCGACGATCCGAATACGAAGAGCATCCTGCTCTACATGGAATCGATTGGCGATGCGCGATCGTTTCTATCGGCGGCGCGCGAAGTTGCACTTTCCAAGCCGATTATCGTAATTAAAGCTGGACGCTCGGAAGCTGCGTCGCGCGCGGCCGCGTCCCACACCGGAGCACTCACGGGCAGCGATGAAGTTCTCGATGCGGCCTTCCGCCGCTGCGGCGTTTTGCGTGTACACAGCATCGCAGATCTTTTTTATATGGCGGAAGTGCTCGGCCGCCAACCCCGGCCGAAAGGCCCGCGGCTCACAATCGTAACCAATGCCGGAGGACCCGCCGTTCTGGCAACCGATTCGCTGGTGGCGAACGGAGGAGAGTTGGCCGAGCTTTCTCCCGATAGTTTGAAGCGCCTCGACGAGTTTCTGCCCGCACACTGGAGCCACAACAATCCCATCGATATTCTCGGCGACTCCGATTCCGAGCGCTATGCGCGGGCGATCGAGATTGCCGCGAAAGATCCGAACAGCGATGGGCTGCTGGTGATTCTCGCCCCGCAGGGCATGACCGACGCATCGGCCATTGCCGACCGATTGAAACCGTATGCGAAAGAACCCGGGAAACCTGTACTGGCCAGCTGGATGGGTGGCAGCACGATTGCCGCCGCGGAGGCCGCTTTGAATGCGGCCGGCATTCCAACCTTTTCTTATCCCGACACCGCCGCCCGGGCGTTCACTTACATGTGGCGCTACACCTATAACCTGCGCGGGCTGTACGAAACTCCCTCGCTGGCTGGGCTTTCGGAGACGGAAAACGCCGCCCGCAATCAGGTTGAACAAATCATTCAGGGCGCTCGCGGCCAGGGCCGTACCTTGCTGACCGAAGTGGAATCGAAGCAAGTGTTATCGCTCTATGGCATTCCCACGGTCGAAACCCGCATCGCCAGGACCGAAGACGGAGCGGTGGCGCATGCTCTGCAGCTCGGGTTTCCGGTCGTATTGAAAGTTTTTTCCGAGACCATCACTCATAAAACGGATGTAGGCGGAGTCAAACTCAACTTGCTCGATGAATCCGCGGTTCGAGCCGCCTACCGTGCGATCCAATCCGGCGTTGCGGAAAAAACCGGCGCCGACCAATTTCTTGGAGTGACGGTCCAGCCCATGGTGAAGCTGGATGGCTACGAATTAATTCTGGGCAGCAGCATCGATACGCAATTCGGGCCGGTAATTTTATTTGGCTCCGGTGGCCAATTGGTCGAGGTCTACCGCGACCGGGCGCTGGCGCTGCCTCCGCTCAACACAACTCTGGCGCAACGCATGATGGAGCAGACGCGCATCTTCACTGCGCTCAAGGGAGTGCGAGGGCGCAAGCCGGTGGATGTGGTTGCCCTCGAACATTTGCTGGTCCGCTTCAGTCAACTGGTGCTCGAACAACGCTGGATTTCAGAGATTGACATTAATCCTTTACTGGCCTCGCCCGAGCGCTTGCTCGCTCTCGACGCCAGAATTGTGCTGCATGGCGCGAATGTTAGCCTCGACCAGCTACCCAAACCTGCAATCCGGCCCTATCCGTCGCAGTATGTGTGGCGCTGGACGATGAAGAACGGCAATCCGGTTACAATCCGCCCCATTCGCCCCGAGGACGAACCGCTGATGGTGAAGTTTCACGAGACCTTGTCGGACCGCAGCGTTTATCTGCGGTACTTCGGTTCTCTCAGCCTAAGCAGACGGGTGGCGCACGAACGGTTATTGCGAATTTGCTTCGGAGACTATGACCGGGAGATGGCGCTGGTGGCGGAACAAACCGATCCCGCGACGGGCGAACCTCAGATTATGGGCGTCGGACGCCTGACCAAGCTTCGCTCCAGCAATGAAGGCGAGGTCGCGGTGCTGGTTTCCGATCGCTACCAGAAACTTGGGTTGGGGAAAGAGTTGCTTCGCCGCGTGGTCGAGATTGCGCGGGACGAAAAGTTAAGCAGCGTCTCCGCCGAAATGTTGACCGATAACGTGGCCATGCAGATTGTCATGAAGCATCTGGGATTTCAGGTTCGCACCAGCGGCGACATGAGTTCGGTGCGGTCGTTTCTGAATCTGTAGAGTTTTCCGGTTAAATATACCACCTGTGGCGGTATATTTACTGAGAAACCGGAGACGGAAGCCATGCCTGAGCTATTTTCGGTAAATGAAGCCGCCGCGATTGCGGAAGTGTCGCCCGAAACGATTCGGATGGCGCTGGAAAAGAAATCCGTCGTACCCGCGGGCAAACGCAAGACGGGCAAAACCGTACGCTATCAATTTTCAATTGGCGACGTCAGGTTTATCAAGGTGTTAGATGAGTTTCCTTTCCCGTTGAGCAAGCGCGACAAACAGTGTCTCGCCCAAATTCTCGCGCCGGGAAAAAAGCTGGGCCGGCCCTGGTCCATGCAAGGCCCGGACCTTATCTACAGCGCAGGCAGCGTGCGGATGTCTTTTCAATGCAAGACCATTCGTGAGACTGTGGATCGAAATGCGGCGGTGTTACGCTGGGGAAAAAAACGGGTAGTGTCGGCGGACGGCATAATGGGAGGGGAGCCTGTTTTTCGGGGAAGCCGCATTCCCCTGCGCCACGTCGCGTCTCTTTTTCGGAAAGGGGTTGCCGAAGAAGAAATCCGAGAGGATTTCCCTCGCCTGAATGCGCGCGACCTGGCCTACGCCCGCTTATTTTCTCGCTGCGGTGAAAAGCCGGGACGCCCGCGAAAACGCCTGAAATTGCATCCGCTGGCGAACTAGCGATGCGATTGCTGCTGGATGAGAACATCTCGCCAGCCCTGGTCCGCCTGTTGTCTGCAATCGGCGTCTACGCTCAATCGGTGCCCCACGTCGGCCTCGGCGGTCGAGCCGATCATGTCATCTGGAAATATGGATTGGGTCATGACTTTGCGTGGTTACAACCAACGCACGCGATTTTATAGAACTTCTGGGCGTCGCTCCACATCCGGGGCTGATCGTCCTGCGCGAGAGCGGGCTGAGCCGCCTGGGACAATGGGAGCGAATTAAGCCGGTAATAGATTATGTCCAGCACTCGGACGACCCGGATTTTCTTCTCAACAAGCTCATCGAAATTACCGGCCCAAACCAATTTCACGTGCGAGAAATTCCAGCGGTCTAGAGCTGCGATCGTCTGCGCGCAGAGTTGGCGGGTGGAATTGCTCTTAGACCTCCGCGGCAGATGTACTCCCGTAACCACGCGACCCTATATCTCGCTTCCCTCCGTGTGTATATTGAATTTCACTCGTGCTGTTGCTGGAAAACATTCCGCTCGCGCCACTCACGACCTTCAAGATTGGAGGCGCGTCGCGCTATTTTGTCGAAGGAAAGAGTATCGGCGAGGTGCAGGAGGCAGTAGTTTTCGCCCGCTCCCACGATCTGCCTATCTTCGTTCTGGGCGGAGGCAGCAACCTTGTAGTGGCCGATGCCGGATGGCCGGGCCTGACGCTGAAGATCGCAATTCCGGGCATCGAGCAGCGCAGCGGACGCGATGAAAACGGCAAGGTTCTTTTCGAGGTTGGAGCCGGCGAACCCTGGGACAGATTCGTGTCTCACGCTGTGATGGCGAGTTGCGCAGGCGTCGAATGTCTCAGTGGAATTCCGGGCAGCGTGGGCGGAACCCCGGTGCAGAATGTTGGAGCTTACGGTCAGGAAGTGTCCGAAACCATCGACGCCGTGCAGGTGCTTGACCTCAAAGACAATCAGGAGCGCGAACTGTGCCCGGAGGCCTGCGGCTTCGCTTACCGCGCCAGCATTTTCAACAGCAGCGAAGCCGGACGTTTCATCGTTCTCCGGGTCACCTATGCGTTAACGCCCGGGGGCGAGCCGCGCATTGCGTATGCCGATCTCAAGCAGCATTTCGCAGGCCGCGAGAGCAATCCCAACCTGGCTGAAACTCGCGAGGCGGTGCGCCACATTCGTGCTCGCAAAGGGATGCTCATCGTCCCCGGCGACGTCGATGCCCAGAGCGCGGGTTCTTTTTTCAAAAACCCCGTACTCTCAGATGAGGAACACGAAAATTTAAAGCAGCGCGCTGCGGCGCGCAGGCTCGCAGTCCCGAGCTACCCCGCATTGGAAAAGCTTCACAAAGTATCAGCGGCGTGGCTGGTGGAGCACTCCGGATTTTCTAAAGGATTCGGCTTTGGAAACGTCGGCATTTCCAGCAAACACGCGCTCGCAATCGTAAACCGCGGAGGCGCCACAGCCGCGGACCTTCTCGCCTTCAAAGAACAGATTCAGCATCGCGTGGAAGAAATTTGGGGAGTACGTTTGGAACCGGAACCCGTGATGGTTGGTTTTTAGTAGAAAATCGGCGCCGCCCCAGTTCATGACCCCGGTCTTATCGATTTTGACCCCTGTGAAGGGGCAGGGTGCAACGATCCGGCTCCGGCGGCGCCTCAATTGATTCATCGGCAAGTCTTGACGCCTCCTTAAATATTTCAACAAACATGTTCCGCGTGAGCTTTCCAGTTTGCGTATTTTGGTTCGAGGGATGGTAAGACGCCAGTAACGTCTTACCGTCGGGTAACCGGTAACTGGCGCCGTGTTTAAAGAGGTAACTTTTAAAAAGGTACCCTTGCTTGCTCGAAAGTGCTTCCCGGCGCTTCAAATAGTTCAAGTAAGCATCAAATCCAATTTTACCGAGCGCGACGATTACTTTCACGCGCTCTAATCCCGCCAACTCGCGGTCGAGGAAATATGTACATTCGGCTAGTTCCTGCGGCGTCGGCTTATTATCCGGCGGGGCGCAACGGACCGCCGCGGTGATGTACAAATCCTTCAACTCAAGTCCGTCGTTGCGATCGGTGGCGTTGGGCTGGTTGGCGAATCCGGTTTCGTATAAGACGGGGAACATAAACTTGCCGGAAGCGTCCCCGGTGAATGGGCGTCC
>Ga0302319_10010727_pt1 | contig 17445 bp, 18 predicted proteins | sample Bog_T0_2_FD_203319 | JGI IMG/M metagenome (GOLD analysis project Ga0302319, IMG submission 203319) | Peat permafrost microbial communities from Stordalen Mire near Abisko, Sweden - Bog_T0_2 | ecosystem: Environmental > Terrestrial > Soil > Wetlands > Peat | place: Sweden: Abisko, Stordalen Mire...
AGGTAGTCACGCGGGAAGAGTTGCGGGCGCGGCTGTGGGCTGCGGAATCCTTTGGCGAGTTCGACGACAGTCTGAACCACGCCGTCAACAAACTCCGGCGGGCTCTGGGAGACTCGGCCGAACATCCCCAATTCATCGAGACTCTGCCTCGGTTCGGCTACCGTTTCGTCGCCGCGGTGAAGATGGAATCTGAGCCAGCGCCGGCGGCGGAGGTTGCCACGCCCGCCGGGGCGCCGGCGGCTGAGGGGGCCGCTCGCGCCGGAGCGCCTTGGAAGCAGATGGCGGTGGCGGCGGCGGTGCTCCTGGGCACGCTGGCGTTGCTCATCAGCGCGAACATTGCTGGCATGCGCAACCTCCTGCTGCGCTACACGGTGCCCGTTCCCCGGATCGAGTCGATCGCGGTGATCCCGCTGGCGAACCTGTCCGGCGACCCGCAGCAGGAGTACCTGGCGGATGGAATTACGGACGCGCTGATCACCGACCTCGGGCAGATCAGAGCGCTGCTCGTGGTCTCGCGGCAATCGGTGGTGCGCTACAAGGGCTCGAACAAGCCGCTGCGGGAGATCGCGCGCGAGTTGGGAGTGGACGGGGTCATCGAGGGAACGGTTCAACGCTCGGGCGACCGGGTTCGGATTACGGTGCAGCTGATCCGGGCGGCGACCGATACCCATGTGTGGGCCGAAAGCTACGACCGGGAATTTCGGGATGTCTTGACCTTGCAGAGCGAAGTGGCCCGAGCCGTGGCCCGGGAGATCAAGGTCACGCTCTCGCCGGAGGAATCGGCCCGCTTTGCCCATACCTTCCCCGTAAACCCCGAGGCTTTCGAGGCCTACCTCAAAGGGCAGTTTCATTGGTACAGGCTTTCTCCAAAGCACCTCGATCGGGCGCTCGGCTACTTTCAGCTCGCCCTGGAAAAAGATCCCAACTACGCGCCGGCGTACGCGGGGATCGCCAACGTCTGGCTGGTACGGGGCGATTCCGGATTCATGCCGCCCATGGAGGGGTTTCCCAAAGCGAGGGCGGCGGCCTTGAAAGCGTTAGAGCTGGATGAGACGCTGGCCGAAGGTCACATCGCTCTCGGCGATATCGCCGCGCTCTACGACCGAAATTGGGCTGTGGGCGAACGTGAGTTCCGGCGCGGCATTGAACTGAATCCCAATAGTGCGGACGGGCATTTCATGTACGCCGACTATTTGATCTCGATGCAGCGTTCGAAGGAATGGGCGCCGGAGATGCGGCGCGTGCTGGCGCTGGATCCGCTGAACCCATTCTTTCAGTGTTTCTACGGCTGGCACCTGGTGTACCTGAAGCGGTACGACGAGGCGATCACGCAGATGCGCAAGGCCGTGGCGGCGGAGCCGGGCTTTTCGTCAGCGCATATGGGACTGTGGGGCGCGTTCTACAAGAAGGGGATGTACGAGGAGGCCCTGGCGGAGGCGGACCTGTTTTACGCGGCCCTGAACGACCACGATGTGGAAGATGCGCTGCGGCGCGGGCAGGCGGAAGGCGGGTACCGGCGGGCGATGCACAACGGGGCCGAGGTTCTCGCCCGGCGCGCGCGGCAGAGCTACGTGCCGGGCGTGCGGATCGCGCGGCTGTACGCGCATGCCGGAGAGAAGGACCAGGCCATCGGATGGCTGCAGAAGGCCAACGAGCAGCGGGAACCGGTCCTGATTCACCACAACGTAGCGTGGGATTGGGATGCGCTGCGCGGCGACTCACGTTTCCAGGATCTGCTGCGGCGCGTCGGCTTGACGCCCTGACTGCCGGCTCGCGTCGCACAAGGATCTTCCGAGCGTGCTCAGGCGGAGACACCATCAGCAGCGGCACGCGGCGGACGTGGTCCAACCGCGATCAGAGTTTGATCACGACTTCGAGAAACAGCGCGGCGCGGCCAACGTGGCGTGGCCGCACAGATCGACCTCCACGGCCGGTGTGAACCAGCGCAGATGATAATTGGCGCCGCCTTTGACGAAAAAGGCCGTCTCGCTGACGTTGTTCTCCATGACGATGGCCTGGAGGGTGGCGTCGGGCACAGCATGACGCCGCTGTGGGACCCCGCCTGGTTGCTGTTGAGCCACGAATCAAAGTTGCAGTCCTCATTTCAGGAGGCACCTTTGAAAAAGTTCCAGCCGAGGTGGACTCTCTGAATTTCGCATCCCGGGTGAAGATTCCGGTTCTCATGCTGAACGGGCGGGACGACTTCCTGTTCCCGCTGGAATCAAGCCAACGTCCGCTGTTCCGACTGCTGGGCACTCCCGCGAAGAACAAGAGACACTTGCTCTACGCTGGTGGACACAACATAATCGGGCAACTGGATGTCATGAAAGACATCCTCGATTGGCTAGATCACTACTTAGGGCCCGTGAAGTTACGCTAGATCAACTCGCACCTTCGAAAATCGGAAACTGACCACTGGCCGGAGAACGGCGTCACCGGTAAGTTGGAGGATGCGCGGTGCAGGTCCGCCTGGGGGGGCGCTTCATTGGATACCGCAGTTAAATTTCCGAGGTTTCCGGCAGATGTTTGTCGCGCCGGCTCAGGAGCTGATGCAGTGCGACGGGGACTTCGTCGGGATGCGATGCGCACCAGGCAATAATGCGTTCGAGCTTGATGGAATCGTCGGCGATGGCGCTGATTTCCATCAGCTCGGCTTCGATGATCTCCAAGTCCCGCATGGAAACTCCAGGATGGCACATGTCGGCAGCTGGAAACCGGTTGTTTCCGCCAGGGCACTCAACCGGAGACAGCAGAGCTGCGACTGGCGGATGGGGCGTGGCCGATAAACGGCGTTTCCGGGACGTCGACCTTACCTCGGGGTGAAGAGCACATCAAGCAAAGCAGCGCGGGAAATCGACGATTGAAGCTGATGGCCCGTTTATGCATGTCGGAGACCCGTAGTTTGGACATCGGGGGCACTCCTCTGTAGTTTGTGCCAACATTTGCCATTGCAGTCGTGCGCGGCGAAAACTGCGCGTGGCCTGCCCCGGTCTAGTCCCTTGTGAGACGACCCTCTGAAGGCAGAGAATGGCCTCATGAAAAAGGTATCGCGAATCCTGTGTGTACCGGCGTCAGACGTGACCCTCCCGGTGGCCGCGCAATGAACCGCCGCCGCTTCCTGGGCGCCGCCGGCGCAACCGTGGTCTCGGACGCCACGCGGCTGACTGCGCGAGGACAGGATCGGCGACTTCGGTTTCACTCCGCTGCCTCACGGGCTGGCGCGGCGCCCGCAACCCGCTGAGGCATGGGTTTGGATTGCCATTTGCTATTGACTCAACACCCTCCATGCGAACTCCGAAGATCTACCTTTTCACCCTCTCAGCGCTGCTTTTTGCGGCCGCCTTACCGGCCCTCTCCGCCGCTGAGCTGACACTCAAAGATGTGGGCGTGCAACTCCAGTTCGACCGCACCGGAGACCGGCTGCGCCTGCTCCAGATCCGCCGCGCCGACGGTACGCCAGTGTTGTACGGCGACCAAGCCGTGCGCGCGCCGGGCCCCGGGCCGGTGGGTAATCCGTTGGCCGTCGTCGTGCGCGACGGGCGCTACAAGGGCGTTTACGGCATGGAACGCTTTCACGTGAAGAGTCTGACCAATTCGCCGCGCCGGTTGCTGGTCTACCTGGCGCATGACCAGATGCCTCTCGAACTGGCGCTGGAAATCGAAATCGATGGCAGCGTCGTGCGCTGGAGCGGCCAGGCGTTCTGGAACGGTGACACGGCCGTCGACGTGGACTTCTATTACCCGCTGCTCTCGCGTGTGCGCTTCGACGCGCCGGAGCGCGACCGGATCCTGGTGGCGAAGACCTCCGGACTGACGCTCGGTCCGCTGAGCGAGTTGAACTACGGCGAGACCTACATTGGCAGCCTGGCCGCGCCGGTGATGCTGGCCGAAGGCGGAAACCGCGGCCTCGCGTTTGTGGACAACAACCGCACGGATTGGGGCCCGGATCCCTCGGCGTCGGCGCAGCACGGGCAGGTGGCGGGCAACACGTTTCCGCTTTCCGGGGAGCAGAGAGGACGCTCGAAGGTGAAGGGCGGCGAGCAGGGACCATACGCCGGCATCCGCACCACGCGCTGGTTCCGGCCGATTCAAGAGGCTGGCGGCGAGGCGGCCTATGATGCGGCGGAGAAACCTGCGGGAGGTTTCCCGATCAAGAAGCTCGGCGATGCCGTGGACCTCGGTCCGGTGCTCACCTATCCCTACGAAGGCACGTGGAAGCAGGGCGCGGCCTGGGCCCGCACAGTGCGCGACGATCTGCGGTTCCGCGTTTCGCCGGCCGAGTGGTTCCGTCAGACGACGTTCATTGCCGAGGCGATGGGCGACGACCTGGTGCGCACCGGCAAGAGCGCTTACGACTATCCGAAAGTGCTCGCCGAGAAGCAGAAGATGGGCGCCGATCTTTTTCTCTTGCCAGGGTTCCACGATCCCGAGGTGCTGGGGACGAGCTACAACTTCCTGAACCGTGGCGATTACTTCCTTACCGCGCAGAACCTGGGCGGCCCGGAAGCCGTACGCCAGGGCGTGGCCACGATTCACCGCCAGGGCGGCCACGTACTGTATTACCTCGAAGGACTCATCGTCTGGAAGCGTTCGCGCATCGGGCGCGGCGGTGCGGCGGAGTGGGCGCTGATGAACGCCGACGGCTCCTACTTCGAGCACTACAAGGGCTTCTACCACATGTGCCCGGCGGATCCGCGCTGGCAGGAGTGGTTTGCGAAGATGGCTGCCGAGGTGCTGCGCACCACCGGCGTCGACGGCTTCTTTATCGACTCGCTGACCGCGACCGACAACCATCGCTGCTTCAATCCCGCGCACCATCACCCGCATCCCGACGTCTGGACGTGGGGCGTGCGCCAGACACTGCAGCGCATGCGCGAAGAGCTGGACAAGGTCAACCCGAACGCCGTGCTGTTCACCGAGGGTGAGGCCGACATCGCCCGCGAATTCGTGGACGGCTTCGTTTCCCACAGCCATTCTTGGGGGCACGGCGAATTTACCGAACCGTTGGTGCGCTTTCTCTATCCCGACATGCGCGCCTACGAGAGCTGGGGCAACGGCGATCAGCCCGAGCGTGAATTTGTGTTTAACGCCGTGCACGGCCACCGCATCTACGCGCACAACTGGCAGGTCGAGCGGATGGCGCCGTTGAGCCTGCGCACGCGACGCTACTATGACGCCTATCCGGAGCTCAGCGAGAACCCTATCTCCTTGCTCGATGCGCAATGCAGCGCGTGTCTGACTGAGCTTTTCGAAGGGCGGCGCATGGTCGTGACTGCGGGCAATCCCACGGGGCTGCCCGTGGAGGTGACCCTCAACGTCCCGGCCCCAGGGGCGGTGCTTTTCGATCGGGTGGACGGCCAGCGCTTCCCGCTCGATCGCGGCACGGCGAAGCTGAAGCTAGGACCCTGGGACTTCCGCTGCTTCGAGTTGCGGCCCTGACCGAGATCGTGACAGGTACGGAATGCCAGGCGCACAGCACAGCGATATCTGGTGATATCGGTAGCGGTTGCTGTGCCGCCTGATAGGTGTGACCTCTGCAGAGCCGATGTATTCGCCCGAAATTTCCATTTCTTGATCGATGAGACTTCTGGTCCTGCAGCTCAGGATGCGGCCAGCGGCCTATAGAATCGCCTTCGGAAGGCCGGTTCCCGTAACAGAACGGAGAGGAGGAAAGAATGATTGTCGGACAGAAACCCTTCGTACCCACAGGTCTCGCCGCTCCAGGTGGTCCATTCCATTCCCAGCGTGCTTGATCAGCCGCCCTCTGTCTTTAACCGGCTCAGCCGATGCCCATCGCGCTGCTGCAGTCGCATACCGCTGGCGGCGCGGTGTGGATTCCGGTTCAATCGAAAACCATTGGGGGCCACATCCAGCTGAGGCGGCTTGAAGTGAAAGCACTCCAGAGAGAGGTCGAAGCACAGATCGGAGTGGATACGACGAGCGTGTTCAATCGGCCAACCCACCCATTGCCTTGCTCATATTTCCGATATAAGATTGGGCTCATGCAGAGTGGACTATTGTTGGTATTGTTTCTCTACGGCGCCGTTGCTGTCGCCGTCGTCGCATTCCTGGTGGCGATTTTGCGAATCAGGCGCGACTGCACCCGGATCAGCCACAGTCTCGAAGAAATCGCGGCAGCGATGAAAGCCGAGCCCCGGCTATAGTCCAGCGGGCCGCTTCGGGCCCACGCGAGTCTCACAAATGAACGCCCGATTCAGCGGTGCTGGTCGGTCGCGGGCGCCGGCGCGGCCTTGCCCGCGGGCGAGCCTGCGTCCAGCGGCTCGGCGTGAATCCGCGTGGACATCTGGTTGAGGATCCGGCCGAACTTCTTCTGCTGCTCCGGCGTGAGGATCTTCAGGATGCGCTCTTTGCCGTCCTGGCGGAAGTCGTCCATCTGCCCCTGCAGATTGTCGTAATACTTGGCCAGGTCGTCGAGCAACACTTCGATCTGCTGGGCCTGATCGGGGGTCAGGTCAAGATCCTGTTTCAGATGAGCCATCGTGCTGGCGCGGCCGCTTTCCTTCCAGGAAACGGCGCCGCGGGCCGTCATGCGCGAGAAGGCAATCCGCGCCGCGCACACGCCGCACGCCAGGCCGCACAGGAACACCAGCAGCAGCAGGGCCAGAATCCGAGGATTGTGCCAGGAGGGCCGTGTATCGGTGAGTGTGTCGTGGAGAGTCACGGGCGTATTACGATGCCTTCGTCACTCGGAGACGTTGACCAGGTGAACCGAACGATCCGACAGAACCTCATCCATCACCGCGTCCTTGGCGGCGTCGGGATCCATACCCGGCTGGGCATGCGGACCGAAGCCGGCGATCAGGCCCACCGGATTGGCGTCGTTGGACAGCGCCTCGTGGCTCTCGCTGGTCCACAGAATCGACGAGCCGACCACCAGGAACAGGGCCAGAGTGGCGTACAATACGCGGCGGGCGAATATCGGCTGCAGGAAAACCGACCACAGTGAGTCCGCGCGCTGCGCTTCGATCCGGTCGAGCACTCGGGCATAGAATCCCGGCTCCGGCGCGACTTCTTCCTGACCGCTGCGCAACGCGCGGAACAGGGTGGACTGCGCCTCGAACCCCGCCACCTGCTCGCGGCAGCCGCGGCATGCGGCGGTGTGCTTGCGGAATTCGGCGAGGCGGCCCGGCGTCAGGCGTCCGCTCAGATAATCCTCAAGATCGTTGCGAATCTGCTCATGCATGACTCTTCCCTCAAAAGACCTTTTCACGCCTGCCGCCGCGTTTCCCGGTGGACCGGTTCCCGACCGATTCTCTCCCACGGAGTGCATTCCCTCTCCGCTCGTTTACGCTTGACGCAACAGACTGGCTCAAGCCAGGCCCCACGGCCCCGGCTCTTGCTTCTAACTTCTTACCGCTTCCAGGCTCGATCCCCGGAGCAACCGCTGCGCCGCCTTCAACAGTTTCTGGCGCGCCCGGAACAACTTTACCTTGATTGTATTCTCATTGAGGCCCGTCATTCCGGCCAGTTCCTCGACCGAGAGACCCTCAACTTCCTTCAATACCATCAGATTGCGATCCTCGGCGGAGATTTTCGACAGCAGCTTCACCACCAGGTCGCGATTCGCCAGCCGCACTTCCACCGATTTGGAACCGTCCGGCTCGGTCCGTTCCATGCTCTGCGCATCTTCCACGCTGAAATCGCTTTCGTACACCAGCTTGCGCACCTTCTTCTTACGCAAGTAGTCGTAGCACTCGTTGACTGCGATCTTGTAGATCCACGTCAGCAGCGTACTACGGAAGTCGAAGTTGTTGATAGAAAAGTAGATCTTCGCGAAAACCTGCTGCGCAATGTCTTCCGCGTCGTTCCGGTTGCGCAGGATCCCGTAGATGATGTTGAAAACCTTGGACTGGTAGCGGTCGACGATCTCGCGGAACGCGATTTCGTCGCGGTTCTGGATCCTCCGCACCAACTCGGCTTCTTCGCTCTTCCGGTAATCCACGCGTGCTTTGCCCGCTCGGCGTTCACCCGCCGCTACCCCGCTGCCGGGGAATGGAATCGCGCTCGCGTATCCGCTCATACATGGGGTCTGACGGACGACGTCCAAGTACGGTTTCAACGACCCACCGATTTTCAGCCGCCAACCCTCGCGCCCGGCGCTTCCAGAATCACGATAGCAGATCGGCACGCCTGTTCCGCCTTTTAGACACTTTTCCCCATCCCGTTGCATCTACCTTAACCAGAGCCGTTCAGAATGCTAAAATAAGCAATCAGGACTAATTTGTAGGAGGCCTCAGAACCGATATGATCACGCTGACCCCCACCGCCGTTGGCAAAGTGAAGGAAATTCTGGATTCCCAGGAACCGAAGCCCAGCGGGCTGCGCATCGCCGTCGTCGGCGGCGGCTGCTCCGGCTTCAGCTACTCCATGGCTTTTGAGAACACCCCCGGCTTGCTCGACAAGGCCTACGAGTTCGACGGCCTCAAGGTTTTCATCGACCAGGCCAGCCTGCTCTACCTCGACGGCGCCGAGGTCGATTTCGTTGAGACGCTGGAAGGCTCGGGCTTCAAGTTCAACAACCCGCAAGTGAAGTCCACCTGCGGCTGCGGCTCTAGCTTCAGCGCCTGAGCGCCATCGCCGTCCGCCAGGGGCGACAATAGCCCTATGGACCGTCCCCTCGACCTGGGGCATCTGCTGACCGAGCAGGTTAATCCTGCCTCGGAGAACCTCGATGCCCTCTCTACGCTCGATATGCTGGCCGTCTTCCACCACGAGGACCGCCGCGTCCTGGAAGCCGTAGACCGGGCGCTGCCGCGCCTCGCCGAGGCCGTCGACGCGATTGCCGCGTGCCTGCGCTCCGGCGGACGTCTGTTCTACATCGGCGCTGGCACCAGCGGCCGGCTGGGCGTGCTCGACGCCAGCGAATGTCCGCCCACCTTCAACGTCCCGCCGGAGCTCGTCACCGCCATCATCGCCGGTGGTGACCACGCCTTGCGCCATTCGGTCGAGAGCGTCGAGGACTCGCCCGCAACCGGCGCCGCCGACCTGCTGGCCCAGGGCTTCTCAGACGGCGACGTGCTGGTCGGCATCGCCGCCAGCGGGCGCACGCCCTACGTTCTCGGCGCCATCGACGCGGCCGCCGCCCTCGGCGCGCTGACCGCCTGCATCGTTTGCGTGCCCGCCTCGCCCCTCGCCGCCCGGGTGCGGATTCCGATCGAGTTGCTGACCGGCCCGGAAGTGATCACCGGATCGACGCGCCTGAAGGCCGGCAGCGCCACCAAGCTCGCGCTTAACATGCTTTCGAGCGGCGTCATGGTCCGGCTGGGCTACGTCTATTCCAACCTGATGGTCAATGTCCAGCCGCGCAACGCCAAGCTGGTGGACCGCGCCCGGCGCATCGTCTCGGCCGTCGCGGGCGTCCCCGGCGACCAGGCCGCGCGCCTGCTCGAAGCCTCCGGCGGAAGCGTGCCCACGGCCATCGTCATGGGCAAATTGGACCTCCCGCGGGATCAGGCCGAACAACGGCTGGCGGCCTGCCAAGGGCGCATCAGGGATGCGCTACAGTAATTGACTGGAGCATACGATATGAAGCACGCCCCCGGATTCCTCGCGCTGGTCAACGACGCGAAGTCCCGCGTCAAGGAGATCAACCTCGACGGCTATCGCAAAATGCTCGCGGAAGCTGTGCCGCACGTGCTGATCGACACCCGCGAGGACAGCGAGTGGGCCGCCGGCCACGCCCAAGGCGCCATTCACCTCGGCAAGGGGATCATCGAGCGCGACGTCGAGAACCTTATTCCCGACAAATCCACCACCCTCGTGCTGTACTGCGGTGGCGGCTATCGTAGCGCTCTGGCGGCGGACAACCTCAAGAAAATGGGCTATCAGAACGCCATCTCACTCGACGGCGGCTGGAGCGCCTGGTCCAGCTCCGGAATGCCCGTGGAACGCTAGCGTCCCGAGTAAGGAATTCGCTGACTAAGTCATCCCACACTCGATACCGAGCCGCGCCCACTACCGAGCCGCGTGCGTTACTGAGCCGCGACTGTTAAGGAGCGGTCCCCGCGCTGCTCTTCACTCGACACCGGGCCGCGACTACTAAGGAGCGGTCCTATCGACGTTTTTTCAGCAGCCCGCTACGGCATTGGCGCGGTCGCTATTTTCTCCAGCGTCCCCAGGCGATCGCGCATCGGTCGCACTTCCTCTGCGGTCAGTTGTTCGGCGCAGCCAGCGACAATCCGTGTTCCCAGCGCATGGAGTTTCGCTCGATACGCGGGGTCCGCGGCGGTCCCGGCGATGTCAATCAGCGCCCGCAGCAGCCGCAGGCTGACCGCCAGGTCGGCTTGCGAGTACAACCGTATCTGTTCAAACGCCGATGTCAGCAAACCGTCGAAGTCGATCCACTCAATGCTGGCCCGAATAATGCCCGGCGGATCGTACAGCAAAGGAGCCGGAGTCTCCCGTGCTGCGAAACGGATCAGGATCCGGCTCAATTGGTCTACGCAACTGACGCCCGTCGTCGGATCGTTCACCGCCGGCGAAATCGCCTTGAGAGCGATATCGACGATCTGCAAAACTCCGAACTCGACGTCCTGCTCCAAAGTTCTGGATGGGCCGAGGTCGACGGTATCCAGCAGTTCCTCGCTCTGGTCGGGAGAGAGCCGGCCTCCCTTGTACACCATCATCAGCGTCGTCCCGGCCGGCACGAAATGCCCGACGCGGCGCATCACGCGCGCCTTCACGCGATACGACTTCGCCAGCGCCACCAGCCGCCCCGTGTCGATGAACCGGATATAGCCTGAATTAGGACTCGCGATCGCTGTCTCCCATGTCGTCGGCTCCAGCAATTGCGGATCAGGCGTGGCATTCGGCTGGTGCGGCCCGGGCATCATCTCATCGATCAGGACCTCTGTTTCCGAGGCAATTCGGTCGACGATATGGCTGACGCTGATGGCCTGCGAAATGTGGTGTATGAAGAACAGCAGCCAGGCCACGCAGGCCAGCGCCAGCAGCATCGCGCCCATCACGGTGGCCACCGGCGCGAAGGGCTGCGGCAGTTGGTGCGCCGCCGGCAGCGCGGCCATGCAATAGCAGAAGGTGCCCAGGAAGATGCCCAGCGTCCATTGGGTCACGCGGTCCTTCGCAAAACTGACGATGATGCGCGGCGAGAACTGCATCGAGGCCAGCGTCAGCGTCATCAGCAGGATCGCGAAAACGATGGAAACCACCGTCATGATCGAAGCTGCGATCCCGCCCAGAATGAATTGCGCCACCTGCGGATCGGCGTGCGAAGGGAAGATCGCCCGCGGCACGACGTCGCTGAACGTTGGGAAGGTCTCTTCCACCCATGCCAGCATCGCGCCGGCACAACCCAGCGCCAGTGCAATGATCAGCGGACGCACCAGGAACCCGCCCCGCAGATTGTACGTGGCTTGACGCAGCAACTGTCGCAGACGCTTGTTCATTTCTACTCGTCCCAGTCTAAGCGCACTGCAGGCTTCAGTGCCGCGCTCTCGCCGGACGGCCGGGGAATTGCCCGGCGACGATCTGCTACCATGGCACTGCGAGAACTCGTTCCGCCCGGCTGGAGACTGACTATGCCTTGCTTGCTCGTGTTCGTCGTTGTCTTGTTTCCGCGCGTCGCGCTGGCGTTGATGTGGTTCTTCTCGACCTACTTGCAACGCGCCTTCCACGGCGGTCTGCTGTTGCCGGTACTCGGCTTCATTTGCCTGCCGCTCACCACGATCGTCTACGCCTGGGAAATCAACAGCGGCATGCCGACGTCGGGAGTCAATCTGTTGTGGCTGCTGATCGCCGTGATCATTGATATAGGCGGGTTGGGTGGCGGCGCACACCGTCAATTCCGCCGCTGAGCTGCGATTCCGACGTTCCAGACTTCCCGTTAGGCGCTGGCCACCCTGCCATGCCATTCCATTGGGCCGCGTAGCCGGCGAGCCGGTCTGCGCGGACCTATCACTCTACCACTCGAAATCAGCTTGACACCCGGGCCTATGCTCAAGGTGGCCCGTCGCCTGCGCGGCGTGCCGGCCGCGCTCTTTGAAAACAGCAAATATTCAGCGAAAACTGACGAAAGATAGCCAGTTTATGTCTATCATTATAAAAAGAAAAGTCGACAATTGGCTTTGATCCTTCAGATTTGCTTCGCGGCACCCCGGCACTCGCGTTGAAGAGCCCGCCGTGACATCCACCTTCGACGTGGAACCGCGCTCCCGGGGTGTCGCGCCGCGAGCAATCCGTAGCTTGAGCAACGCCGCTCAGCCGGCCATCTCCGGCCGTCGCGCGACGTGACCGGTGGCATCCTCCAGCGCCGCGGCTATGCGCAGCAGTTCCTTCTCTCCGAAGGGCCGCCCGACCAGTTGCATTCCGATCGGCAGGCCGCCGCGCGTGAATCCCGCCGGCATGCTGAGAGCCGGCAGGCCCAGCGCATTGAAGCCTCGCACCAGGCGCGTCGAGGCCATCCGTATATCCTCCATCCGCCCGCCGATCTCCACCTCCGTCTGGCCGATCAGCGGCGCTACCACCGGCGTCGTCGGCACCAGCAGGCAGTCCACCTGCTTCAGGGTCGCCCGGTAGACCACCTGCGCGCGGCGCCGCAGCCGCTGCGCCTGCACGTAATCCACGCCCGGAATCACGCGGCCCATGTCCACCAGTGTCCGGACGTCCTCGCCGTATAGCTTGCGCCGCTTGCGGATGTACGGTTCGTGCACCGCCGCGGCCTCCACCAGCAGCGTCACCTGAGACACGGCGTTCAACTGCGCACCGTCCGGCAACCGCAGCCCCACCAGCTCCGCGCCCAGGTCCTGCGCCCGGTAGGCCATGAAGTGCACGGCATTGTCCACATCCGGATCGAGGCGCTCGAAGTAGAAGTTCTCCGCCATCCCGATCTTCACGCCCTGGAGCGAAGCCACCTCCGGCGGCGGCAGCAGATCCTGCAGCAGCCCGTGGGCCCGGCCTCTCGCGCTGCTCGGATCGCGCCGGTCAAAGCCCGCCATCGCCGCCAGCGACACCGCCACGTCGCGCACCGTGCGCGCAATCGGTCCGGCGTGGTCGAGGCTGAACGCGAGTGGCATCACGCCGTGTTTGCTCACCACTCCGTAGGTCGGTTTGAGGCCCGTCACGCCGCAGTACGCGGCCGGCACGCGGATCGACCCGCCGGTGTCGCTGCCCGTCGCCATCAGGCACAGGCCCGCCGCTACCGCTGCCGCCGAACCGCCGCTCGATCCGCCCGGAATCCGCGCCAGGTCCCACGGGTTGTGCACCGCGCCGAAGTGCGGGTTGTCGCACGTGATGCCGTAGGCGTGCTCGTGCATGCTGGTCTTGCCAAGCATTACCGCGCCCGCCTCCCGCAGCCGTTCCACCACCGCGGCGTCGAAGTGCGGGACGTGGTTCTCGAACAGCTTCGAGCCCGACGTCGTGCGCACGCCGGCCGTGCAGAACAGGTCCTTGTGGGCGATCGGAATGCCGTGCAGCGGCCCCCGGTCCATGCCCGCACGCCGCTCCTCGTCGGCCTGCCGCGCCTGCGCCCGCGCCGTGTCGGCGGTCACCGTGAGAAACGCGTTCAGGCTCGGGTTGAGGCGCTCGATCCGGCTCAGGCACTCCTCGGTCAGCTCGGCCGACGAGACTTGGCCATCGCGCAGCGCCCGCGCCGCGTCGATCAGGGTCATCCCGGCCATCGTCATTCGGTTTCGTCCTCGACCGGCAGCGCGCTGCACTGCAGCACCGGTTCTTCCTGCCAGTCGATCAGCCCGCGCAGCCCGAGCATGCTCTTGTCGAGCCCTTCGAGCGTCCGTTTCGCACCCTCGCCGAGCTCGATTTTGAGCCCCGCCGCAATCGCCGTCCAATCGCGCATGGTCTAATAATGGCATGTCCGAGGGGCTTGCCAATACGGAACGCCGCGCGCGCCCCCGCGCCTGGTTCAGTGCAAGCGAATGAGAAGCATGTTAGTACTAGGCTGCAGAAGTTGTCGTATCGAGCCACTCGCTTGCGCACGCAGCTTTGTAACGACTTCAGAGCCGCGGCCGTAAGGGAGTCGGTACCGAAGTGTGTGCAACCAGGCACTAGCCGTGTTGCGACTCCAAGATCGGCGGCATCCGCTCAGGCGCCGCCAACGCGCATCACGTGGCCATCGCCACGTCGTTGTGGGGATCACTCCTGCGCCGGTAACTTTCCGCCGCGCCGCCGCATCGGTTATCTATGGGTCAAAGGGTGCCAAAGGAGATTCGACTATGACGCGCCTGTTCCTGTTCGCTGCGCTCGCCGCGGCGCCGCTTGTGGCCCTGCCCGCCGCCGATGAATTGTCTCCCGACCAGCAGCAGGAGATCATCCGCAAGTTCGCGGCCAAGGAAGCGGCCTTCGCCCACGCCCGCGAGAACTACACTTATCGCCAGCGCTACATGATCGAGACCCTCGGCGCCAACGGCCGACCGGATGGCAAGCACGAGGAGGTCTCCGACGTCGTCTTTACTCAGGACGGCAAACGCACCGAGCGCACCGTCTACGCGCCCATGGACACGCTCGAGCGCATCCAGATGGACGCCCAGGACTTCCAGGACATGCGCAGCGTCCAGCCGTTCGTCCTGACCACCCAGGAGATCTCGAAATACGAAGTGCAGTATCTCGGCCGCGACCAGGTGGACGAGATCTCCTGCTATTTATTCGCCGTCAAACCGAAGCAGATGCTCGAAGGCGAGCGCTACTTCGCCGGCCAGATCTGGGTGGACGACCGCGACCTGCAAATCGTGAAGACCTACGGGCGCGGCGTCGGCCTGCAGAAGAAGAACTCGGACCACAAGTACCCTAAGTTCGAGACCTATCGTGAACAGATCGACGGCAAGTACTGGTTCCCGACCTACACGGTCGCCAACGACGTCCTGGCATTTCGCGACAACTCAGTGCCGATCAAGATGGTGATTACCTACAAGGACTACAAGCAGTTCAAGTCCGAATCGACCATCACATACGGCGACGTCACCGACGACCCGAATAAGAAGCCACAGACGCCACCCAAGCCCTAGCGTTCTGACCGCCCATTCCGCTATTACCAGGGACCGCTCACTTCCACTCGCGGCTCCCAAACCGAGCCGTGACCGCAGCGAGCGGTCCGCGCGTTGTTACGAGCCGTGGTTGTTATGTTCGGCCGCGACTAAAAGGCAGCGGTTTCCCGCAATCGCGCACCATCGCACGGGCAGAGCCGCAGCCGCGCATTCCGCTTTCTGCCGTGGTCCGCTATTCCACCGAGAACCGGAACACAGTGGTGGACTTGTACTGCGCGCCCGCCTTGACCACGGTGGTCGGGAAGTCGGGATGGTTAGGCGAATCCGGGAAGTGCTGGGTCTCCAGGCAGAAGCCGTAGCGGCGCTGGTAGACTTTGCCGCTCTTGCCGGTGCTCGTCCCATCGAGGAAGTTGCCGGTGTAGAACTGCACGCCCGGCTCGGTCGTCAGTACCTCCAGCACGCGCCCGGACCCGGGATCGCTTACCCGCGCCGCCGGTCGCAGCGTGCCCGGCGCGCCATCCACCACCCAATTGTGGTCGTAGCCCTTTCCGCGCTTCAGTTGCTCGTCGTCGTTGTCGATCCGCGCGCCGATCACGGTCGGCTGCCGGAAGTCGAACGGCGTGCCGGCCACGCTCTTCAGCTCGCCGGTCGGGATCAGCCCCGCATCCACCGGCGTGAACTTCGAGGCGTAGATCGTCAGCACGTCGCCCAGAATGTCGCCCTGGCCCTGTCCCGCCAGATTGAAGTAGCTGTGGTTGGTCACGTTGGCCACGGTGTCCTTGTCCGTGGTCGCCGAGTAGTCGATCCGCAGCTCGTTCGCCGCCGTCAGCGTGTAGGTCACCTTCACGGTGAGATTGCCCGGATAGCCCTCTTCGAGGTCCTTGCTGACGTAGGTCAGCTCCACCGCCGGATCGGCGCCCGGCACTTCGCGCGCCTGCCACACCGCATGGTTGAAGCCGTGAATGCCGCCATGCAGCGAGTTCTCGCCGTCGTTGACGGCCAGCTTGTACTCCACCCCGTTCAGCGTGAAGCGCCCTTTGGCGATGCGATTGCCGTAGCGCCCGACGATCGCGCCGAAGTACGGGTTCGGCTTCTCGTAATCAGCGAGTTTGTCGAATCCGAGCACCACGTCGGCGATCTGGCCTCCGCGGCCCGGGACTTTCAGCGACACCACGATGCCGCCTAAGTTGATGATGCCCGCCTCCATACCGGAGGCGTTCTTCAATGTGTAGAGCTCGATCGGCTGGCCCGCTTCGGTCTGGCCGAACGGCGCTTTCGTGATGGCAGATGACATCGGCGGTTCCTTCTTCTGCGCGCAGCCGCCCATGAGCAGGGCCGCCGCGGCGAGGCTGAGTATTGTAGTGGATGTGTGCAAGGTTGACACTCCTCGCGGCCGCGCTATGGGGCGCTACCGGAACTCTGACGCTATCGCTCCGCGCCCCCGCCGGTCAACTCCGGTACGCCGTCGAACCGGCTCGGCCGCACGCTCGCCACCCGTTCTCGTGGTAAGACTCCGCCCCCACTCGAACGGTTTGGCGGATTGTCGAAGTTCGCCACGGTCTAAAGATAGTTCATCAAGACATATTGAAAAAGATTGACGGTGCTCGAATTGGCTCATATACTGCCCCTAGTACGCATACAGTACTAGTGTGTAGAGGAGGCTGATTATGATGCACAGAGACACTTTGCCCGGCCCGTCCGGGCTCACGGATGAGTCGCCATTCGGGCCGATGGCCTTGCTGGCCCACGACCCCAGCGACAAGGACGAAATCAACGAGGCCGAGTCGGATGAGATCTCCGGCGGCGGTACCCAAATCAATCACAACGAATCCGCCGGCCCGGAAGAGAGCCAGGAGCTCTCCGAGAAAGACTCCGAAGAGGTCTCCGGTGGTTCGCACGGGATTAACCACAACGAATCCGCTGGGCCCGAAGAGAGTGGAGAGCTTTCCGACAAGGAAGCCGACAACGTCGCCGGAGGGGCCCTCAGCTTGAACCACAACGAGAGCGCAGGTCCGAACGAGGGCGAAGAGCTCTCCGAGAAGGACTCCGAAGAGGTCTCAGGCGGCGGTCTTGTAGTCGGCACCCTTCACAGCTAAACCGTCGGTCCGAACGAGGGTGAAGAGCTTTCGGAGAATGATTCTGAAAGCGTCTCCGGCGGCGGTTGGAACACCAACCACAACCAATCCGCTGATCCGGGAGAGGGCGGTGAGCTTTCCGAAGGACAGCAGGACAACGTCTTCGCCGGCGCGATGAACGCGTACTGAGCCAGCAAGGGCTGGCGAACGACCTGCCTACAGAATTCGTTTTTGCAATCATGCCTGTCCAGTTAAGGCTCGGACGCACGTCGGCATGGGCAATTCCGGGTCCGGCCGCGGACAAGCCGCTACGGTGTAGCGGGGGTGCTCTAATTGGCTGTTTATAATCAATAACTTGCAGACGAGGGCCGCTACTAGTAGCGGGTTTGTCAATT